>Ga0247742_10001676_pt1 | contig 15054 bp, 15 predicted proteins | sample UWRJL208509C2_FD_180944 | JGI IMG/M metagenome (GOLD analysis project Ga0247742, IMG submission 180944) | Plant litter microbial communities from Arlington Agricultural Research Station in Wisconsin, United States - UWRJ-L208-509C-2 | ecosystem: Environmental > Terrestrial > Plant litter >...
AGCCCCATACACCAAATTTCAACGCCGTTCAGCAAGTCCCAACGCCGTATGCCAAAAATCAACGCCTCACACCGTACACCTAATTTCAACGCCGTTCAGTGAGTCCCAACACCGTATGCCGAAACTCAACACCATGCACCAAAACTCAACGCCATACACCTAAATCCAGCCCCGTACACTGAATTTCAACGCCGTACAGCAAGTCCCAACACCGTATGCCAAAACTCAACGCCGTACACCAAAATCCAGTACCGTACACCAAATTTTTAATGCCGTTCGCCAAGTTCCAACACTTTATGCCTAAATCCAACGCTGTACGCCGAAATTGAGCACCATACACCGAAATTCAGCGCCGTACAAATTTCAATGCCATTCCCTGATTTCCAATGTCATATGCTAAAATTGAGCACCTTACACTGAAATTGAACGCCTTTCACCAAGTTCCAACACCCCATGCCAAAATTCAACAGCATACACCAAAATCCAGCACCATACACCGAATTCCGACACCGTTCATCACGTTCCAACACTGTATGCTGAAATTCAACGCCATACACCAAAACTGATCATCGTTCGCCAAATCTGAACCCCATTCACCACGCTTCAGGACCATACACCAAATTTCAACACCCATTCATACAGACCGAACACCATACATTAAAATTCAGTGCCATACACAAAATTTGAATGCCGTTCACTAAGTTCCAATGCTATACACCAAACCTGATCATGGTACCCCGAATTTGACTCCTATTCACCGAGTTTCAGCACCATATGTCAAAATTCAACACCGTACACAGAAACCCAGCACTGCACAGCAAGTTCCAGCACCGTACACCAAAATTCAATGCCGTCCACCAAATTTGAACCTGTTCACCGAGTTCCGACACCGGAGGCCTAATTTCCATACCGTACACCGAGATTGAGCACCTTACACCGAATTTGAACGCCTTTCATCAAGTTCCAACACCGTGCACCAAATTTCAGCGCTGTACACCGAAATTCAACGCCATACGCCGATGTTCAACGCCATACACCGACATTCAGCGCCATATGCCGGAATTCAGCGCCGTACACCAAATTTGAACACCATTCACAGAATCCGATGATTGTACACCGATTTGAAAATTGGGCCATTGCATGGCATGGCAGGAACAAGTCCTAGAATAATAAAAACAGTCAGGTATCTGTAGAGTGTTGACATTCTCAATCGCCTTCGCCAGCCTGCGGCGGGCTGCTCGTGGCCTAGCGGGCGCGCCTATATCCCAATCCGGAAAATAACCAAATAGATACAATCTCATCACACGCGTCCGGCCGTTGCCGGCTACTTAGCCGTTACATCCAATGGCTGGACAGCCGTCTTATAAGGACGATTCCTCATTCCATTCGGACTCGTAAATATGAATCCCATACACCAAAATTCAACGCCGTACACCAAAATTCAGCGCCAGACACCAAAATTCAGCGCCATACACCAAATTTGAATGCCGTTCACCGAATTCCAACACCATATGCCAAAATTCGAACGCTTACACCAAATTCGAACGTTTACCGAGCTTTAAGACCATTTACCAAAATTTCAACGCTGTACACCGAAATTCAATGCCGTACACCGAAATTCAGCGCCGTTCACTAAATTCGAATTCCTTTCACTGAGTTCAAGTACTGTACACCAAAATTCAATGCCGTACATAAAATACAAACACCAAATTTTAACTCCATTTACAGATCCCAAATACCATACTTAGCTCACGGTTTGGGCTCCAACTAAAGCCAGGCCCAAGCCGCGGCTTTCAGGCTGAGCCAAGCCCGTAGACCATACACCAAAATTCAAAATTTAACCCTGTTCACAAAATTTTTGCCCCGTTCACTGAGTTTCAACACCGTACGCCGAAATCCAACGCTGTACACAGAATCCGAACACCATAAACCAAATTTCACTGCCATTCACCGAGTTTCAACACCGTACACCGAGTTTCAACACCATACACCAATTTGAACACCGTACACCAAATTTTACCCCATTCACCAAATTTCAATGCCTTTCACAGAATATTTTCGACGCTATTATTAGAATCTATCGATAGCAAACTCTCCCGGATTTCAACAGCTATATATATCTTAGTTTGATCGCCACATATATGTGTATATTTGAATACCGAACTCCATTTCCAAACTGCCAATCTCCTGCCGCCTTGAATACCTACCTCTACCGCCGAACACCTTTATTCCCTGCCAGTCCAGCTGACTCTATAAAATAAGTGAGCGCATTTGATACTAGCTAGACTCATAATTAACAATATCTAATCTAAATCCAGCTAGCTCAGCTGGCTTCATTAAATACAAGTTTGATTTTATGTATGTGACTGTATATATGGGCTATTATCAACTATCATGCCTGCGTACCGGCGACGATCTCCTCTAAATACTCAGCCAACTGATAGGAAGCCACGAATCTAGTAAGTTCAGTCTACCCCCCTGGGAGTAGACGCAATGCTTACGATCGTTTGATTTGATCCTCAGACTCTACGTCCAGCAACCCCATCTTCGTATCCCTATCTCACCAAGTGAATAGCCTCTTGCCAGGTTCGTAGTTTCTCGTCTATTTGGAATCTAGATACTCCTCCTCTGCATGTGCGAGACGCTGGCTATGTGTAAAAACAGTGTACAGTTGGTAGACCTCCATGTTTGAATATTTGGAAGTTCGTTGGAATGTAGAATTTATGCAGCTATATTACACAAAAAAAAGTCGGCGCTTTTCTCCGGTTTACATGAACCAGAATTCCACTACTATTTCCAGTTGGGGTAAAGATACTTGTAGGGGAAGTCGTAATACTCGAGTACCCACCAGCTACATTTTGTATATACAACTTCCCTTCCTACCAGGGCCTAGTCCAAACTGCGGAGACGGTCGGTGATTAGCATCGCGTGGTTTGGCCTGTCAGCTTGAAGAGTATCTTCGCCTCCGCGTGGCATCTATGCCCATTTGCCAGCCCGACAACTTCAAGTCGGTATTTGGGTCCAAGCTGGATCTGACGACGACGATATCGACATTTGAAGAATTATAGTGTGCTGTGGCTAGCATACTGCTGGAGACAAAATGAGACCCGCGGTTCGCGTAAACACCAGAGGAGACGGAAAGAGCATATGAGTGGAGGTAGAAGCATTGCGAGCTCAGCGCTCAGCGTCTGGACTTTATCGTCGATCGTAATTGTGTGGTAGACAAACTTGAGGCCTGTGGTGGAATATAAAGGCTCAAGATTGCAGGTTGTAGCAATCGCCAGCAAGTGAAATATAGAATGCTCACTGCCATGGAGCAGCTACTTTTGCGACCGCCAAAGCAACACAATCATCGACAGAACGTTGGTGCCTCGTATGTGATGGGCATCTTAAAGCTTCACTTGACACTCTATGCTTTTCTTGACAATCCATACTGATGTCGATGTATGTTCAACGTTGGGTAGGCTCTGGTGTTCTGACGACGACGACGTGTAAATTACGAGCATTTCACCCAGAGATGTGAGACGAGGGTTGCAACGGCATTCTGATTAGAATATTAAGTGTTCGAAGAGTCCAGGTCAAGGGGGTAAACGACAGGTGGGGAAGATCTGCCAACCTGTTTTGAGTTTTGGGAACATTCAGCGGCTTGGAATGTGAACGTTGTGAACACGTGACCAGCGCGTCGCGTAATAGCCCCTAATCGCGACTGTGATCACTCACCTCGGACACTGGTCATCGCCTCAGGTTATTAAAACATCTTTCAAAATGGCTTAAAATTTATGATACCCCCCATGAAGAAGGTTCCTAAGGAAGAAGCTGTTGGCACTTGAACAAATCACGCATCTGACAATCCCAACCCAGCTTCCAACTTTCTCCACTCGAGTATCACCGTCTGTTATTGGTTATTATTGGGATCTCGCGCAGTGGAATCCAGTAGAGTAGATTATTATTTCCGTATCATGTATCTACGGCTTTTATACTACAAGAATTTGTATTAGTAATTATATTAATAATGTTCATTTTATCGAATATTCGAGCATCCCGAGGCGTGCCCGATTGCATTCCCAACAGTTATAGATTATAGATTATCCTTGAGGCACTCACCTTGTACTGTTGAGTTCAGACACAGACTCACGATGGAATAACTGTTAATGCACCGCCAGATCTATGCCTATCATGTATGGCAGCTGTGTATTATGTATTGCGGAAGGAACATATAGTACCCGCCCTATTTTTTTAATTTCCTACCCTGTATGAGTAACAGGAAAGGTTGATATAAGATGGCATTCATATTTACTAATAACGGGCGTGCAATATTACTCGACTTGGACTCCTTATGGACCAGTGTTTTTCTCAAGCAGGTTCTAACCATTTTTGGATTCGTGATGGTTGGTAAACTGCCTGTTATAAGTGAGCGAAGTCAGAGAAAGATTGCTGGTCGCAAGCAGTTTCTGAAACTAGACTCTCAGACAACAATCGTAAGATTCATCCCGGCTATTCGTGTACTTTAAAAAGACAGTAGTTTGGCTCGCGCCTCGTACAAATGTCTCAGTTGGTCATAACACGGCGGGAAGTGACTGCTATACTTGCAATGATTTGTAAAATATTCTACCTGGTCGATGAGATGCGATGAGCTTTTACGAAGAAAGAGCACGACATAAGAGACCGGTGGTGGGCATTGCCGCTGGACGGCCCTACCGTAATTATTAATTACTCTCACTACATATATATATTTCGTAGTATAAAAGCCGTAGATACACGATACAGAAGTACAATCTACTCTACTGAGTTCCACTGCGCGAGATTCCCAACACCGTGTTCAAGTCATAACCACCCAACATTCGAGTTGTACATTCTCGATCACATTGTGGGAGCTCAATCCCTACCTGCCTGCCTACCAACGTCTCAAAACCAGGAGAGTCTAATTCTTCTTTAACAACAAAAGATAGCTTCAATCGGTTCTGTGGTTGCGTTAGATACTCACACCATCACGCACTTTGATAAAAGAAATCTTGATACGATTTCCTCAGCTCTTTCACTCATGCCCTACTCCATCTCGGTTTTCTAGTAAATTCCTTTGATAGCTATTCGATATTGCAGTAGTTCGTCAGCGTTACCACTCACGAACGTGAAGTCTACTTCCGTCAGCGCCATGGTGAAATTGGAGCGTTTTGCTAATTTGTTATTCAAGATTCAAGTATCACTGTGGCAGAATGCAAAGCCCATGTGCGAAAAATCGATATATCACAAGAAAGTAGTACTTTGATCATGCAAAGAGTCGAATAACACATGATGCCGTAGGGTAGATCATGCGAAAGTTGGTACATCCTTTGTTTAGACGCCACTGCTTCCTGGTGCTTCGTCAGTAATCATATCAATGATGGCGTCGGCGGTAGGTGCTTCCGAGTTCGTACTAGTGCCAAGATCTGAGACCGCCATGTTAGATCTACAAGTAAAGCGAGATTTAAGGGAAGATTACCGTGTCTATTGATGAGCTTGCAGAAGCCATCCCAATTGCAGTGAGCATGATCGACCCCAATGTCTCTTTCAAAGCCTTCATTCACTTTGACATGTATTTTGCTAGCTTGAAGTATTTCAAGCAATGTCCGTACACTATCCGTCTGTCGAGCATTGTTCCATAATAGAGAGTTTGCGAATATAAATGCTGAATAGAAGAGATAGTCAGGAAAAGGCGAGGATGGGGGTTCTTTGAGGAAGTCTCGAAGCGTCCATGTCACCGACTCCATGATTGAGTCCCGCTCAGCAAGTACGGAGTCGGTGGAATCCTTACTGATAATCGCTGAGGCGGCGAATAGAAAGCGAGGTAGATAAAAGCTGAGGTGCATAGCTTTGCCTAAATCGGTGTCTTGTACAAATTCGTCTTGAGCAGCATTCCGGAAGAAGCGCTCTAGGATTTCTAGAACTCGTCGTTGGATGTCTATCATAGGGAGCGTAAGTTCCAGTACGCGATAAAGAGATATTCACTGACTTTGTAAGTCGTTGAAGGTGCCTTTTTCTAGCTGTCGAGAGATCCATTGAATGGGAAGATTGGTAGGGACTGGTGCCTGCGCTGGACTGAAACGACGAGCTTCCATGTGTCCGTACAAGTAGTCGGTAAGACGAATGCAGATCTCGACTAAACGCTCTTTCAAGACCTGGGGCATATTTTCGGATTGGTCGTGCCGGGTGAGCAAATGAAACATAGTGTGGTCCATGAGAGCGTTGTCGCTAGGGTTTTCGATACCGTCTGGCAGACCGTACGAGATTTGAGGTTGAACAAGGCGGCAAAGAAAGGCAGGATATTGAATGTCTGGTCCACAGTTGACGATGTCTGTATGGAGGATTTGTTCCGCGCAAAAGTCGGACGGGATAAGCCCTCGATGCGATATTGGGGTGCTTTCTTTCGATTTCCGGAGCGCCATGACGGCATCATAGAGAGGAACGGGGCGTCCCTTGGGCCTGCACTTCTTGATTTCTTGAATCGCTGCCATTCCGTCGTAGTCCCTCTGGAATAACCACGCTACTTCATGTTCCAGCCACGTGTCACCTGATTTCTTTCGAAATATGAACCTATTGGCTTTGGGAAACTCGTCGAACCATATTTTACGGCTCGAAATGGAGAATAGGTCTTGAGGTTTCATCTCGCCGCTACCGTCCAGCTGTGCCCCTGTGAGGCGCATGAAGAAACGGACGAGTGGTGCCACGAGGAGATGAAACATCCACGATGACGGCGATTTGTATGGGCATGGGGAACGCGGCTTTTTTATGCTGGTTGGTTTCCAGCGAGGGAAGAAGAGCATCAGATTCTGCACCGTAGGAAGTATCGACGTGGCCGCAAGGAATGAGGATATTAGACCTATTGCGATCGTCACAGGGATAGCCACCAGATGATTGAGACTCCAGAGAAAGTCGATGAGACCAAAGAGGAAAAGGACGAGAGCGCATTGAAGGAGTAGCGGTAAGAGGTAGAAGATTTGGGGAAGGTACCATTCTTCCAGAGCCTCAGTGCGCATGTGATGGAGGGCAACCGCAACCCGGGGATCGAGACCTGCTCGCGGACGTTGATGTTCTCTGAGCCATTGAAGCGAGACGATACTGATCATGGCGGTGGCAAGACTGAAGACGAGACTCAAGAACCAAAGTATATTGACGCGCACATCTGATGCTGTTGGCGAGAAATGATCGGGATTGGTTTGGGCTAGTTTCGGTTGAAGAGTCTTGTAAGATTCAACGGCAAATGGTGTCACAACCGCAGAGAAGAGACCGGCCTATCATCGAGTTCAGCCGCAATGTATCGAGGCACTAAGGTGTATGGGAGTCACTCACGAAGGTTAAGAGGTTTCTAATTTCGTCTTTCCATGCGTCACAACGACTGACATCCCTCTCCATCGGTTCTCGCAGCACGGTATTCCATGGATCCTCGTTTGGAGCTCTTTCGAGGGTAGTCGTGAACGGTCCTCCGCACCTCCAAGGTGTATTGTCATCCTATATTAAATGAATATCTGATAAGTCGTGTCAGGATCAATCTTTGCTTACCTGAGTTGGTGTCGATGCAGTTGCAGCTGACATGGTATGTAGTACTATCTGATGAGAAGTAGGCCAGTTTTATACCAACGTAAATGCTGTGACTGCTGAGTATATTTGGGCGCTTAGAATTTTAGAATACGCCGGGAGAATATCAATGCCGTCGATTTATGAAGGGGACTAAAGCGGCGTGGCCTCTAACATGGCGGACGTGCTGGAGGCAATGTGCCATCCCGAAATGATCTCCGTTTTATGTCAGTTGAATGGATCATCAGGTCTTGCTGTAGAAGCCCGGGCTGCGTTGAAGTCTCCGGCTTGCGTCAATGAAAGAAATTCGAGTGGTACGAATTGCCAGAAATAGTATTTAAATCCTGGATGAAACCATGCTTAATGTGCACTAGAGTAACCATCCATGTGTAAATGGCTGTTCCGATTGTTTTAATTGCAGCCACTAACGCGAGAGTACAGTACAATGACGGCATGGCGGTATGCAGATGCTCGCAGCTAGAGAGCGAAAGCTGGTAAGTCGTTTGCATTACTATAGTTTTCTTTGCGAGAGTTCCGGAGATGAAATAAAGTGCATTGGAATTGTGGTGTGCACCGCTTGGCCGACATGATTAGGATTAGAGGCCACGCCTGGTTAGCGAGATCCCGTTAATAGGCGCTCGTGGAGATCTCCGAGATAAATTTCCACTACCACATTAAGAATTCAGTCAGTGGTCAGCCGTGACATATACGATTCTTTAGAACGAACATGGACCAAAATAAATTTGTGTGGTGTATAGCATCGAAGCTAAGATCAACATATAGCGCACACGTTTACAATGCACTGGGCAGCGGCACGCTACATACATATGTTTGATGCCTCCTGCATGATAACTTGAAATCCAGCTGGTGGCGCGCAGTATTGACACGCGGATGCGTGGTGGTCAACATCTTGGCTTTGCCTTTCATTCCTGGACAAAGACCGCAGTTTTCAGCCTCGTGTTTTGTCAAGGTTTTCTCAATTCGCCATCGGTGATGACATCATCCGCATTGCCACTCGTCGCGTTATATCTCCTCCCGGACATTGCATATCAGAAACGGACGAACAAAATGGATAAAAAGTATATCTCTAAAGAATTTGAGACGATTCAACTCATCGGGATGGAAACTTTGCCGTCCCTTTTCTTGCCTTGACATGAAATTCAAACAGTGCATCGCCTGATTAACGATGTCTATTTCCAGATCTAGCAGAAGACTTGAGCACAAAAATAGTGATTCACGAGCGATGCAAATGCTCAACATAACGTGTCAAGACCAGGTCGTGGAAGAGATGTCTCATGAATCAGCGTTCATTGCGCAGGCCATCGGACAGGAATCTAAGTGACTGACGCTGAGAGCGCAGCATCATTGTCGCATATCTATCCGTATTAACCTGGTGTAGCCCATAGTCCTCGCATAGCATGCAACCCCTACACGAACGTTTCTTAATCAACGATCTCAACTGAACGCGACAAGACAAGTACGCTTAGCTGTTATATTGTAGAAAGACCTGATGGTCTGAGAATCGAATGGCAGATTCTCGGGGTGTGTGTTGTGCGAAGGGCGGTGCGAGTATCCCAGCGGTCGTCTGAGATAGGAACTGAACGAAATCCGTGGAACGGTAGGGACGGAGGGTTAAATGTGTGGGTCGTGAACTGGGGTGCTCTTCGTGAGCCGTGAACTGAGCGTGAACGTAGGTAGCTTCTCGTGAGCTGGACTGGGTGTGCGCGAACGTGAATATACTGGATGCTTCTCGTGAGCTGGATGACGTCTGGACGTGAACGAAACGGCGACGACTGGGGCGAACTGAACGAAACTGGCGACGACGATGACTGGTGAGTGGGGGGATCGATTCCACTACTGAAAATGTAGTGTACATGGGTTTTTTATAGTAGATAAAATGGAATAGGAGTAGAAAAACCGAGTCAGAGTCTGGAATAATAAAACTACGGAAATGATGAGCAATAAAAGAAAATGATACTACCTAGGAGACGGGCGCGTGCGTAATGGACGTCTTGCGCGTGTTTTCCGTGCTCAGCCAGTAAGGGTACCTTACAATATTTCCCCTTCTCATCCGCAGACCTTCGAAACGCACGCTCCATTTGCACGTTGAAGAACCTGGGTACTTGCGAGAGCTCGTGCCCACTGAGAAGCCAGAGTCTATCCTTCACATATCACCCTTCCTAGATAGCGCCGGCAGCTCGGTGTGTTGATCGTGGCACCTCTGGCTAACCTCCTTTGGGGTGACAGAATAGCTGCCATGACGGTTATTCAAAGAAATCGACCTTTATGAATACCACCCACGTCGTTAGATGTCTTCTGTAAGAAACTTGATGGTTGTGCATGCAGTAGGGGGCTGTACGCTGGCATTCTACGATAAATCAACCTTCGTTCAGACAGAGCTAAGATTTCGATGTACAACATACCCTTTGAACTAAAAACAATGGATGATAGGCTCTCGAGACTGGATAGAGGACACTCTTCCATCGATCGTCTGTCGTCCATATTACCATAACTAGAGCTTGAAAGAAGACTCATGTTCGTATTGCCATCTGGAATACTAAGTTTATAGAGGATATCGATCGGGGTCAGAGATGGACATGACAGACCTCAAGTGTTGACACAGGTTGGTCCACAGTTTTACTAACCGAAGAGAGCTCGAACGAACAGAGAAATCTTATACAGCTCCAATGGACGGAGTGGCAGCTCATTGGGAGGCTCCACACCGATGTATCGAGTGCAGGGATTCAAAGACGAAAACGAGTAGGTAGCCGAGACCATTAGGGGCTGCCTCTAGTCCGAGCCACGGGTTGGTTATTAAATGAGTCAAACTCCAAACAAAGGCGGATGATGTCGACCAGAGAGGGGTCAATCAGAGAAGCCGTAGATAGTAAAGGCGGCAGGTGGGATTACATTCATGGACTAGAAGAGGTCATGATTTTCAAATTAAATCTCGGAAAGAAGATAGAATGACTCGCTGGTTCAATAAGCAATAGTCGCGGAGAGGTTGTGATGCGGTCGGCCTGACAGGGACTTGGGGTAATTCATAGCCCGCCGATTTCCTGCCTGTCGGCCTTAGCTATACGATCGCAGGTGATCGGGGACTAATCAAACTTTTCCGCGACGGACTCCAGGTCCTCGACACATTCAAACATGCATGATTGTGTGGAGGACAGAGAGGCAGTTCCAAAGCTTCTAAAGGTTTAGCCTTCAGTTTCATAAGAAGGGACGAGATCATGATGTAAAACGCACTTTTTGAGTGATACCAACAGTAAGTCTGTGCTGACACCGACTGTCTCACTTCCAGTCCTCCTTCCTGCCCAAAAATGTAGTCCTAATTCCAGTGTTAGTCACTGGCGCAGCGTGGTAACAGTAGTGACTTGAAGGAGTCCAGCCTGAGGATGACGGGCCAGGATGGTCAGAGTAGTCGTGGCAGACAATAACCCAGATGCTGGAGAGAGGGTCGGGCTGGCGGGGATACATGAACTAGGGGGTGAATGTTTCAGCTTTGTTTTTCTAGGAGAATGCTAAGGAATGAGAAAACCTACACGACGATCATCTCCGTGCTGTCGGTTCGGGGCTGTCGAGTTACTGGGAGAACAACACGGGCATGCCGACTACACGATATCCACGAAGTCCCATGAGCCTGTCGGACATCAGTACTCAGTACTCAGTTTGTCTCAAGTAATGAGGGGCGCAATAGGAACACACATGTGAATCACAGTGAAAACACGCCTGTTGATCGAGACTTGGAGCTCGGAGGCCCTGTCTTCAAGCTTCACAGCGTCGCGCTTCACAGCATCCTCCAGCAACGGCTTTATTCTAGTCTAATATGCCTGCTTCGGCGTGAATACAGCAGCATAGGAGCACGGTGGTAGCTTTGAAAGGAAAGTGTGGCAAGCCATGGTGTGGAAGACGTTGAATATCACAGTCAGGAGGCTGGTTGTCGTTCCCACGTTGATTGGAAAAGACGTTGATAAAACGTAGTTCACATCTCCGTACAACTACAACCACAACCACAACCACAACAGGTTGTTGTCTGTCTAATGCAGTCGCCGTCATCACTGTTCGTATACGTTCATAGCCGTGAGCCACAATACTAACCAGAGGCTAGGGAGGACTTACCGCCAATCCGAGGAACAATTTGATCCGGCGACTTATTGGAACTTTCAGAGACTTGATTTGAGTGGTAATCTTGTCCAGCTTCTGCCGCGTCTCTGCCAACCTGGCGTCTACATCGGGACCCCCTCCTTGAGCCATCTCCTCCTCCAACGCAACTGCCATTTTTTGCATCTCAAGAAACTCTTGCAACGTGAAGCGCAACTCTTTGCCCGCCTTTGTCTCGGGAATGATTCTGCGTTTTACCACAATTTCCGTTTGAATCTGGAGGGAAATCTCTTCTCCAAGATTCTTGCGACGCTGGGATGCCCGTTCGAGAAACACAGACACAACCCTCCAGGCTGATTCTCGGTTACCGTCAAAGCGCCGTACTTGTGATCCTTTCGCCACCATCTCCTTCCAATGTATAGTCTGCATTTCAGCTTCCCGTCTCGATCCATCCTCGGGGTTAACCCGGGTCCATTGGTTGGTGCACAGAACCACTTTGTTCAAGGCGGCATCCCCACAAAGACGATTGAACATCTCTAAATTTCGGCGAGCCGTGCCAGAGAAACGGAGAATGGAGATGTCGTGAAGGTAGATAACTCCGCCAAGGACCATGCGCTTTTGGTACCTATATGTCGAAGAGAAGATTAGTTAAAGAACACAGGGATAGGAGACACTTACGAAGTGGTGAGCCATGCTGCAATTCGCTTCAATATTTCAACATCCGAGGTAAATGTGTCATCAAAGCCTGGGGTGTCTACCATGACCACGCGATAGTTCTTGAGACTTGGAAATCTATCTCCTGGGTCTATAACCACGGGTTGGAGATTGGCAGTACAGGAGGTCGTTCCGTGACCGACGCGCATCCTCTCTTCTCCGAGCAGGAAATTTATAAACTTTTCCTTGTTAGCAAAAGTTTAAAGTGGAAGTGGAAGTCTCTACGTACCGAGCTTTTACCAGCACCAGTTGCGCCCATAATGCTAGGATATGCATTAGCGTGATCCAAGTAAATAATAAGGGATGGCAAACGGGATGACAATGTCAGTCTCATTTCCATCCACCAGAATCATGTCGTGGGTGTTGAGGAGTGCCGCCAAAATTCCCCAGGCCGAGTCCTGTTTACTCATAAAGCGTCGTACTTGCAATCCTTTGTCCGCCATCTCCTTCCAGTGCACGCTTTTCAGTTCGTTTTCCCGCCTCGATCCGTCACTTTCTGGTAGCTTAGCCCATTTTGTGGTAGCGAGAACCACCTTGTCCAAGGCGGCACCCCCACTAAGATGATTGAATGTCGCAATGATTTGATCGGTTGCATTAGACCTATACAACTTGTCCTGCGAGATGTCATGTAGACAAATTATCCCACCAAGTATCATGCCCTTTCGATACGAAGCAGTGAGCCAATCAGTAATCCGCCCCTTGATTTCGTCATCTCGGACGTGTTCATTATCGAAACCTGGGGTGTCGACAGCGATAGTGCGATGGTTCTTCATGTCTGGAAATCTAATACTTGTATCGATCACCACCGGTTCGATTTGGCTAGTGCAAGATGTCAAATCATTGCCAACTTTCAACTTGTCTTTTCCGAGGAGAGAGTTTATGAACTATCCCTTCCAATGTGAGACTGGCAATGTACAGAAATGACGAGAACACGGCTTACGGAGCTTTTCCCCGCGCCTGTTGCGCCAATGACACTATAATATTTTAGGGGTGATATCCAAACGGAAGATGAGAATATGACCAACAGAATGACCATGTCAGTCGACTTTCCGTCTCGCAGTATTTTGTCTTGAGTGCTAGACTTCTTGGGCATTGTCGTCTTGTAACGAAGAAGAAAGACAGTGGAGGAACGTTGAATCGTGCTTGGTGGGCGGAAGAATGGAGTTACTGGAGGGTGGTGTCGTGTACCTAGTGTACCTTCGGGGACACGTTGCATACATGCGAAATGCATTACGGTGCCCAATCTCGTGAAGCACGACCCAGTAATATCTCGGATCTCGACCATCACGGAACGATTGTACTTGTGCCGCTCCTGTGTACACTGAACAAAGAGTGCGAACACACGGATGTAGGGCTTCGCAAACTTGAAATAAATATTCTACTGTATACAAACCAGAACTGCACCGTCAGGATGGGAACTTTCAATAGAAAAACACGCGCCGGCCGAGTCGTCAATCGCAACGCAGAAAACAGGATTTATTGGTCCAGCTTCTATAATGTTCTATTCAATTGTGCATCGTGGCGCAAGGCAACCCTAACGAGTCTTGGGACTTTCCTGGCTGCCTCATGATATTCGCATGTTAACTACTCGGTCTTTGTCTACAGTAATTTTCCATAGATATTCATGTATGACGTTTATATTTAGTAGCTGATTTGCCTGCGAGGTGCCTCCCGTTACTTCATTCCCTCTTCTTCCCTCTCTCTGATCGGCCTCATTTTCTGACCTTTCTCCCTCATCCACCAATCTCATCCTCATACATTTCCCCTCGACGCACCCCTCCACACACCTCGCTTTGCCTCGCCTTTCCTCTCCTGTAAGTTCGCGCGACCAATTTCGACTTCCGATAAATTAAAAACCGTGCGAAGCAGGAGTCATTAGCTAGGATTTCAAAATGCATGTGCCGAACGTCTGGAATCAAAATTGAAGTTCCTTAGATACTCACAGATCCAGTACTGGTAATCAGCTTACGCAGAGTCATTCTGAACTATTGTAGATATGAATACTTAATGTACAGTAGCTTTCGAAAACATCTTGGATGACACCATCTACGGCCGCTTATCTACACTCCCGTTCGACAGCCGAAAAAAATTTCGGTCGTATCAATCATTTCATCACGTTTCCGTACTACCTCTGTAAATACTTATACTCCAACTTCTACTTCGGCTACGTGAAGCGCCGATATCATAACGTGAACCCAGGCGTCGTCACTGTTCGTAGGTGTGAGTCATAAAACAGCAAGACTCGGAGGCTAGGGAGAACTTACCAGCAATCCGAGGAATCTTTTGATCCGGCGGCTTAAAGGCACTTTCAAAGTTTGAATTTGAGCGGTAAGCTTGTCCATCTTATTCCGCGTCTCTGCCAACCTGCCATCTACATCAGTGCCCCCTCCTCTTGCAGACTCCTCCTCCAATGCCACTGCCATTTTCTGCATCTCGAGAAACTCTTGCAACGTGAAGCGCAATTCTTTGCCCGCTTTCGTCTCTGGAATGAGCCTGCGCTTGACCGCGATCTCGTCCTGAATCTGGAGAGAAATCTCTTTTCCAAGCTCCTGACGATTCTCGGATGCCCGTTTGAGGAATATGGACACAATCTTCCAAGCCGACTCCTGGTCGGCATTAAAGCGCTCTACCTTCGATCCTTTCGCCAACATCTCTTTCCAGTGCAATTCCTTCATCTCCTTCTCC
>Ga0247742_10001678_pt1 | contig 15043 bp, 15 predicted proteins | sample UWRJL208509C2_FD_180944 | JGI IMG/M metagenome (GOLD analysis project Ga0247742, IMG submission 180944) | Plant litter microbial communities from Arlington Agricultural Research Station in Wisconsin, United States - UWRJ-L208-509C-2 | ecosystem: Environmental > Terrestrial > Plant litter >...
GCGCACGTCCGGCGCGGGGGCATTGCCCGGAATTGGGGTGAGCGCCGCCATGCGATAGACTTGGGCGAGCGGCGTGAGCGTTCCCAGCCCGGCCGCGGCCAGATCACGCGCGATGCCGCGCACGCCCATGCAATCCTGGCGGTTGGGGGTGATAGAGACGTCGATCACCGGATCGTCCAGCCCGGCCCAGGCGGCATAGCTCTGGCCGACCGGGGCATCGTCGGGCAGCTCGATGATGCCGTCATGCTCCTCGCCCAGCTCGAGCTCGCGCACCGAGCACATCATGCCGTTGGATTCGACCCCGCGGATCGCCGCGACCTTGAGCACCATGCCGTTCGCTGGCACCGTCGCGCCGGGAGCGCCGAACACGCCAACGAGGCCGTTGCGCGCATTGGGGGCGCCGCAGACCACCTGGAGCGGACCATTGCCCGCGTCGACGCTCAGCACCTGGAGCTTGTCCGCCTGCGGATGCGGCGCGGCGCTCAGCACCTTGGCGATGAGGAAGGGCGCCAGTTTCTCCGCCGCATTCTCCACGCCTTCCACTTCGAGGCCGATCGCGGTCAGCGTGACGAGGATCGTGTCGAGGTCCGCCTCCGTCTCGAGATGCTCCTTGAGCCAGCTCAGGGTGAATTTCATGCGCCGACTCCTCCGCTCAGCGTGGGCACGTCGAGCGCCGCAAATCCATAATGCTTCAGCCAGCGCAGATCGCCGTCGAAAAAGGCGCGCAGGTCATCCATGCCATATTTGAGCATCGCCAGCCGGTCGATCCCGCAGCCGAAGGCAAAGCCCTGCCACTCGGCCGGATCCAGCCCGCAATTCTCGATCACTTTGGGGTGCACCATCCCGCTGCCCAGCACTTCCATCCAGCCTTCGGACCCGCCGATGACGCGGCGGCCCTTTTCGATCGAATAGCCCACATCCACTTCCGCTGAGGGTTCGGTGAAGGGGAAATAGCTCGGGCGCAGCCGCAGCACGATGTCGTCGCGCTCGAAAAAGGCTTTGAGGAAGGTCTCCAGCGTCCATTTGAGATGCCCCATATGGATGCCGCGATCGATCACCAGCCCTTCGACCTGGTGGAACATCGGCGTGTGGGTCGCATCCGAATCGGAACGATAGGTGCGGCCCGGCGCGATGATCCGGATCGGCTCCCTGGCGCCCATCATCGTGCGGATCTGCACCGGCGAGGTGTGGGTGCGCAGCAGCATCTTCTTGCCCCCTGCCCCGGACTCCGATCCGGGGTCGTCGGGAAAATAGAAGGTGTCGTGCATCGCGCGCGCCGGGTGCGTCTCGGGGATGTTGAGCGCGGTGAAATTGTGCCAATCGTCCTCGATCTCGGGGCCGGTGGCGACCGAGAAGCCGAGGTCGGCGAAGATCTCAGCCAGCTCGTCCATCACCTGGCTCACCGGATGCACGCTGCCCTGCGGCGTGGCGGCAGGGGGCAGGGTCATGTCCAGCGTCTCGCCCGCCAGACGCGCGTCGAGCGCGGCGCGCTCCAGCCCCGCCTTGCGGTCGCCGATCGCAGCGGTCACCGCCTCGCGCAGGCTGTGGATCTGCGGGCCGGTGGTCTGGCGTTCCTCGGGGCTCATCCCGCCCAGCGACTTGAGCAAAGCGGTGATCGCGCCCTGCTTGCCGAGCGCCTTGACGCGAACGTCCTCAATCGCATCGGGCGTGTCCGCGCCGGCGATCGTCGCCATGAGTTCGGCCTGGAGTGTGGTCAGATCGGTCATGAAATTCCGCTCGAAAAGGGTCGCTGCGGCCATAGGGAAATGGCCCGAAAAAGCAAAGGGCGCGGATGGCGTCACACCATCCGCGCCCCCGTAGAACGCTCGCTCAGGCCGTTTCAGGCGGCCTGGGGCAATGCCGCCTTCACCTGTGCGATGATGACGCTGAACGCGGCCGGTTCGTTCATGGCGAGATCCGCCATGACTTTCCGATCCAGTTCGATCCCGGCGATCTTGCAGCCGTTCATGAACTGCGAATAGGTCAGGTCTTCCAGGCGGACCGCAGCGTTGATGCGCTGGATCCACAGGCCGCGGAAGGTCCGCTTCTTCACCTTGCGATCGCGATAGGCGTATTGCCCGGCCTTTTCGACGGCCTGGCGGGCGATGCGGATCGTGTTCTTGCGACGGCCGTAAAAGCCCTTCGCCTGTTCAAGGATCCGCTTATGTTTAGCTTTGGTGGTTACACCACGTTTGACGCGTGCCATTCAGTATCTCCTTAACGCAGGCCGTAGGGCGCCCAGAGCTTCACATGGCCCCAATCGGCCTCGGAAAGCACGCTGGTGCCGCGGTTCTGGCGGATGTACTTGGCGTTGTGATGCGACAGACGGTGGCGCTTGCCGGCAACGCCGTGCTTCACCTTACCGGTGGCGGTGATCTTGAATCGCTTCTTGACCCCGCTCTTGGTCTTCAGTTTGGGCATTTTCGTCTCCTCAAGTTCGACGATTGCAGACGGCCGCGGCAGCCCTAATGGCCGGACAGTCCCTCAGATCGCGGAAAGTGGGGCGCTTAAAGCAGAGTCGCGCGGATTGCAACCGGGGCCGCAAACCGAAATCGGAACCGTATCGCAACGGGGATGGTTACCGCTGCATGGCCACCAGTCTCACCGAAGCGCCCCCGCGCGCCGCGCCCGCTCCCCGCGTCGCGGGGCCGCGCGATCCGCTGCGGATGGCGCTGGTCGCGGCGGGCTCGCTGCTGGCCACCATCATCGGCCTGATCCTGCTGGCCTGGCTGATCCTGTTCGTTACCAAGGGGCGCTTCCTCAAGCATCCGTTCGAACGGATCGTTAGCAGCCAGACCCATCGCGAGGTCAAGGTGGCCGGCGATTTCCAGCTCTTCTTCAATCCCCTGAACGTCAAATTCCTGGCGGAGGGGATGACGATCTCCAATCCCATATGGGCGAGCCGCCCGCTCTTCTTCGAATCCAAGCTGATCGACACCGATATCTCCACCTGGAGCCTGATCCTCGGCCCGCGCCGGGTGAACTGGCTGCAATTGGTGGACGGGCATCTCGAGCTGGAATGGGAAAAGGGCAACAAGCGCAACACCTGGACCTTCGGCGATCCAAACCGCAAGGCAAAGCCGCTCGAGCTGCCGCTGATCCGCCAAGGCGTGGTCCAGGGCACCACCGTGCGCTATCGCGATCCCTTGCTCCAGCTGAATGCCGACATCAAGGTGGACACCATCAAGGCGGCGGACACGCGATTCGCCTCGGACGTGCGCTTCACCGGCACCGGTACGATGCGCGCCAGGCCCTTCACCATGGCGGGCAGCCTGATGTCCCCCGACGAGACCATCACCGGCGGCCGCAACCAATTGCGCATGGAGGCGCATTCCGGCCCCACCGCGCTGGTCGTCACCGGCACGCTGCCCGGCGCGACCGAGATCGAGGGCGCGGATCTGCACATGGGCGTGCGCGGCCCCAATCTCAGCCTGTTGTTCGATTTCCTCGGCGTCGCCATCCCCGATACGCGCACCTATCGCTTCACCTCCAATCTCACCAAGCGGGGCGGCGAATGGCGTTTCACGCGGCTGAAGGGCGTGTTCGGGGACAGCGACCTGGCCGGGAGCATGACCGTTTCCCTGCCCAAGGAGCGGCTGTTCATCGATGCCGATCTGAAGACCAACACGCTCGACATCATCGATGCCGGGCCCTTCTTCGGCTATGATCCCGAGCGGCTGGATGCGCAGGGCGGCAAGGGCGCGATCACTCAGGTGGCGGGCACGCCGCGGCTGCTGCCCGATGCGCCGCTGCGCGCGGACGCGCTCAAGCGCTTCGATGCGCATGTCGATTATACCGTGGGCAAAATCCGCGCGGAAAGCGTGCCCGTCTCGAACGTCGCGCTCACGCTGGATCTGAACGACAGCCTGCTCAAGCTCTCGCCGCTGACCTTCGACGTGGCCGGCGGCCATCTCTCATCGGATATCTCGATCGATGCCCGTACGGCGCTGGTGAAGACCGATTACGACATCCGCCTCTCGCCCACGCCGATGGGCAGATTGCTCAAAGGCTTCGGCGTCGAGGAATCGGGCACCACCGGCACGCTCAAGGCGCGCGTGAAGATGAGCGGCAAGGGCGACACCGTCCACGCATCGCTCGCCACGGCGGACGGCCGCATCGCGGTGATCCTGCCGCAGGGGACCTTCTGGACGCGCAATATCCAGCTGGGGGAACTCGATGTCGGCACCTTCGTCACCAAGATGTTCCAGGGCAAGCTGAAGGATCCGGTCCAGATCAATTGCGGGCTCATCGCCTTCACGGTGCGCGACGGCATCGCCGCGGCGGATCCGATCCTGATCGATACCAAGAAGAACGTCATGCTCGGCCGCGGCGGGTTCAGCTTCAAGAATGAGTCGCTCGATCTGGCCTATCGCGCGGATGGCAAGAAGTTCAGCTTCCTCTCGGGCCAGTCGCCGGTCGGTCTCGGCGGCCACTTCGCCGCGCCGAAGATGCAGATCATCAGCCCCGAGTTGATGAGCCGCGCCGGGGCCGCGATCGGCCTGGGCATCGTTGCCAGCCCGCTCGCTGCGGTCCTGGCGTTCGTGGATGTCGGCGATGCAAAATCGGCATCGTGCGGCCCGGTCCTCTCGGGCGCCACCGCCACCCAGCAGCGCACCACCAAGGGCAAGCCGCGCGACGATGTCGGCAGGGGCACCACCTCGACTGCCGAAAACGGCAAGGCGAGCAACGGTCAGAAGAAGGACCAGAAGAAGAAGTTCCTGGGGATCTTCTGATAGGCGAATGTGTGGCTTACCCTATTCCGTTCGTGTCGAGCGCAGTCGAGACACCGTTCGATCTGTTCCCAAGTCCCTCGACTGCGCTCGGGACGAACGGAGGGGAGGGTCGGCCCAAGCTCAATGCCGGTGCGCCAGCGCCTCCACGATCTCCTCGATCCGCGCCGGATCGCCCGCGGCGATCACGTCGCCCACGCTGTCCTGGTCCAGCGGTTCTCCCGCCCAGTCGCACATCCGCCCGCCCGCGCCCTCGACGATCGGCACCAAAGCCGCGAAATCATGCAGCTTGAGGCCGGATTCGACCACCAGATCGACATGGCCCGAGGCGACCAGCCCGTAATTATAGCAATCCCCGCCGAACAGGGTGTCGCCGCATTTGGCCGCCAGCACCGAGAAATGCTCGGCGGCATGCGGCGTGAAATATTGCGGCCCGGTGGTCGCCAGGATCGCGCTCTCCAGCGAGCGGCATGGCCGCGTCGTGACGGGTGCGCCGTTGAAACTGGTCTTGCGCCCCATGGCACCCGCCCAGCGCTCCTTGCCGATCGGCTGGTCGATCACTCCCAGCAAGGGCCAGCCCTCGCCCAGCAGAGCGATCAGCGTGCCGAAGATCGGCCGTCCGGCGATGAAGCTGCGAGTCCCGTCGATCGGGTCGAGCACCCAGGTCCGCCCGCTGGTCCCGGGCTTTTCGCCATATTCCTCGCCGATGATCCCGTCCATCGGCCGCTCCGCCTCGATCCGCCGCCGCATCGCGGTCTCCGCGGCGCGATCGGCCTCGGTCACCGGCGATCGGTCGCTCTTGGTCTCGATCGAATAGCGCGCGCGGAAAAAGGGGCGGATGGCCTGCCCGGCCAGATCGGCAAGGGTGTGGGCCAGGGCGATATCGGCATCGGAAAGCAGCATGGCGATGCGGTAGCGCAGCCCGCGCAGTGAGGCTAGACTGAAGCGCACCCCCCGGGAGACTCGCCATGATCCGCCATGCCCTCATCCCCTGCCTGCGCTACCAGGACGCCCCCGCCGCGATCGCCTTTCTGGGCGAGGCCTTCGGCTTCGTGCCCCACGCCGTCTATGCTGACGATCAGGATCCTGCGATCATCCACCATGCCCAGCTCACCCTGGACGGAAACATGATCATGCTGGGCAGTACGCAGAATGGCTCCGAATCCGCCGCGCTCTACAATTGGAAGACGCCCGAGGAAGCGGGCGGGATCACCATGTGCGTCTGCGCGGTGATCGACGATCCCGATTCCCATGCCGAACGCGCGCAGGCGGCCGGCGCCCGCATCATCCGCGGCCCCTATGCCAATGAAGGCTATCCCGGCCGCGGCTATGATGCGCTGGATACCGAAGGCAATGTCTGGAATTTCGGGAATTACGACCCGTATGCGGATGCGCCGCCTACGGGATGAGGTACTGTGATTATCGACGCGCCATGATCTTCATTGCGAGCGAAGCGAAGCAATCCAGCGATGCCCCCACCATCGGATTGCTTCGTCGCTTACGCTCCTCGCAATGACCATGTCCCGATACAGGCCGCCCTCAATCGAACAGGCTGGAAACCGAGCTTTCGTCCGCCGTGCGCCGGATCGCCTCGGCCAGCAGCGGCGCGATGGTCAGGTGGCGGATCTTTTTGGCGTCCTTGATCACCTCATGGCTGCCGATCGAATCGGTGATGACCAGCTCGGCCAGCTCCGACCCTTCCACCCGCGCGACCGCGCCGCCCGAGAGCACGCCATGGGTGCAATAGGCCACCACATCCTCCGCGCCCGCGGCCTTCAGCGCCGCGGCGGCGTTGCACAAAGTGCCCGCTGAATCGACGATATCGTCGATCAGAATGCAGAAGCGCCCCTCGACATCGCCGATGATGTTCATCACCTCGCTCTCGCCGGCGCGCTCGCGGCGCTTGTCGACGATCGCCAGCGGGGCATTCTCGAGCCTCTTGGCCAGTGCCCGCGCGCGCACCACGCCGCCCACATCGGGGGAGACGACCGTGATCCTCTTGTCGCCGAAACGCGCCTGGATATCGGCGGACATCACCGGCGCGCCATAGAGATTATCGGTCGGAATATCGAAGAAACCCTGGATCTGCCCGGCATGCAGGTCGATCGAGAGCACGCGGTCCGCGCCGGCGACGGTGATGAGGTTGGCGACGAGCTTGGCCGAGATCGGGGTGCGCGAGCCGGATTTGCGGTCCTGCCGGGCATAGCCGAAATAGGGGATGACCGCAGTGATGCGCTTGGCCGATGCACGCTTAAGCGCATCGATGCAGATCAGCAGCTCCATCAGATTGTCGTTGGCGGGATAGCCGGTGGATTGCAGCACGAACACGTCCTCGCCGCGGACATTCTCATGGATCTCGACGAACACTTCCTCGTCGGCGAAGCGCCGCACGCTCGCCTCGGTCAGCGGGATCTCCAGATAATGGGCGATCGCCTTGGCGAGGGGCAGGTTCGAATTGCCGGTCATCAATTTCATCTGTCGTTCCCGCCCTGCTGCGCCATGCCCGCCCTTTAGTCCCCTCGCCGCGTTCGTAAAGGGGCATTGCCCCGCCCGGCGCGCCTGCTAATGCCAAATGCATCATGACCGACCGCCTCAAAATCGCGCTCGCGCAGCTTTCCCAGACCGTCGGCGATCTTGCCGGCAATGCCGATGCGATGCTCGCCTGGCGGGCAAAGGCGGGCGATGCGGATCTGATCGTCTATCCCGAATTGCAGCTGATCGGCTATCCGCCCGAGGATCTGGTGCTCAAGCCCGCGCTGATCACGCGCGCGGCGACCGAGCTCCAGCGCCTCGCTGCCGCCACCGCGGACGGCGGCCCGGCGATGCTGGTCGGCACGGTCGCGCTGGAGGCGGGCCGGCTCTACAATGTCCTGGCACTGCTGGACGGCGGCGCGATCGCCGCGGTGACGCGCAAGGTAGAACTCCCCAATTACGGGACATTCGACGAAAAGCGCCTCTTCACCGCCGGGCCCGCCCCCGAACCCATCCTGTTTCGCGGTGTCCGCATTGGCCTGCCGATCTGCGAGGATATCTGGTTCCCCGCAGTCTGCGCCCACCTCAAGGCGCGCGGCGCGGAAATTTTGCTCTCGCCCAACGGCAGCCCCTATGAGATCGACAAGGACGATCTGCGCAGCACGACCATCGCTGCGGCGCGCGTGGCGGAAACCGGCCTGCCGCTGGCCTATCTCAACCGCGTCGGCGGGCAGGACGAACTGGTGTTCGACGGCGCCAGCTTCGTGCTCAACGGCGACGGCAGTCTTGCGCACCAATTGCCCGATTGGGAGGAAATGCTGGTCGAGACGGTCTGGGAGCGGACCGAAGCGGGCTGGCGCTGCGTGCCTGGCGCGATCGCGCAGCTCGAGCCCAATCCGTCGGACGTCTATCACGCGATGGTGCTGGGCCTGCGCGACTATGTGAACGGCAATGGCTTTCCCGGCGTGGTGCTCGGCCTCTCCGGCGGGATCGATTCGGCGATCTGCGCGGCGATCGCCGCCGATGCGCTGGGGCCGGATCGCGTCTGGTGCGTGATGCTGCCCTCGCGCTTCACCAGCGCGGAGAGCCTGGAGGATGCCGCCGCCTGCGCGCGGATGATCGGCTGCCGGCTGGATACTATCCCCATCGCGCCCGCGATCGAGGCCTTCGATGCGATGCTGACGGACAGTTTCAGCGACCGCAATGTCGACACGACCGAAGAGAATATCCAGTCGCGCATCCGCGGCGTCACGCTGATGGCCTTGAGCAACAAATTCGGCCCGATGCTGCTCACCACCGGCAACAAGAGCGAGATGTCGGTCGGCTATGCCACCATCTATGGCGACATGGCGGGCGGCTATAATCCGCTCAAGGACGCCTACAAACTCACCGTCTTCGCCATCTCGCGCTGGCGCAACGGACACAGGCCGCGCATCGGCCTGGGCCCGGACGGCCCGGTGATGCCGGAGCGCATCATCACCAAGCCGCCATCCGCCGAATTGCGCGACGACCAGAAGGATTCGGACAGCCTGCCGCCCTATGAGGTTCTCGATGCGATCCTCCACGGGCTGGTCGAGGAGGAGGTATCGGTCAGCGAACTGGTCGATCGCGGGATGGATCGGGATACGGTGGTCCGTATCGAACGGCTGCTGTATCTTGCCGAATATAAGCGCCGCCAGGCGCCCCCGGGCGTCAAGCTCGGCAAGCGCAATTTCGGCCGCGACCGCCGCTATCCGATCACCAACGCGTTTCGGACGTCGTGAGTCGACAGGCGGCGGCATTCCGGCTATATTTCTGGCCAGAAAGATCCGGTCATGCGCCATATCCCGATCGCCGAATTCAAGGACAAGGTTTCCGAGATCGTCTCCGCCGCCGAAGCAGGGGAGGAGATCGTGATCACGCGCCATGGTCGCGCGGCGGTGAAACTGGTCTCGGCAACGGAGGACCGGCTGGCGCGGCAGCGCGCCGCAGTCCATCGCGCCCTGGCGTTCCGGCAGGATGTGCTGCTTGCCAGCGGCCCCACGAGCGGCGCCGAAATCCGGCAGTGGATCGAAGAGGAGCGCCGGTGATTACCGTGATCGACGCGTCGGCCGTCGGCGCGCTGTTTCTTCCCGATGAAGAAGGCCGGTTCGCCTCGATCGCCGCCGAGTCCGCTGGCCGCGACGAATTGATCGCGCCGATGCATCTCCCGATCGAGACCACCAGCCTGATCCGCAAGGCGGTGCGCCAGGAGCGGCTGGCCAAGGCAGCCATGTCGGCTGCCGTCGGGGTCGCCACCGCGATCCTCGACAGCGTCGAGACGGATGACTTGCTCCCGATCGGGCCCACCCTCGCGCTGGCGTTCGAACATGGCCTGAGCGTGTATGACGCCGCCTATCTCGAACTCGCGATCCGCCGCTCGGCGGCATTGCTCACCGGCGACGGCAAGCTCGCGCAGGCCGCGGCCTCGCTTGCCATCCCGCTTCCCTTTTACACCGCATGACCATCACCACCCGCTTCGCCCCGTCGCCCACCGGGCGGCTCCATGTCGGCAATATCCGCGCTGCGCTCCACAATTGGATGTGGGCGCGCAAGAACGGCGGCCGCTTCGTGCTGCGCATCGACGATACCGATGCCGAGCGCTCCACCGAGGAGAATGTCGTCGCGATCCGCGCCGATCTCGCCTGGCTGGGGCTGCGCCCCGATATCGAGGCGCGCCAGTCCGAGCGGTTCGCGCTCTACGAGCAGAAATTCGAAGCCCTGCGCGCCGCGGGCCGGGTCTATGCCTGTTACGAGACGCCGCAGGAGCTGGACCTGCGCCGCAAGATCCTGCTCGGCCGCGGCCTGCCCCCGGTCTATGAGCGCCAGCCCGCCGATGCCCCGGTGCCCGAAGGCGTGGCGCCGCACTGGCGCTTCAAGCTCGATCACGACGCCCCAATCCTCTGGGACGATCTGATCCGCGGCGAACAGCGCTTCGATCCCGCTTTGCTGTCCGATCCCGTCATCCGCCGCGCGGATGGCAGCTGGCTGTATATGCTCCCCTCGGCGATCGACGATGTCGATCTGGGGATCACCCATGTCGTGCGCGGCGAGGATCATGTCTCCAACACCGCGACGCAGCTGCAGATGTTCGCCGCGCTGGGCGCAACGCCCCCGCATTTCGCGCATGAGGCTTTGCTCACCGGCACCGAGGGCAAGCTCTCCAAACGTCTTGGGTCGCTCGGCGTATCGCATTTCCGCGACGAAGGGATCGAGCCCGTGGCGATCGTGGCCATGCTCGCGCGCCTGGGCACCAGCGATCCGGTCGAGCCGCTGGCCGATCCCCGGCCGCTGATCGAGAGCTTCGATTTCGCCCGCTTCGGCCGCTCGCCCGCGCGCTTCGACGATGCGGAACTCGCCGCGCTCAATGCGCGGATCGTTCACCAATTGCCGTTCGAAGCCGTGGCCGACCGCCTCCCCGCCGGGATGGACGAGGCGGCCTGGGCCGCGATCCGGCCCAATCTGGAGACGGTCGCCCAAGCGGCGGACTGGTGGATGGTGGTCGAGGGGCCAGTCGTCGCGCCCGCGCCTGCCGCGGACGACCGCGCCTATCTCGCCCAGGCGGCGCTGCTCGCGGCGGATCTGGACTGGTCCGTCGACCCTTGGCGTGCGCTGACCGCTGCGCTCAAGGAAAGCAGCGACCGCAAGGGCAAGGCGCTTTTCCTGCCGCTGCGCGTGGCATTGACCGGGCGCGAACATGGCCCGGACATGGCCGCCTTGCTGCCCCTGATCGGCCGCGAACGCGCATTGGCGCGGCTGGCTGCAATACAATTGGGCGAGCATGGTCTCGTCGGCCAATTACCGGATTGAACAGGCGAACCGTCGGCCTCGCCCAGCGCATGCTTGTATCGCGTCTGGCGCGCCTGTTGGTGTAACCATCTCCCCGAATTGCGGCGGCGGGTTCACGCCGCGCCCGATCCGTCCGGTGACTGAATGGCGGCCCGGGCTGTCGGTGGCGAAACGGCCTCCTGCGGCGCAGCGCCGGTCGCTGCAATACGAGTTGGCCGATCTTCGCGCGCCGTCCGCTCGAATGCAGCAGATTCCACCGGAGAACAGGTGAGCCGAACGCCAGGATGCGACCAGGGCGCGGTCTGCGAGTCCGCCAGGTCTAAGGCGCGCGGCCGAATTTCGTGAGCCTGCAGAATGGAGTGACCGGCCCCATACTCACGGCCTTTATCCCGAGCTGTGCGAGGACCCGCCACCACGGGCACCCCCATCTTCGGGATCGCAAGCGAGGATCCCTCAAGCTTTAGGATTGACGTAATATACGTTCGTACGTATTATATCAATATGGGTCGTCCTTCCTTTCGCGAGAAACTCGTCGCCTCCGGCGTCCACACCGTGCATTCGCGTGGTTTCGCGACCGTTGGGCTGCGCGAGATCACAGCGACGGCGGGAGTCGCGCAGGGCTCGTTCACCAACCACTTCGCCTCGAAGGAGGATTTTGGAGTCGCGGTGCTCGACGCGTATTTCGAACAGATCCAGGGCGTGATCGGCAAGACGCTGCGCGACGAAACGCGCACCCCGATCGCGCGCCTGCGTGCGTATTTCGAAACGATCACCGCACTCTTCGACGCGAGCGGATGGCGATATGGCTGCCTGATCGGCAACATGGCGCTTGAAGCCGCAGAGCATAGCGAGAGCATCCGGAACCGCCTTGGCGAGATTTTCGGCGAATGGACGCCGCCCTTTGCCGAGGTGATCCGGCTGGCGCAGGCGGCGGGTGAACTGCATGCGGATCTCGATCCCGAGGAGACCGGCGCGGCTCTGCTCGAGGCATGGCATGGCGCGATGCTGCGCATGAAGATCGACCGCAGCGTCGCTCCGCTCGATCGGTTCAAGCGGTTGACCTTTCCGGCGCTTCTTGCAGCGCCGGTCCGGAATGGCGCGCGCCAGGGACCATAGCCGCGGCTCTCGGCGCCTGGCGAACAATGCTTCCGGGAAAGCGGCCGGCTTTTCCGATTTGAAAGGAGGGGGCTCATGTCCGCGACACGCGTAGAAATCTACGAACTCTATCTCGCCGCATGGTCGGCGATCCCGGACGCCGAGCGCGAAAGATTGCTTCGGGCGAGCCTCTCCGATGGCATCGTTTTCGCGAACCCGCAGCAGACCCGCCGCGGCACGGCGGATGTGGCGGTCCATCTGGAAGCTTTCCAGCAGCGGACACCCGGCGGCTCTTTCCGCATGAACAACATGGTCGGCTGGGGCGATCAGGCGCTGGCCGAATGGCAGCTGGTCGATGCCGCGGGACAGGCCGGATTCTCCGGCTACGACGTGCTGACCTTTGATCAGAACGGTCGCATCTCCAACATTCTGCTCTTCGGAAACGTCGAGGCGCAAAAACTTGCCTGGCGGCGCCGCGACCCGGTCGAACTGGCCGTGACCGAATGACGATGCCACTGACAAAGGAGTGAGATCATGGCGACTCAACCGATAAATCATGTCGATGTGCTCGGCTCTAAGATGGCCTATGCCGACACGGGGGACGGTCCGGTCGTACTCTTCCAGCACGGCAATCCGACATCGTCGTACCTGTGGCGCAACATCATCCCGCACGTCGCGCCGCAGGCGCGCTGCATCGCCCCAGACCTGATCGGCTTCGGGCAGTCGGACAAGCCAGACATCCCCTACCGCTTCGAGGATCATGCGCGCTATTTCGAGGCATTCATCGATGCGCTCGATCTGCAGGACGTGGTCCTGGTCCTGCACGATTGGGGATCCGCGCTCGGCCTGGACTGGGCGCGCCGGCACGAGGACCGCGTCCGCGCACTGGTCCTGATGGATTTCATCACGCCGATCCCGACCTGGCTCGATATCGGTTCCAGGGGCGCCGAAATCTTCCGCGCCTACCGGTCCGATCAGGGGCGCCAGCTGCTGATCGACGAGAACCGGTTCATCGAACAGAATCTGCCGGCTGGGGTCGTGCGCAAGCTGACGGACGAGGAGATGGACGCGTATCGCGCGCCGTTCAGCGACCCTGCCACGCGCGAACCGGTCTATCGCTTCCCCAATGAATTGCCTATCGCGGGCGCGCCGGCCGATGTCTGGGCGATGGCCAAGGCCTATACCGCCTGGCTGATCGAGACCGAATTGCCCAAGCTCTTGTTTTACGCCGATCCAGGCGCCTTCATCTCGCCGGCCATTGCCGCCAGGCTACAGGCGCAGTGGAAGAACTGCACCTCGTTTTCGGTCGGCGCGGGCCGTCACTTCCTGCAGGAGGATCATCCCGATCTGATCGGCAGCAAGATCGCGGACTGGCTGCCGACGCTCGATCGGGCGTGATGGGCGCTTTTCCGCGACACCTCGCACGTTAAAAGAGAAGACCTGACATGATCGCCTTCGACCTTCATTGTTTTCCATCCGAAGATGACGGCCGGCCGACGGCGAGACCGAGCCGTCGGTGTCGAACGCGTATCGCGTCGAGCCGGCCGTGGCGATGGAGTTCATAGGAAGGGAATTCCGATGTCATCGCGCCCGTATCAGATCCATGTTCCGGATGCGTCGCTTCAGGATCTGCGCGACCGGCTGACCAGCGCGCGCTGGCCGGCATCGCTCGATCCCGAAAGCTGGGATGATGGCGCCGGTCTCGCGTTCATGCGGCGTCTGATCGACCATTGGCTGCATCGCTTCGACTGGCGCGCGCAGGAGGAACGGCTGAACCGCCTGCCGAACCGGATGGCGACAATCAATGGCCAGGACATTCACTTCGTCCACCAGCCTGGCGCGGGACCATCGCCGCTGCCCTTGATCCTGACCCACGGCTGGCCGGGCTCTTTCAGCGAAATGGAGCATCTGATCCCGCTCCTCGCGGATCCCGGGGCGCATGGCGGCGATCCTTCCGACGCCTTCCATGTCGTCATACCCTCCTTGCCCGGATACGGCTTCTCGCCGGCGCCCGTACATGCCGGCACGAGTTCTCGGGAAATCGCGTTGTTGTGGCACGGCCTCATGGGCAGTCTCGGCTTTGACAGCTTCGGCGCGCAGGGCGGCGATATTGGTGCGGGAGTCTCCACCTGGCTCGCGCGATTGTTTCCACAAGCGGTCACCGGCATCCATCTGAACTATCTCCCCGGCAGCTTCCGGCCGGCGCTCGGAGGAGCGGCGCCTCCGCTCACGACGGAGGAGCAGGATTTTTTGGACCGGGGCGCGTCGTGGTCGGCGCTCGAAGGCGCCTATGCGGCCTTGCAGGGCACAAAGCCGCAGACGCTGTCGTTCGCGCTGACCGACTCCCCCTTGGGCCTGGCCGCCTGGATTGCCGAGAAAGTCCGCTCGTGGAGCGATTGCGGTGGCGACATCGAGCAAATCCTGTCGCTGGATACGCTGCTCACCGATATCTCGCTCTATTGGTTCAGCGACAGCCTCGCCGCCTCGTTACGGCTTTACAAGGAGAACCGCCTGCGCCCGCTCGCCTTCACCCCCGGAGAGCGGATCGTCCCGCCGCTGGGAGTCGCGCTGTTCCCGCGCGAACTGCCGATGCCTCCGCGCACCTGGGTTGAACGCGTGTTCGATGTGCGCCGCTGGACGTCGATGCCGGTGGGCGGCCACTTTGCCGCCCTCGAGCAGCCGAACCTCCTGGCCGAGGACATCCGGGCGTTCTTCAGGCCGCTGCGTTCCAGTACATCGAAGGCGGCGCCCGATTGACGATGATCCGTGGCGGCCAGCGATCTTTGCAGCGGAAATCATTGTTCGTCCTCCTCAGATCTGGGCCATGCCGCCATCGATGTGCAGGTCGGACCCCGCCATGAAGGCGGAATCGTCGCTCAGCAGGAACGCTGCCGCGGCAGCGATCTCCTCGGGCCGGGCGAGGCGGCCGGCGGGCACGC
>Ga0247742_10001679_pt1 | contig 15040 bp, 15 predicted proteins | sample UWRJL208509C2_FD_180944 | JGI IMG/M metagenome (GOLD analysis project Ga0247742, IMG submission 180944) | Plant litter microbial communities from Arlington Agricultural Research Station in Wisconsin, United States - UWRJ-L208-509C-2 | ecosystem: Environmental > Terrestrial > Plant litter >...
ATATTCCTAACTAATACCCAAAAATGTTTTAGTATATTCCATCCCCGAATTATAAAGCTGTGTTTTCTGTGCGGCAGTAATATCAAAATCCGTCGCCAATATTCCAAAATCATCAATCATAACCGTTCGGTCCTTTAAAGAAGGATCTATATCAAAATTGATATTTTGAGACTGCAATAATGTCTCAAACAATGATTTTACATATTCAATCGGTTCATCATAGCCCAATGAGCTTGGTGACCGAAGACCATTGCGATCATACAGGTAGAATCCTAATGTTTGAGGATCCTCCGGCTCTGTAACTGTATCAAAAGTACCTAACGGATAATTCAGGACCGTACCCCCATCTACATAAATATGGTTATCAGGAATAGCATTACTAAACTGCCATGCCTTAAAGAAAAGCGGAATAGACATAGAAGCCCGTACTGCCTCTGCTACAATAACATTCGGTGTATCGGCATATGAAAATTGCGTTGCAGCAAAGTTATTCAGGTCGGTCGCATAAACATACAGATCCCTTAACCCTTTTTCCTTTAACCCGGCAAATGTAATATTTTTGTCCAATCCCTGTTTTGTGAACAGTCCTTGTAACCATGTCAGGAAAGCATCACCCTCATACAGTCCGTATTTGGTAGGAATCCGAAGCGGATCCCAGCCATCCTCAAACGTTTTAAAGTTCATAGCGGTTATCGTCTGATTAAGTTCCTCTGCCGAATACCCAAGGCATATCAGGCACGCAGTTATAGCCCCTGCCGAAGTTCCGGCTACTCTTTTAATATTGGAAAGTATTCCCTGGTCGCTTAGTACCTGTAGTGCCCCGGCATAGGCAATACCTTTAACGCCGCCACCTTCAAAAACAAGATTGGTATAATTGTATTCCATACTATCAGTTTGTAAATTTGTATAGAAACAAATCTATAGACAATATAAAGAATAGATATGCGTATAAATACGGGGTTTTAGAGTCACGTATTTATACGTAAGTATTATTGCAATTGTAAATTTATGGTAATCTAATGATTTTATAATCATAGTAGTAACCATAAATAATTTACAAATTTTGTAAATTATTTAGGTCTTTGTTGTATCTTAGCATAATGCTGGAAATTACCCATATCGCAACATCTATCAGAAAAGAAGTTATCATTGAAGAGGTGACGGTTGATGATTATAAAGTGATGACAAAAGGTAATTTCTTTTTTGACTGGAAGCTGGAAAAGGATTTCAAAGTATATAAACTTGTACTTGTTGAGAGTAATGAAATATTAGGATTGATGTCTCTTGATCATGTAGAAACGGAAACCAGATTTGAGATTAAATTATTGGCTGTGTCCAGGCAAAATAGAGGACACAAAAAGAGCTATGAAGGAATAGCAGGAAATTTAATAGCATTTGCATGTAGAGAAGCTTTGAAATTTTATGGAGAAGAAGCTTTTATTTCGTTATTGCCCAAGACGCGTCTCAGAGTACATTATATGCTAAACTACAACATGAGAGAAATCGGGAGTCAGCTTTTTCTGCATCAGGGAACGATGAGGGAACTATTAAAAAAATATTGAGATGAAATTTAAAAAACTGAAAGAAAAGTATACAGATGAAGAGTTGGCGGAGTCTTTTGTTTTTAAGGTTAAACGAAGCCCTGAACAAAAACAGAAAGACGCTGCTGATATAAAAACCATACGCGAAAAATTAAAAGCAGAAAGAACAGAAAGTGATATATTATATTCCCGGGTTTTACAATTACGTTATTTGATGGAAGATTATTCAAAATCACCGGACTATAACCAGGAGCTGTCCTTTGCCTATTTCTTAAGAAGTTATATCAGGCTCAATTACAAAGTAAATAAAAAGTTTGCAAGCGATATACAAATGCCAGAGACAGAACTAAGCTCTATACTGAATAGAAGCCGTATTCCAAGTAATAGGACAATGATGCGCCTGGAAATACATTCAAACAATACTATTCCGGCTGTCAGTTGGTACAGGGTATTGAAGAAAGAACAGGAACATGAATTGGAATCTAACGAAACACTAAGAAAGACAGAGGAAAAATATGTCAGCAATCGTCTGGTCTTTAAATAAGACATACTTCTTTTTCAGGATACACTACGTAGATTTATCCGCATTAAAAAGATATTTGGTTACTAAACGAAAAAACACAAATACATTTATAGTTGTAGACCCTATCAATGTTATGATAACTTCATCAGATAAATCCAATGTGCCAAAACCTTTCCATAACAATATAAACAGTATACAAATACACCAGACACAGGTAAAAATATAAATGCATTCAGCGTATCTTTTCCTCTCTTCCATGTTCTGGTTAGAATTAGCAAGATCATGCTGGTGTTTCTCATAGAAAGCACGTTCATCAAGAGACGTAGGACTTGGAGGCTGCGAAGATACCTGCGCAACAAATAAGTCTAATAAATTTTGGGAAGGGGCGGTATCAGATGCTGTCGTTCCTAAAGGATTATTATCCGGCATTGGCTACGGGTTTTGTAAATTGCTTAAAAAACTCCTGCATGCTTCTTTCGGGAATCAGTTTTTCCCCATTTTGTTGTGCCTTTGTCCATGGAGAATCCTCAGCATGTGTCCAGTTTGAAAGTTGTATTGCCGTCAATTGTTTGGCAACATCCAAAGCAAAATTAATGGAAGCTTCAGCATCTTCATCCAATTCAATTTTGGAACGCAGCTGGTATGCCTGGGGAAATGAAGTGATGTCACGATTACCATACTCCTTAAACTGATGATAAACAACATTGATTACCGGGCCATAAGGCCAGACTTCAATTGGCTCTTCAAGTAGTGGAGTACCGTTTTTTGCAAGATAAAGGCCATTAGCGATAAAGAGAAGTTTCTGTAATTTCATATTAGAAATACCTACTTCTTTTTCTTTTGCCCTTTTAAGGATTTCACCGGAAATATATAAAGCGGAATGTGGCATATAAAATAATTTAAGTTGATATAAGCGAATTGTAATGCAATCAAAGCTTGCTTGTTAAGGCGTATAATTATAATCAGTTAACAAAATTAATGTTTTTTTTAATAGGTGCTACATCCAATAAATTGTTATTGTTAAATGCCTAATACTAAAAATAGTTACTAATTCTTAATCATAACCACAATCTGTCTACAATCCTATTCGACTCCCGAAGCTTCGGGATTGGCAATCCCCTCCTCAGGAGGGGTGCCTGAAAGGCGGGGCGGTTTCAGTACCTTCTTCTAGATGTCAATAACCTTCAGTAACAATTGCAGACTGCCATTTAATGATTCAAAAAATTATAATGGGAAATAAATAAAATACTTTAAGATTTTTTACGGGTTTCCCGTAAAATACCAAAACAGCTATTAATTATATTTGATTATAGCTGTATTGTTATGGCGATAAATTAAATAGGAGGTCAAATACTTTATTCAAAATCGGATTTTAAAGCAGCTTAAAAAAATTAGTAAAAACTTTTTAATGATAGTATTTTTACTATCTTTGATGTAATGATATGTTCTTATGAAATACTCAGAATTTCACCGAAAAATAAAACGTACTGGCTGGAATTATATTAAAGCTGAAGGAAGCCACTATATTTACGAAAAAAACGGTAGGCGTTATCCGGTACCTTATCACGGGTCTAAGGAGATTAGTAAAGGATTAAGAGAAAAGATAACTAAAGAAATGGGGCTGTCATAGAATATTCATAATATTTACAATCAATTTTCAAAACAATAAAATATTTCTAATGGAAAAATTAAGAGCCATTATCTCAAAAGGACCAGACGATTACGGTGTATGGATAGAAAATCTCGAAGGAGTATATTCTGCAGGTGAAACTGTTAAAGAAGCTAAAGAAGGAATACAGGAAGCTTTAAAATTATATATTAAATACAACCAGGAAGTGCCTTCAATTCTTAAAGGCGATTATGAATTTATTTTTAAATTCGATGTAGAAAGCCTTTTGAGTTATTATAAAGGAATTTTAACCAACTCGGCATTTGAGAAAATTACAGGAATAAATCAAAGACAGTTACAGCATTATGCAAGTGGCTTAAGAAAACCTAGGGAAGAACAAAAACAGAAAATAGAAAAAGCATTACATGCTTTAGGGGAAGAATTATTGGCGATCGAACTATAGCTAAAAGATTGTATTGCCTTTTTATTATATTAAATCCATCGGATTAAGAGCTCCGCCCTTTGAAAATTTGCGACATAGTCACAGTCTACTCAAGTCCAGAAGAAATGTCAGAGAAAATGCTGTTCATTAATATACCAAAATCCTTCGATTACAATAGCAAAACGTGCATTAAATATTTAGTTTTCAATTAAATAGATCTAAAGCAACCTCGCTAAGCTTCAAAAACATAAAAAATAGAACGTATAGGTACCAATAAGGGCGGATATTGGCGGATTTTATAAAGATATTGTCAATGAAAAGTTACTGAGAAACTGCACTGAAAAAGAACCAAAACCTAATTAAAGATAAATCTTACAATTACAGTGTTTTTTTTGTAAGAATACCAAAGCCTGGGCAAAGCCGTATGAAAGCCGTACCAAAGCCGTATGAAAGCCGTACTTTGCTATTACAAAAATTTGTAAGAATCAGTCTAAAAAAAATACTCTTAAAAAAGCCTTCATATTGTAATAAAAACAGGCATAAAACACGCCGCCGGAATCGGTTTGGTCCAATTAATTTTTGATATTCAAAAAGTAGCCTCGCGGTGTGATAATAAATAAAAAAAGGAATGGTGCGGCTTAGCCGCACCATTCCTTTTTTAGTGTATAATGAATATTATAATTTTGTTATCTGGATTCTGCCTGATACTCCAATAGCGCCTTCAAATGCAGTGGCTTTTAGAGTAATAATATCTCCGGCTGCCGCATTTACGACAGTACTCATGTTTAGAATTGTAGTGTCGCTTGCACTATAGTAGCCGGCTCCATAACTAACATCTATTCCGTTTACCTGTAAATAAGCAATAGGGGCACCCTGAATAGCTGTCTTCATCCATAGTGTCACTAAGTATAAACCGTTTGATGGAAGTGTTTTGGTATATAGTTGTGCCGCTGCACTGCTGTTGAATGAAGTGCTTAACGCTGTAGTTCCGCTAAATGCATCATTAGCGATAGCAACAGCGCCTGTTCCCGCAGGTCCTTGCGCACCCGCTGCACCCGCTGCACCGGCAGGTCCTTGAGGTCCCGCAGCTCCAGTTAATCCAGTTTCACCTTGAACACCTTGTGGTCCAGTTGCACCGATTGTTCCTTGAGGTCCTTGCGCACCTGCTGCTCCGGCAGGTCCGGCAGGTCCTTGAGGTCCCGCAGCTCCCGTTAATCCAGTTTCACCTTGAACACCTTGTAGTCCAGTTGCACCGATTGCTCCTGGAATTCCTTGCGCACCCGCTGCTCCGGCAGGTCCGGCAGGTCCTTGAGGTCCAGCAGCTCCCGTTAATCCAGTTTCACCTTGAACACCTTGTGGTCCAGTTGCACCGATTGCTCCTTGAATTCCTTGCGCACCCGCTGCTCCGGCAGGTCCTTGAGGTCCAGCAGCTCCCGTTAATCCAGCTTCACCTTGAACACCTTGTGGACCAGTTAGTCCCTGAGGACCAACTGGTCCCGCAGGTCCTTGTGCTCCCGGTGTTCCATTAGCTGCAAATAATGCAAACGGTACACTCATTAATTCGCTTGTTCCGGAGATAGTATAGTTACTTCCTCCTGCAAGGTCAGTTTCTGATTTTATAAAATAAGGTCCGTTAGCCCAGTCAATTGTAGAAAAAGAACCAGATACGATAGATCCGGTACCTATTTCAAGACTTACAAGACCGTTGATATTAGTATTTGCCGAATGAGTTTCGGAATAAACAGCGGTACCTGTTGCGGATCCCTGAACGATACTGATTTTTATACCTACCGGAGTTGAAGCCACAAGATTGTTGCTGCTGTTACGGATTACAGACTGAAAGCTCATTTTTTGCGGCGCCTGCGCCCAAATACTTACTGCCAAAAATGTTAGGATTAGAGTAAAAATTCTTTTCATACTATTCTTTTTTAATTAATTTGTAGGTTTTGATTTCTTTGTCTGTGCTTCTTATTTTTAAAAGGTAAGTCGTCGCCGGCAAGTATTCCATGTTGATACGGGTTTCATTGCTGTTGATACTTTTCTGGTCTATTAGCCTTCCGTTCAGGTCAAACAGCTGGAAAGATAAGTTTCCTGCTGTGTGGTCTTTCACATCAACCGTTACCCAGGAGGTCACGGGATTAGGATAGACTGTAATGCCCGGGACGGCAAAGTCGTCTGTTTTCAGAACTTCCGAGACTTCGATAGGCTGCTGTAAACCCTGTGCCGAAGAGCCGTCCGTTGCCGAGGAGGTATTGTATACTACCTGTCCCACCGAATAACTGAAAGACCCGCCGGCACCGGAACCATCACCTCCGGAAGCTACCGCGCCTTCCTGTGCATGAGTCTGTAGGGCTAAGCCCAAAAGAAACAACATCAGCAAATTGCTTTTTTTAGATTTCATTTATGTTAATTTAATAGTTTACTGAAGGAATTTTATTACTATAAAATGTAATTTCGAACTCAAAGCTAGATATTTTTTTAGTTAAAATTAATAAGACGTCAGTTTTTTATTAATAAAATAAATAATTCTTAGCATTTAAATAATAAAGAATATTCCTTCAATAATTGATAATGAAGAAAATAATAAGCAGCAATAGTTACAATAGTGATCGCAGTCGCTATTGTTTAGTTTCGGGAAGAGATGTGAAGAGTCTAGACTGCTACAGCGCCCTTGATATGTGGGTGAGGTTCGTAACCTTCCAAAGTAAAGTCGTCAAATGTAAAGTCAAAGATGTTTTTGATCTCAGGATTCAGGATCATTTTTGGCAGTGGTTTTGGATCACGGGACAATTGCAGTTCGAGTTGCTCAAAGTGGTTGTTGTAAATATGTGCATCTCCAAAGGTATGGATGAAGTCACCAGCCTCTAAGCCGGCAACCTGTGCGATCATCATCGTCAGCAATGCATAAGAAGCAATGTTAAAAGGTACGCCTAAGAAGATATCAGCGCTTCTCTGGTATAGCTGGCAGGACAGTTTACCGTCCGCTACATAAAACTGGAAAAAGGCATGGCAGGGAGGTAATGCTACTTTTCCATTAGCTACATTCTCAGAAAATGATTTGGAGGTATCAGGAAGCACAGAAGGGTTCCATGCAGAGATCAGCATCCTGCGGCTGTTTGGGTTGGTTTTAAGCGTTTCTATCAGTTCGGTAATCTGATCAATCTCCTCACTGTTCCAATTGCGCCACTGGTGCCCGTAAACAGGTCCGAGTTCGCCATTCTCATCGGCCCACTCATCCCAGATCTTAACACCGTTTTCTTTTAGGTAACCAATATTGGTTTCCCCTTTCAGAAACCACAATAACTCATAAACGATGGATTTCAGGTGCAGTTTCTTGGTCGTTACCATAGGGAAACCTTCACTCAGGTCAAAGCGCATCTGGTAGCCAAAGACACTTTTTGTTCCTGTTCCTGTACGGTCGCCTTTCTGGGTTCCGTTATCCAACACATATTTTACGAGGTCGTGGTATTGTTTCATTGTATTATTCTTCCCTTTTAGAAATTTCGTCCCTTATCTTTGCTGCTTTTTCATAATCCTCTTCATTGACCGCTCCCTGGAGCAATTCATGAAGTTCAGACAAGCTGTGTTTTGCATACGTATCCCCGGCCTGGTTGCTTTCTTCCATCCCAAAAGTATCGGGGCTTGAAAGTGCTTCATCAAGATCGTTGGCTTCCTTATCCGTTTCAAGTGGATTGGCTTTTAGATAAATCCCGGCTTTGTCAAGTATGTTCTTGTAGGTGAATATAGGAGCGCTGAAACGCAAAGCCAATGCTATAGCATCGGAAGTACGTGCGTCGATGATCTCTTCTATCTTGTCCCTTTCGCAAATGATACTGGAGTAGAAAACACCGTCAACCAGCTTATGGATGATCACCTGTTTTACTACAATATCAAAACGGTCGGCAAAGTTTTTGAACAAATCGTGGGTAAGAGGTCTTGGGGGTTTGATCTCTTTTTCAAGAGCAATAGCTATCGATTGTGCTTCAAAAGCACCGATTACGATAGGCAGTTTCCTGTCGCCGTCAACTTCATTTAAGATTAGTGCATATGCACCGTTTTGTGTCTGGCTGTAGGATATTCCTTTTATAGTTAATTTTACTAAACTCATAGTGCAAATGTACAATGTAATATGCTGATCATGCAAAAATTTTAATCATAAAAACAAAAAAGACTATCTGAAGTGCTTAAATCCAGATAGCCCTTTGTCAGGTACAATTTATGAAAAATTATGAATTTTGTGCTTTAAATTCTTTTAATTTTTGAGTCAGTTTAGGAACAATCTCAAAAGCATCACCAACCACGCCGTAATCAGCTACTTTGAAGAAAGGAGCATCAGCATCAGCATTGATTACTAATTTTACTTTAGAGGAGTTGATTCCCGCGATATGCTGGATGGCTCCTGAAATACCTATAGCGATATATAAATTTGCTGCTACAGGTTTTCCTGTTTGTCCAACGTGCTCTGTGTGGGGTCTCCAACCTAAATCAGATACTGGTTTCGAGCAGGCCGTTGCAGCGCCTAAAACAGCGGCTAAGTCCTCAACGATTCCCCAGTTTTCAGGGCCTTTTAATCCGCGTCCGCCAGATACTACGATCTCTGCATCTGCAATAGTTACTTTTCCGGAAGCTTTTTCAACTGATTCTACTTTTACACCAAAATCATTGTCACCAATGGTTGGGTTAAAGTCTTCTTCTGTCAGTGTAGAAGCGTTTTCAAATACACCGTAAGAGTTTTTTGCCAGTCCAAGAACCTTAACGTCGGTTGCGATTTCTGTAATATTAAATGCTTTGTTTGAGAAAGCGTGTCTTTTTACCTGGAAAGGAGAGGTGCTTACCGGAAGGCCAACAACATTAGATGCGTACCCTGCTTCCAAAGCTACTGCTACTAATGGAGCAAGGTATAAACTGTCGGTAGTTGAAGAAAGTAAAACCAACTTTACGCTTTCTTTCTGTGCTGCCTGTTTGATCACATCGGCATATGCCTTTGCTGTAAAGCCCGAAAGTTTGTCGTTAGTTACTTTTAATACTTTGTCAACACCGTATTTTGATAATTCGGTAACGTCACCGGCATTCACTGTAACTGCTGTTACGGTTGTTCCTAAAGTACCGGCTACTTGTTTAGCATAGGAAGCAAGCTCGAAAGCTACTTTTTTGAATTTTCCTTCTGCTGATTCTGCATATATTAATATAGACATGAGATTATTGTTTAAGAGATTTTAGAATCAAAGAGTCAAGAATCAAGACGGATCCGGATCTTAGATAACTTTTGCTTCGTTGTGTAATAGGCTAACTAGTTCATCAAGGTTGTCTGCACTGATCAGTTTTACAGCCGATTTTGGTGCAGGTTTTTCAAACTTCACAGCTTTAGTTTCGCTTGGTGCAGTTATAGGTTCCAATATTGTAAGGGCTTTGGTCCTTGCAGTCATGATTCCTCTCATGTTTGGAATTCTTAAGTCTTTCTCTTCAACCAGTCCTTTTTGTCCACCAATAATTAGTGGTAGGGAAGTGGCAACAATTTCTTTACCGCCATCGATCTCGCGGGCAGCTTTTACAGAAGTTCCGTCTATGGTAACGTTGATACAAGAGTTCAGGAAGTTGTATCCTAAAAGTCCTGCAAGCATTCCCGGAACCATTCCGCCATTGTAATCCAATGATTCTTTTCCTGCGATGATCAGGTCGTAACCTCCGTTTTTGATTACTTCAGCTAATTGTTTGGCAACAAAGAAACCGTCTGTTGGAGCTGCATTGATACGGATGGCTTCATTCGCACCTATTGCAAGCGCTTTTCTCAATGTTGGCTCCGTCTCCGGACCGCCTACATTAACTACAGTTACATTAGCACCTTGCTGCTCCTGGAACCAGATAGCTCTTGTAAGTCCGAACTCGTCATTTGGGTTGATAACAAACTGCACGCCGTTTGTATCAAATTCGGAATCTCCGTTGGTAAAGTTGATTTTTGAAGTAGTATCAGGAACGTGGCTGATGCAAACTAATATTTTCATTGTTTATATATTTAATAATGTACGATTGAGGTCACGAATTTACAAATATATTTTCAAAAATAAACTATGCATGCATAATATTAATGTGTATTATATCGATTTCGTAGTAATGGTCAGATCCGGACTATACTAAAAATACCTATTTATGGGTATTGATAGGCAGTGAATGAGGATTTAATTTTGGGTCTTTAAACAGCAACGTTATGAGAAAAAATTATCCCAAACTAGTAATTGCTTTTATAGCAATAGTATTTGTTCTGTCCTGTTCCAAAGATGATGACACCAAAGCACCAATTAATCAAACAGGGGGAGAGGTATTCCGTTCACAGATAGTAACTGTCGATTTCCCTAATACCGAACTGACCGAAAATGAATACACAGGTACACTTGATGGTGCCGAAATCATTTTGACAAAATCAGAAGAAAATAAGTTATTGTTTATAGTTCCTTACACAGCTGAGTTAGGAGTTCAGGATCTTGTGATTCCTAATCTCGGAAATGCAACTATACATTATGAGGTAAAAGAGACAGTGCTGTTGCAGACTCCCGAAGCGACCATGGGAGATTTTATAGCCAATCTGGACACTTTCTCCGAGACACTGGGCACGTCAACTGAAGATCTTGGTGTACAGAAGATACTGGATAATTTTGATGCCGTCTACGAACACGCAACTGACGATGAGAAAAAACAAATGGCTGTTTTATATCAGGCCAATAAAGCAACATTTGATGATATTATTCTAAATGATTTCAGTTCTATTTCAGGAAGGAACCCCGAACCTGGGGATGTAGTTACGCTTGCCAAACATTCCTATGCGGTATATGTTATGGCGGCCGGTGCTATAGTAGCATTGGTTGAGCCTACGGGAACTGGTAAGGTTCTGGGCCTAGCTTTGGTAGGGGTAGGGGCTTATAAGGCACGTGCTTATTTTATTCCGCTTCTGGAAGCAAAATTGAATACGATTACTATAGCTGCAAATACTATTCTTGGAACTAATGAGAGAAGTGCAAATGCCGCTACCCTTAGTTTCGAACACGATGTTACGAAGACAGTATCGTTTAATGTAATGGAAAGAGGCCTTACAACCGCTGATGCTTCCAAAACAGAGGAAACCATCGTTTCCTTCTTTAAAGATTATAATAAGTATAATTATTATATCAACAAGATCAATACTGTAATTGCCTGGGTAAACACCAATGTGCCTTTTGTTGATTTCGACCTGATCGCATTGGAACAATTGCCTGCTACAAGTCCACAGGTGAGTACTCCTGTTACAGCTGCTATCTTTGATAAAATTACATTCAGTGTAAGCGATTCTAATATTACCCTGGTTACTTCTACGCTTAGCGATAACGGGCAATTAGATCTTAAATTTAAAATCAACGGTACGCCGACTACAGTTCCTGTAGAAAGCTTCCTGAAATATGCCTATACGGATAAGTTCAGTACTTTTTCAGGTAAGCTGGCTATAGAAGTAGGTAATACACCCGATATTGAGATAGGAGCTGCCTATCAGGGAGGAATCGTAGGTTATATCTTCCAGGAAGGGGATCCTGGGTATATTGCAGGACAGATCCATGGCCTTATTGTTACCGAACAACAGCTCTATGAAGAATATCCATGGTGTAATGGATGTGAGTACGATATTTTTGGATCGGCAGTAATTCCGGCGGAATTGCTAGGGGCAAGCGGAACGGAAATAGGTACAGGTATGTCAAATACGAATACAATTGTTGCCGCAGAGGGCAATGGTGAATATGCAGCCAAAAAATGCTATGATCTGGTAGTAGACGGCTATGATGACTGGTTTTTGCCAAGCCGGGATGAGATGAAAAAATTATCGTTAAATGCGGATGTTATTAATCTTGATACGTTTCAATGGAGTTCTACGGAAGGTAGTGAAGTGAGGGCTTTGATAGCAAGTTATGACAGTACTGCTTCTCAATATTGGTTTAAAGATGAGACTTATCCGGTACGACCGGTACGGAAATTTTAATTTGACTTGAGTTATTTATAAAGAAAGGGAAGCCGCTTACAGTGGTTTCCCTTTTATTTTAAAGAATTTTATGCTTTTAAGTTATTTAAAATAATTATTTTTGCCTTTCAAAATTACAGACATACAACAAAAGATATGAAAACGATACAATTTAGAGAAGCGATCTGCGAAGCAATGAGTGAAGAAATGCGTCGCGATGAGACCATTTATTTAATGGGTGAAGAGGTTGCTGAATATAATGGTGCTTATAAAGCTTCCAAAGGAATGCTTGAAGAATTTGGACCAAAAAGAGTAATCGATACGCCTATTGCAGAACTTGGTTTTGCCGGTATTGCAGTTGGTTCAGCAATGAATGGCTGTCGTCCGATAGTAGAATATATGACATTTAACTTCTCGTTAGTTGGTATCGACCAGATTATTAACAATGCTGCTAAAATGCGCCAGATGTCTGCAGGACAATTCCCGATGCCAATGGTATTCCGTGGTCCTACAGCTTCAGCCGGACAATTAGGAGCTACACACTCACAGGCTTTCGAGAACTGGTTTGCAAATACTCCGGGATTAAAAGTGGTTGTTCCATCAACTGTTTATGATGCCAAAGGTTTATTGAAATCAGCTATCCGTGATAATGACCCTGTTATCTTCATGGAGTCTGAGCAGATGTATGGTGATAAAGGTGAAGTTCCGGAAGGAGAATATACTATTCCTCTTGGTGTTGCTGATATCAAAAGAGAAGGTACTGATGTAACTATTGTATCGTTTGGTAAAATCATTAAAGAAGCTCATATTGCTGCTGAGGAATTAGCTAAAGAAGGTATCTCTTGTGAGATTGTCGATTTAAGAACTGTACGTCCGATGGACTATGAGACTATTCTTACGTCGGTTAGGAAAACAAACAGATTAGTAGTTCTTGAAGAAGCATGGCCATTTGCATCTGTTGCTTCAGAAATTACTTATATTGTTCAGGAAAGAGCTTTTGATTTCCTTGATGCTCCGATCCAGAGAATCACTACTGCTGATACGCCAGCACCTTATTCTCCAACTTTACTGAAAGAATGGTTGCCTAATGCTGCGGATGTTGTGAAAGCAGTAAAAAAAGTAATGTATAAATAGATTATCATAAAGTTTGTTAATTCGATTCTCAGAAAACTCTAAAAGTCGGAATAGCGGATAAATCAGATAATAAAAATAACTATATTTGAAGCTTCATCGGAACAAATCCGGTGAAGTTTTTTTTATACTATGACTCAAAGATTAATTGCAGTTCTGCTGTTCTTTTTTACGAATATATTATTGGCGCAAACCAAAGTAAGTGGTATCGTGCTCGATGAAAATAATAAGCCTGTAGGCTACGCTAACGTTGCTTTTAAGGGAACTTCGCAGGGAATTATTACCAATGAAGATGGACGTTTTTATCTGGAGTCTAACGAAACCCGTAAAACACTTGTCGTTTCTTTTGTCGGTTATACCAGTCAGGAAATTACACTGGACAAAGCGGTTAATTATAATATGAAAGTTGTCCTTGCCGGCGGTGAGGAACTTAATGAAGTCAAAATCTACGCAGGAAAAGTTTCCAAAAAGAATAATCCTGCTATAGATATCCTTCGTAAGATCTGGGCAAGAAAAAGGAAAAATGGACTCCATATGTTCAACCAGTACCAGATGGACAAGTACGAGAAAGTGGAATTTGATATGAACACTATTGATAGTGCTTTTATGAAAAGCAAAATCTTCAAGGGGATGGAGTTTATCTTTAAATCTGTAGATACTTCAAAAATAACAGGAAAAACATATCTGCCGATATTTATCAACGAAGCACTTTCTAATGTGTATGGTGATAATATCAGGAATAAGGTAAAAGAAATCCTGGTGGCCAATAAGAACTCGGGTTTTAATACAAATCAGCAGATCATTGCCTTTATCAAAGATCTGTATGCCGACTACAATATTTACGACAATTACCTGAAGTTTTTTGACAAAGCCTTTACAAGCCCATTGTCCAGAACCGGAATCGATGTATATAACTATGTACTGGCTGATAGTGCGTATATTGATAAGAAGTGGTGTTATAATATTGTTTATTATCCAAGGCGTAAAAATGAGCTGACATTCAAGGGGGACTTTTGGGTAAACGACACGACTTGGGCAATCAAGACCATCAATATGGCAGTTACTAAAAGTGCCAACATCAACTGGGTAAAAGAGATTTATATCGAACAGGAGTTTGATGTACTTAACGACTCCGTATTCCTGTTGAAACGGGATTATATGATGTCTGATTTTGCCTTAAACAAAAAAGAAAAATCAAAAGGACTTTATGGTAAACGTACCACATTGTTCCGAAATCATAAATTTGACATCATAAAACCGGACGATTTCTATAAAGAAGAAGTCAATTATTATGATGATAAAGCCTATACACGAACGGATGAATTCTGGGAAAAGAATCGTTTTGAGGACCTGAATAAGAATGAGGTCGGGGTATATAAGATGCTCGATACGCTGCAGACGAATAAGAAATTCAAGCAGATCTATAATCTGGTATCTATATTAGGAAGCGGTTATGTCAATAAAGGTATTATAGATTTCGGACCTATATTCTCGACATTCGGTTATAATGAAGTCGAGGGAATTAGGTTGCGTGTTGGGGGTAGAACCTATTTTGGAGCCAACGATATGTGGAGGGTACAAGGGTATACAGCCTATGGCTTTAAAGACGATAAATTCAAATATGGTATTTCAGGGAAATGGTTGCTGAATAGAAAAAACAGGTTTATTATTTCTGCGGGAAATAGACGCGATATTGAACAAATAGGAGCAAGTCTAACGACCACCAACGATGTACTAGGGCGCAGTTTTGCTTCTTCATCCCTATTTTCAAGTGGTAACAACGGTAAGCTGACGAACCTGAACCTGACTTCATTTG
>Ga0247742_10001681_pt1 | contig 15029 bp, 13 predicted proteins | sample UWRJL208509C2_FD_180944 | JGI IMG/M metagenome (GOLD analysis project Ga0247742, IMG submission 180944) | Plant litter microbial communities from Arlington Agricultural Research Station in Wisconsin, United States - UWRJ-L208-509C-2 | ecosystem: Environmental > Terrestrial > Plant litter >...
CCGGTTCGCTGTCTGCCTGAAACAGGGTCCGGTCCGTCATCACGAGATCGAGGTTGATGCCCGCGACCCCGCCCGGGGTTCCGGTAACGCGTTCGACCAGGGTGTCAGCCATGACCTGGCCGCGGGAACGGGAGTCACCGCCGGACCGGGCAGTATCAGCCTCACGGGTCAGGGCCGCATACGCCGCGACGCCTTGGGCCACTGGCAGGAGGGCGGTCAGGTAAGTCATGGTGTCCGGGGCGGGTCGCAGGCTCACGGTCCGTTCAGTGGCTGCGTGACTGGCGCGTTGGGCCACCGAGCGGGGATCACGACGATACGCGGCAGCCTTGACCGCGGCGATGATGGCCCGGTCGCCCTTGCCTTCGAACGTCCCCCAATCGGGGGCGAGTTCCTCATCCACCGCGCACCGGTCCTCCACGGACAGGCACGCTGTTTCCTTCACCAGCAGCATGGCCCGCCATTCATTGAGCTGGCCCGATTCCAGGGCAGCCAGGGTGCAGGGCATCTCCGTCACCAACGCTCTCGCGAAGCCCAATAACCGGGACCCACGGTTCGGGGACTCCCGCCGGGCCAACGCCAGCTGCGCCCCGACACCCTGACCACGCTCGGACGCAGGAACACCAGCTCGGGCCTGTTCGGCCCGTTGGGCAAGATCAAACGCCACAGCAGCCCGCGCCTGCAGGCCGGTGATGGCCGACTTCAGCTCCTCCAACCCCCGGAGCTGATCAATCAGCTCGCCACTGGAGCCGGCAAGCGGAACAGAGCCAAGGAGCGCAATGAGGTCAGACACCCGGGGCGATGAATAGCCTGGCAGAAGCCCCGCGGCAGGGAGTGCGGAGTAGGAGTGCCCGGGTAGAGCTTCCCAGGCGCGCCCGAGCTCATCATCGTGTGACGGCGTCTGCGTGGCCCGGATCTGCTCCATGCCCCAACTCTTCCAGCACGCAGCAAGCGCTATAAGACCACAACTTCCGTATGTGGAAACCAGGGCCTATGTGGAAAACAGGGCCCGTGCGGAAAACACCCCGCAGCAAGCCCAACACCCACGTCACCAGACACCCACCCCCGGACCCCGGGATACCCAGAGACCCGGACCCCAAAGTACCCATAGACCAGTCACATATGAACGTCATTCATTTCAGGCCTTGCGCCCGAGCGTGACTCACGACATACTAAATGAACACTATTCATTTAGTGACTGTCGTCTCACCGGAGTACCAATCACACCATGATCGAACTGACGCGCCTGGATGGCCCGGCCCCCAACGCCACGGCACGCCCGGCCCCCAACGCCACGGCGCCCACGGCACCTTCGGCCCTCAGGGGCGGCAGCATGCTCCGCAGCACCAAGCAATAACTTTCGGCCATCTAGAAAGGGCCTTACATGAGCCAGACAATCCGACGCAGCGGCAGTGAAGCCGCGAAGTCGCATGACATCAGCGGCAAGGGACTGAAGACGGGGCAGTTGGGGCTCCTCGCCGTCGTCGTTCTTGGCATCTCCACCATCGCCCCGGCGTACACCCTCACCGGCGCGCTAGGCCCAACTGTCAACGAAGTCGGGCTGCAATTGCCTGTCATCTTCCTGATCGGGTTCATCCCGATGATCCTGGTGTCCTTGGCGTACCGGGAACTCAATGCAGACTCCCCCGACAGCGGCACCACCTTCACATGGGTAACCAAAGCGTTCGGACCGTGGGTTGGCTGGATGGGCGGCTGGGGTTTGCTGGCCGCCAACATCATTGTTCTGTCCAACCTGGCGGGCGTGGCCGTGGACTTCTTCTACCTGTTCCTCGCACAGGCCACGGGTTCACCCGAGCTCGCAGACCTCGCTTCGAACAAGCTGCTCAACGTTGCCACGTGCTTCGTCTTCGTGGCACTTGCTGTCTGGATCAGCTACCGCGGCCTCCACACCACCAAGATTGTCCAGTACGGCCTGGTGGGATTCCAGCTGCTGGTCCTTGGCCTGTTCGTCGCCATGGCGTTCGCTAACTGGTCCACCTCCGAAACTGCTGTGCCCTTCAGCTGGGACTGGTTCGACGTCACCAAGATCGAGACGTTCGGCCAGATCGCAGCCGGCATCTCATTATCGATCTTCGTCTACTGGGGCTGGGATGTATGCCTGACCGTCAACGAGGAAACGGCCAACGGTAAGAAGACCGCGGGCCTCGCAGGCACGCTGACAGCGGTGATCGTCCTGGGCATCTACCTCCTGGTCACCGTTGCCACCATGATGTTCGCAGGCGTCGGCGATACGGGGATCGGCCTGAACAACGAGGAAAACCACGCCAACGTCTTCACCGCACTCGCATCGCCGGTCATGGGTCCGTTCGCCATCCTCATGTCCCTCGCTGTGCTCTCCAGCTCAGCGGCGTCCCTGCAGTCCACGTTCACTTCGCCTTCCCGCAGCCTGTTGGCCATGGCGCATTACGGCGCCCTGCCGGAGCGCTTCAGCCACATGAGCAAGAAGTTCTCGACGCCGGGCTTCGCCACCATAGCGGCTGGCGTCCTGTCTGCGGGCTTCTACGCGGTGATGCACGTGATCAGTGAAAACGTCCTGAACGACACCATTCTGGCCCTTGGCCTGATGATCTGCTTCTACTACGGACTCACGGCCATCGCCTGTGTCTGGTACTTCCGCAACAGCGTGTTCTCCAGCGCCAGGAATTTCTTCCTGCGACTCGTCTGCCCGCTGCTGGGTGGCGTCGGCCTGTTCGTCGTGTTCCTGCAGACTGCCGTGGACAGCTGGGCTCCCGAGTTCGGCAGTGGCTCGGAGATCTTCGGGGTGGGGCTCGTATTCGTCCTGGGCATCGGCATCCTGGCTTTGGGCGTAGTGGTCATGTTGATCATGTCCCGCGTTCGGCCCGGGTTCTTCCGTGGCGAGACCATCCGAAAGGACACGCCGGCTCTGGTGGTGCCGGAGTAGGCCCGCCTTCCGCGGAGTTCGTGGGAAAGCTGCCAGTTCGCCGGACATCTCCGGGCGAATTGGCAGCTTTCCCGCGATCTGGGCACTTCAGCGCCCCGTCAATCACCAACGATGCGCCACGTCCACTACCAGGCGAGAACCGCCGTCGGGCCCGTCCAGGGTGAAGACCCGGAACGGAAGACGTGCACGGACGCCCAGCCCAATGCTGGTGGTGCCCTCAAAACTGCCCGCGTAAACCACCTGCCGGAAGGTCTGATAACCGGAGACGTTGGACAATTCGGCCTTGGCTGCCGGCACATAAGTCGGCTGGTTGTACTGGTTGTACGACGGCGCCGTGACCATCACTTGGAGATCAGCATCCCCCAGCACCGGGATGGGGTAGCCGGTGGCATCCTGGGTCACTACAGGAACGTACTGAACGACGTAGCCGGCCACCTTACCTGTCATGTCGATCACCAGGCGGTCGTAGCAGGGCTGTTGCCCGGTGCGAACGTTGGTGACACTGGCGGAGCTCATGTCGAGGTCTGCCTTGGCCATGGAACCCCACGAGATACCGCAATATGTTGCTGCCGAGGCTGGCCCCGGCGCCACCAGACCGAGACCGGCAGCTGCCATGACCGCTGCCAAACCCGCTCCAAATTTCCTCATTTTTTGTGCCCCCTTCAGGCGAAGTTGATACTTCAACAGTAGGAGCGCAGCAGGGTGTTTGGGTGGGTTGTGGCCGCTTCGGGGCGCAACCGTTAAGTGGGCGCAGCGGTGGTCACAAGAGGGTTATTGTCGGGCCATATTTTGGGCATTGGGCGGCCGTGCAGGGGGTGCTCGCGCCCATATTCGTAACCGAAGATAACGAGACCTTGGCGTTATTTAGCCTTCGCAGTCCTTACAGAACTTAAGACCGTTCTTTTCCAATGCAATCTGGGACCTGTGACGGACCAGGAAACAGGAGCCGCACGTGAATTCGTCGGACTGCTCCGGGACCACAATAACTGTCAGTTCTTCACCGGAAAGATCTGCTCCGGGCAGGTCGATTCCTTCGGCGGTATCGTTTTCCTCGACGTCGATGACCGCGGTCTGCGCAGTGTTTCCTCGGGATGCCTGAAGGGCCTCAAGCGACTCGGCGGGAGACTCTTCTTCTGTCTTGCGCGGGGCATCGTAATCAGTAGCCATTGAGCTTCGCTTTCGTTGCTGCATAGTGCCTCTTCCGGCACCTCAGTGAAGCAGTTTAGGGCATATCAGAGGAGATCAGCGAAAAGTGTGCCCAACGCGACATTCTGCAGCATTCCGAGCGGCTTCTAGGACTCTGAACGCACCCTTGCGGCGTGCGTTTGGATGGCCTGAGCACTGGCAACCGTGACGCCGCTGAGGGCAGGGAGCCATGACAAATCACTCATGCTCCCCGGGCCACCTGCACCTTGTTCCTCCGCCGACGGGCCAGTGCAATCCAGGACGTACGCTGCCTCAATCCAGGCCGCTATGGTGGTGCCGACTGAACTGGCAAGCGAAGCTAGTGATCCGATCATGCGGCAACGGTATCCAGCCCGCGTTTGGCGGCCGTTTCCGTTGGATCACCAGTTTGTTAACTCCTCAGTCCCGCAAAGCCTTCTCCACGATATACTCCGCTATGGCCATGGACGAAGTAGCCCCGGGAGAAGGTGCGTTGCGCACCAAGACCGTGTCCCGGCGTCGTGCGATGACAAAGTCGTCCACCAGCGAACCGTCACCGTTCATTGCCTGCGCGCGCACGCCCCGGGTGCCCGGAAGAATGGTGGCGCCTTCCAGCGACGGCACAAAGCGCACGGCCTCGCGGATGAACTTTTTCTTGCTCACTACGGTCTGGAATTCACGAACAGCTGACGGCACATTCTGCCTGGCAAATTTCCAGAATCCAGGAAACAGCGTGTAGTTCAGTACGTCGCGGGCATTCACCTCATTCCACGAGTAAGACTCGCGGCCGAAGGAGATGAATGCATTTGGACCGAGCATCATTTCACCGTCGATGCGTTTGGTGAGGTGGACACCGAGGAAGGGGTGTTTTGGGTCCGGCACCGGGTAAATCAGCCCGCGAACTTGATCCCGGGCCTCCTCACCCAGGAGGAAGTACTGCCCAAAGAACGGCACGATCCTGGGGGTAGCCGGTTCACCCGTCGCTTCGGCCACGCGATCCGATTGAAGGCCCGCGCACACCACCACGAGGTCGTAATGTTCGCCGCCATCCCTGGTACTGACCACCACGCCGCTGTGCTGTTGCTCAAGCCTGGTAACTTCCTGCCTGAGCCGGATGCTTCCGCCCGAACTACGGACGTCGTCGGCGAGCGCGTTGGTGATAGCCGTGTAGTCAACGATCGCCGTTTCCGGCGAGTGAAGAGCGGAAAGCCCGACGGCGTTCGGCTCCACCTCGCGTAGCTGCTCGCCCCGCAGCATCCTTGCGCCCGGGACCCCGTTGGCCGTGGCACGGGCGAAAATCTTGTCCAAGCGATCCGATTCCTCGGGTGTCTGGGCAATGACCAACTTGCCGCACGCCTCATAGGGCAGGTTCTTCATGGCGCAGAATTCCTGCAGCAGCTCCACTCCCCTGCGACACAGTTTTGCTTTCAGCCCGCCGGGTTCGTAGTACAGGCCTGCGTGCACCACCCCCGAGTTGTGTCCGGTCTGGTGTGCTGCGAGCCGGTCTTCCTTTTCGTAGACGGTGACCTGGACGCTCTCGAGCCTGTTGGTCAGTTCCCTCGCCACTGCAATGCCGATGATCCCGCCACCCACCACGGCGCAGCGTTTGATGGTTCTTAGGCGTGGAGGGTGGGGCATGGCAGTCCTCGTCTTTGGGTGGGCCCGAATCAGTCACAGCATGTCACGCGTGCCGCTTTTACGGCACGTGACGCCCGAAAATTGTCCGAAGAAGGGCATGAAAAAGGGCGGCACGCGAGGTGCCGCCCTTTTCTGTGAAACGAATTACTTGCTATGTGGCTGACTATGCAGTCGGCTGATCAAAACGCTGGCCGGCCGGGTTGGACGGCAGGAGCGCGAAGACCAGGATGGCAAGTCCACCCACGAACGGGATGAGCCCGAGAAGGGCCAGCCAGCCGCTGAAGTTGCCATCGTGGAGACGACGAACCAGCAGGGCGATGGACGGGATAAGGACCGCCAGGTAGAACACGGAGATCAGAATGATGCCCACCACGGCTCCCGGGCCGGGAACCGTGCCGCTGCTGGTGGTGGTGGATCCGGCTGCACCGAGAATGCCGGTGAGGAGCTGCAGGACAAAGCCAACCACGCCCAAGGCAAGGGCGACCCACCAGTATTCGCTGCGGCTCGCGCGGCCACTGAATGCGGTGTATTTCTTGAAGAAACGCTTGACGGCCGCGCCGATCGGAGCGCCGTAATAGGGTGCCCACAGCGGCGGTTCGCCGGCTTGGACGCCGTACTGCTCGGTTTGCTGAGGTTGTTGCGGGTAACTGGTCATTGGTATATCCCCCGGGTTAGGTGAGTCGTGATGAAGCTTCGTGCTCAGTGTGTGAGTCGTGCCTATCGTAATGCCCTTACACCGAATTAGGCAGTTCGATGGAGGAAATTAACCCGGATTTAGCTTGGTAACGCAATATTTCGTCGGTGCGGCTTGCCATGAGACAGCATATTCTTTGCCACGACAGGTGACATTGAATACGGTCGAGCGTCACTGCGCGTAGTGCTTTCGGAGGTCCATCTTCCGGATCTTCCCGCTGGCGGTTCGTGGCATCTCCTCAACGAATACCACTGACTTGGGGATTTTGTACCGTGCCAACCGGCCCTCCAGATGCGAGCGCAGTTGCTCTTCGGTCAGGGACGCACCGTCGCGCAATGTGATGATCGCCCTGGGCACTTCTCCCCATTTGTTGTCATCCATGCCGATCACGGCCACACTCCCCACTGCGGGGAGCTCTGAGATGGCAGCTTCCACCTCAGCCGGGTAGATGTTCTCCCCTCCGGAAATGATCATGTCCTTGATGCGGTCCGAAACGAACAGGAAGCCTTCCCCGTCTTGGTAGCCCATATCGCCGGAGCGGAACCAAGAGGACTCGGAATAACTCTCGGCGGTTGCTTCGGGCCGGTTCCAGTACTCCTTGATCACGTTGGGTCCGGAGATTTGGATCTCCCCCACGGCGCCAACTGCAGCAAGACCACCCAGTGGATCGGCAATCCGCACATCAGTGAAGAAGTGAGGAAGCCCGGCGGAGCCTGCCCTTTCCTTGGACTTCGATACCGGCAACATGGTGGCCCCCGGCGCGGTTTCGGTCATGCCGTAGCAGCTGGTGAAACCTATGCCGCGTTGTTCGTACGCATCCAGTACCCGCTGCGGAACGGCAGAACCGCCGCAGGTGAGCTTGTCCAGGGAGCTGAGATCCGCCGTCGACCATCCCGGATGGTCACAGAGCATCTGGAAGGTGGTGGGGACACCGTTGAGTGTGGTGACTTTATGCTGGTCCACCAGCTCCAGTACACGGCCGGCGTCGAACTTGGCTTCAAGCACCACGGTGGCACCCTTGAGCAGCATGGGAAGCAAGCCCATATCCAGGGAAGCCACGTGGAACAGTGGCGAGATCATGAGCGCTACGTCGTTGCGGTTCAGGTCCATGTCCACCACCGTGTTGATGCAGTTCCAGGTGATGTTGCCGTGTGTCAGCAAAGCACCCTTGGGCTTGCCGGTAGTGCCGGACGTGTAGAGGATCATGGCTCCGTCTTCAAGGGTCACCGCTTCATCCAGCGGCGCCGCGTTTGCAGCGTCAAGCACCTCGCCATAGTGCTCGACGCCGGATGGCAGCTTGAGCGCGTAATCGACGGTGACGTCGTCGGGCGCCACTACGAGACGGTGGGTTACGTCGGTGTCGGTGCAGGACGCGGAGGCGAGGACCTCCAAGGACTCCGCGCTGATGAGCAGGCGTGCTCCTGAGTCCTGCAGTTGAAACTGCAGCTCCGGTGCCGCCAGGCGGGTGTTGAGCGGGACGAAAATCGCTCCGAGTAGCCCGCAAGCAAAGAACGTCTCCACAAAGGACGGGTGATTCTCACCCAGGTAGGCCACTCTGTCCCCCTTGGCCACTCCCCTGTCTTTGAGGGCGTTGGCCAGGTGGTCGGTCCGGTCTGCGAGTTCCGCGTAGCTCACAGTGTGCTCACCGGAAATGATGGCAGTTTTGGTACCGGACTTGATCCGGCGCCGGTGCAGCCAGGATCCAACTCCGTTGTTGTCCATGGTGCAGTACTCCTAACTGACCGTAGAGAGGTCGTTGTTCTTAGACTCCCGCGTCAGCAGGATGAAGACAATCGATACCAGCGACATGACGGACAGGAACACCACCACGGGGACGATGCTCTGGCCGGCGTCCTTATAAAGGCCTGCCACAATGCCGGGTGTGAAGCCCGCGCCAATCAGCGTTGCCAGCTGGTAGCCGACCGCCGCGCCGGTATAGCGGTTAGTGGTGCCAAACTGCTCGGAAACGAACGCCGCCAGCGGACCATAAAGAGACGAATGCAGGACCAGCGCCACAGTGAAGGCCAGGAAGACCAAAGCGATGTTGCCTGAGCTGAGCATCCCGAACATCGGGAACAGGTAAAGGATGAACAGGGCCAGGCCTGTGACCATGACCGGGCGGCGGCCAAAGCGATCCGAGAGCCTGCCGCCCAAGAGGACGAACAGGATGGAAATGGCCGAGGCACCTGCGAAGGCATAGAGCACGCCTTGCTGTGGTGCGCCCTTGGACACCGCATAGGTGACGGAGAAGGTAGGCAGCACTACTTGGAGGCCGAAGCCCGCAGCGCCGGCAAACATGATCATGATCAGAGCCTTGGGACGCTTCAGTACTTCCAGCAACGGGATCTTGCGCTTGGAGCCTTGGGCGCTTTCCTTGGCGACGGCCTCGGCGAAGATGGGGCTCTCGGAGACCCGCAGCCTCACGAACATGCCCACGATCAGGAGCACAAAGGACAAAAGGAACGGCACACGCCAACCCCATGCCAGGAATGCATCCTGGGGAAGGGCCGAGAAGATGCCCATGACCACCGTGCCCAGGACTGCGCCCGTCGGCGCACCGGCGTTGACGAATGACGCCGCGAACCCGCGCCGTTTGGGATCCGAATGCTCCAAGGCCATGAGTGCGGCCCCGCCCCATTCACCGCCGACGGCGATTCCCTGGCAAACACGTAAGATCACCAGGATTACGGCACCCCAAGGCCCAATAACGTTGGCGCCAGGAATCAGGCCAATCAACGTCGAAGCGATACCCATCATCGCCATGGACACGATCAGCATTCCCTTGCGGCCGATCCTGTCACCGAAGTGCCCGAAGATGATACCGCCCAGAGGCCGGGCAACATAACCCGCCGCGAACGTGGCATAAGCCGCGACCACGCCCACCCACTCATCTGTACCGGCGAAGAACACTTTGGGAAAGGCAACCGCTGCCGCGGTTGCGTACAGCAGGAAGTCGTAGAACTCGATGGTGCTGCCCAGATAGCTGGACATGATGACCGTGCGCGCCTCTTTGCGCTTAGCGGCCGTGCTCGACTGTGCGAGCGCAGTGTGTCCTGACATGGCTGTTCCTTGGGAGAGGAGGGAAAGGGGGTGGATGTCTACTTGTAGAAGCGGTTCCTACTTGTAGAAACGGGCGAGGAACTCGGCGACGACGGCGGGGCGTTCCTGGCCTTCGATTTCGATGGTGGCGTTGACCTTGATCTGGGCACCGCCCTTGACTTCGCTGACTTCGGCGATGCTGCCTTGCATTCGGACCTTCGAGCCGACCTTGACCGGCGAGGTGAAACGGACCTTGTCCAGGCCGTAGTTGACCTTGGTGGTCACGCCCTCGACGTCGAAGAGCTCGCCCCAGAACGGGATGATCAGGGACAGGGTGAGGAAACCGTGCGCGATCGGAGCGCCGAACGGGCCGTCCTTGGCGCGTTCCGCGTCGGTATGGATCCACTGCTGATCGTCGGTTGCGTCAGCGAACAGGTTGATCTGCTGCTGGGTGATTTCGCGGTAGTCGGTGGTGCCGAGATCCTTGCCGGACATGGTGAGCAGGGTGTCGAAATCGACGACGAGATTGGGCATCTTTGCCTCCTGTGTTGTTGTGTTTTGGTGTTCGTTGTTCAGTGGGTGAAAGCACTCTCGCCGGTGAGGGCGCGGCCGATAATGAGGGCGTTGATTTCGTGCGTGCCTTCGTACGAATAGACAGCTTCCGCGTCGGCATGGAAACGCGCGACGTCGGCCGCGAGGGTGATGCCGTTACCGCCAACCACTTCGCGGGCCAAGGCGACGGTTTCGCGCATCATCAAAGACGTCTGCATCTTGGCCAGGGCCGAGTCCTGGTCCCGATAGATCCCCCAGCTCTGCTGCTCGGTCAACCGCACCACCAACGACAAGCTGGCAGTGATGTTGCCGAGCATGCGTGCCAGCTTTTCCTGGACCAGCTGGAACGACCCCAGGGAACGGCCGAACTGTTGGCGTTCCTTGACGTAGGCCAGCGCTGCTTCGAACGCGCCGGACTGGATGCCGGTGGCGATCCAGGCAACGTCCGATCGCATCGCCCGCAGCATGGCGGCCACGTCCTTGAACGAGTTCACGTTGTGCAGGCGCATTGCCTCGGATACGCGAACATTGTCCAGGGTGATGTGAGCGTTCTGCATCATCCGCAGCGAGGTCTTACCGTGGATCTTCTCCAAGCTGACCCCTGCGGCGGTCCTGTCCACGAGGAATGCCTTGACCTGTCCGTCCGCGACGTCGCGGGCGAACACGCACAACACATCCGCCGTTGAGGCGCCCCCAATCCACCGCTTGGCGCCGTCCAGAACCCAGCTGCCGCCGTCGGCCTCTGTCCCTGGGTCTGGTTCGAAGCGTGCGGTGGTGGAAAGCCCGCCGGCGATGTCCGAGCCGTGCTCCGGTTCTGTCAGCGAGAAGACGCCTTTGAGGGAGAAGTCGATGACCTTGGGCATCCACTCCTTCTGCTGTGCCTCGGAGGCTCCCACCCGGATGGCTGTCCGGAACAAACCGGCTTGGGCTGTGTACCACGTTGCCAACGAGGCATCAGTGCGGGCGAGTTCGAAGATCCGGAAGCCGTGGTAAATCCCCCGGGCTGGAGCCTCAACAGTGACGTCGGCCGGTTCCATCAGGTCCAGGTCAATCAACGGCCGGGCCAGTTGCTCGGGGAACTCCCCCTTCTCCCAGTACTCGGCCAACAAGGGCTTGGCTTCGGCGTCAAGGAAGTCCCGCAGCCCGCCCAGCACCTTGCGCTCTTCGGTGCTGAGGAGCGCTTCGGCGTCGTACCAGTCCGCAACGGAGTACAGCCGCTGTTCCGCATCTGTTGCTGTAGTCATGGTCATCTCAGCCATCAAGTCCCAGCAGCTCGACTGCGTTGTCCTTGAGAATCTTCGGTCGGACTTCGTCCTTCAACGGCAGGTCCGCGAACGCCCTCAACCACTTTTGCGGGGTGATCAGCGGGAAGTCCGTGCCGAACAGCACCTTGTCCTGCAGCACCGAGTTGGACAGCCGAACCAGGGATTCCGGGAAGTACTTGGGCGACCACCCGGAGAGATCGATGAACACGTTGGACTTGTGCGTTGCGATCGAGTTCGCCTCGTCCTGCCATGGCACCGAGGGGTGGGCCATGATGATCTGCAGCCCCGGGAAATCAGCCGCCACGGCATCCAGCAACAGCGGATTCGAGTACGCCAACTTGATCCCGTACCCGCCCGGAAGACCCGCGCCCATGCCGTTCTGGCCTGTATGGAAAATGCATGGCAGCCCCAACTCCTGGAGCGTCTCCCACAACGGGTAGAACGCCTCGTTGGACGGGTCGAAGCCCTGCAGCGAAGGGTGGAACTTGAAACCCCGGGCACCCAGCTCCACAGCCTGGTGTTTTGCCCCCGCGATCGCGTCCTCCCCCGTCCGCGGGTCAACGCTGCCGAAAGGAATCAGCACATCATTGTTCCGCGCAGCTCCGGCAATCAGCTCGGGGATGCTGTTGGGCTCATGCTTGAGCTGGGTCCGGGCGTCGACGGTGAAGACGACGGCGGCCATGTTCAGTTCGCGATACACCTCGGCGATCCTGTCCAGCGAGGGGGTCCGATCCTCGGACTTGAAGTACTTCGCCGACGCTTCCGTCAACGCTTCCGGAAGCGAGCCGTGCCCGCAGCTGTCCACTTCGAGGTGGACATGCATATCGATGGCATCCAGGGCAGCGGCGTCGATGCCGAGCTCGTAACGGTCGGCCATGATCAGCGCGCCTGCGAAGGTACAGCCACCGGCTCGGGCCGGAGTTCCTCAGGCAGCGGCAGGAATTCCTCGCCGAAGCTCTGCAGCGCCTGCGGACCAAACAGCGAGTCGGCATTTTCCTGCAGGGCCTCGTAGCTCCAGCCGCCATCGCGGTACTCGGTGGTGGCCGCCGTCGGGTGCGTCCAGACTTGCAGCCGGTCGCCACCGGCACCGATTGCCTGGCCGGTAATGCCGGCAGCCGCATCAGAGGCGAGGAAGGCAATCAGCCCGGCGACGTCGTCGGCCGTTCCAAAACCGAGATCATGGCGGAAGAAGGACGGCATGGCCTCGCCACGTTCCTCCGCCTCCACGGCCTTCTGGAAATACGGGACCGTCTTGGTCATGGCCGTTGCCGCCACGGGGATCACGGAGTTCACCGTCACGCCGGCCTTTTTCATTTCCAGCGCCCACGTCCGGACCATGCCCACAATGCCGGCCTTGGCAGCGGCATAGTTGCTCTGCCCGAAGTTGCCGCGCTGGCCCGTCGGTGAACCAATGGTGATGACGCGGCCGGCGATGTTGTTTTCCTTAAAGTACGCGAAGGCCTCACGGACGCAGGTGAACGTGCCCTTCAGGTGAACGTTGATGACCAGGTCAAAATCCTCGTCGGTCATCTTTAGGAGGCTCTTGTCCCGCAGGATTCCGGCATTCGTCACCAGGATGTCCAGCCGACCGAACGCTTCAACAGCACCGGCCACCAAAGCCTTCGCAGCATCCGTCGAACCCACCGGAACCACCACAGCGGTGGCGCGTCCGCCGTCGGCCTCGATCCGGGCGACAGCGTCCGCAGCGGTCTGGGCGTTCACGTCGTTAATAACGACGGCGGCACCCTGGCGGGCGAGCTCCCTCGCGTAAGCGAGTCCAAGACCCTGTCCACTCCCGGTGACGATTGCAACCTTGCCGTTCAAGCTCATGGCGTGCTCCTTCGCATGCAGTAACCGGCCTGAGCCGGTGAGGCCGATCCCACTGCATCGTGAGATCCTTGTCATGATCAATGAGAATACGGATCATTGAAAAAGTCAACGATTGTTTTTCATTACTATTGGAGTTGTCATGGGCCCGCAAAGCACCGAAGTGGAAACCCCGCGCCTGGCCGCAGCAAAAATCGGCAGCGATGTGGGCCTGTTGCTGGCCAAACTGCACGCCACAGGATCACTGCTCAACAACAAAGCCCTGGCCGACTACGGCCTCCGCGAGCGATCATTCTCCGTGCTGACACTCGCATGCAGCGGCTTGGAACCCACCCAACGCGAGCTCGCCGATTTCCTTAGCCTGGATCCGAGCCAAGTTGTCAGCCTGGTGGACGATCTGGAGCACCGCGGACTGGTCAAACGAGCCCAAGGCAAGCAGGACCGCCGGGCAAAGATCATCGTCTCCACCACTGAGGGCCGCCGGATCCACAACAAAGCGCGGGCCGGGCTCGAAGAGTGTGAGCGGACGCAGCTCGCGGCACTCAGCGAGGAAGAGAACACGCAGCTGAGGGCGCTGTTGAAGAAGGCACTGTGGGGCTAGGCTCGGGGCCGCACACCTGAACCGCGGCGGCTCGATGGACATCTGCACAGCAGCCCCCGGCTACCGTATGCATCTGTCCATATCAGCATCCGGCCGCTTCTGTCAGGATCGGAAACTATGAGCTTCCCTCTTTTCCACGATCCCCTGCAGGGCGCCGTCGCCGTTGACGCACCTGTCCGCGATCCTCAGGTCCACCGCCAAAGCCGCACTAACAACAGGCCGGCTCGCCAAGCCACACATGGATCCAAGCCTGTCCGCACCTCCCGGCAGCGAGAGGTAGCTAAGGTTGCCGAAGACCTTCAGGCTCTGATGGCGCGGACCCCAGGCAGACACTAGCTAACCCTCAGTGCCCGTAAGTCGCTGCGCAGGTTGGATAGTATCCAGACGAGTAGTCGCCTTTTGAGGGGCTGAACCGTGAGCTTACACATCTGGTACCTGGTGGATCTTTCTGCATCTTCAGCGGAAGCGGACAGTGCCGTCCGTCGGCTTCAGGAATGGCTGGTAACCACCGGATGGGTGGGTGCCGAACGGGAGTCCGATTGGGTGGAGGGTCTTTGCCTGACACCCGGACCGCGGGCCCTTGAGCGAGGGCTCGCAAAGGGAACCAGCAATTTGACCCTGATTCATGACCGGGATGGTTACTCCATGGGAGAGAATTTCGGCCCTCCCCCCCTGCCCTGCCTGTGGGGAGACGCTGGATGAAGACATCCTGTTTGACGCTTATAGCGACTGGGCCGCCACCGACTGGACACTTGAGACGCAACCCAGCGTCTCCTGCGACGCATGCGGGGAAGAGAAACCGGTGGTGGACTTCGCTGATGAGCATTCCCGAGTGGCGCACGGCAACCTCGCCAGCCAAGACCGGGCTGGAACCCAACACCTTGTACATCGTGGACAACCGCACCAAAATGCCAGATTCCAGCGGCGGCCTCACGGACGACAGTCTTGAACGGTTCTATACGGATGCCACAGGCCGGGTCGAACGCGTAGACACGTACGCTGGCGTCAAGGGTGCCTGGTCCGTTGAATTGAACAAGCGGATGCCCAATGTCACCTACAACGTCGTCGCGAAAACCGACGGTGGCTTGGAAAACCACTTCACGATCATCACCGATGACTTCGCCAAGCCCAAGAGCGTCGAAGCACACATCACCGGGTTGCTCAAAGGCGACATCAACCGCAGCGCATGGCAGCAGATACTGGCCGGTATCCGTGTAGGCGGTCGCGGCTACGAGGGCGGCCACATCATCGCGTCCCTCTTCGCAGGACCAGGAGAAGGCGCCAACCTCATGGCCCAACTCATGTTCCAGAACCGCGGACACGGAACCC
>Ga0247742_10001682_pt1 | contig 15028 bp, 16 predicted proteins | sample UWRJL208509C2_FD_180944 | JGI IMG/M metagenome (GOLD analysis project Ga0247742, IMG submission 180944) | Plant litter microbial communities from Arlington Agricultural Research Station in Wisconsin, United States - UWRJ-L208-509C-2 | ecosystem: Environmental > Terrestrial > Plant litter >...
AGACGATCGGCGAATGTTGACAGTGACATTAACACGACGATCCCCAGTTTGCTGGTGGAGGCGGAAGCAAGAAATATACTATACGATACTGTTGATCGGCAGATACGGTGAAATGGGGACCGCTGAGGAGTGAGGAAAATTTGGGCTCGTGTAATAGATTAAACTCTTTGGTACAAATTTTCTCTATTTAATTGACCTAGAAAATTAGTCTAAATTACGGTTCGACCTTTGCACAGGCTTCATGTATTATTTACTGTTCCTAGCTGCTCTAATGAACATGGTCTATAGAGCTGCATTGACCCCCTAGTTCCAACACTAATCCGATTTACATCAAATCGAAATCCCTCCTCGGCCTGCCAGTATTTCACTCCGTCTCAGGCTATCGAGCTTGGGTAAACTGTCAAATTTTTCAATGCGTCGAAGACAATCCTTATAGCCGCTCTACTCCTTGTGAAGGTTCAGCTTACAGTACTGTAGATGTTGTGGAACTGCTCATGAAACCTCCCGATGTGGAAAATTCACCGAGATGGTAAACAATTAGTTGTTTTTTGAACATAGAAATACAAAAAAAAATTCTGGTGAAGGGATAGAGCAGCATTCCGCGTAACAATAGTATACATTCTCCGAGCCTTATACTAAAGACGATTAGCGAAAAGGAAATTAGTAGCCAAAATGAACGTATGGCACCCAAGTCAGAAGATCTTGCTCCGTATCACTAAGTGTCATTCGTATGTCTTGAATAGCATGATGAAGAGCGTGTGCAGCATGCCTGCCATCGACTCGTGGCTGTCCTGAGATCTTTCCCCTCTCCATAAGGTTCTGGTAGAAACTTTCCGCTACGACGGGGCCGAACTTGTCCTTGATGGACCACATAGTCGCCACCACGCTCCGATATCCAGCTGCGAGCATTCCAGCCGCCAGGTGAACCGCTTCTTCTGAAAGCTTTTTATCGCCAGTACTTGTTTGACATGCGGACAAAAATGCCAACTCTCGAACGGCGAACTTCTGCTTCATGATCTCCAAAAGTTCCAGTTGCCCATCGTGGAGGTAGAAGCCGCTTTTGAGAGGGTTTTTGAGATCCTGGGTGGCGTGGCATGCGAAGTGGATCGAACCATGCGATTCCATTTCGAGTTTCACCTTGCGGACCAATGCGGACGCTCCTTCCAGACGCTGGCATTCGCCGTTATATGTCCTGACTGTTTGCCAAATGAAATTCATTTCCTCTGTGGTGGCAGGGATAGGAGAGCAGCGTGGGGTGTTTGGTTGGCTGATAATGAGAAGTTTTGATGATGCAGGCTGTTGCATATTATCAGATGCTTTGAGCTTCTGGAGCAGGGAGCTGACAGTAGGTGTATACGAGGAAATTGCAAAGTCGGAAATGCAGGAACCAGCTTGAGACTGCCCATTCTGACCATAAATTCCCGCGGCGTGGAGTGGAAGAAATGCTAGGGACCCTGTTGGACACCACCAGATTCGGCCTATATCTGATGGTGCCAGTGGTGTAGACTTGAAAAAGGATATCAACAAAATGATAAAAAAAGAACCGAGAAAAACTCACGGAGAACCCAAGACCATCCAGGATTGGCCTCACAACACGCACCCAGAGTGCCCCAAGAACGAAATGTATTCCACTGTGCTTTTCGGCATCGGAACGTGGAGCGGGGCGTACGCCGCGATCGACTTCCCGCATGCGAACATTGTTGTTGGAAAGGAAGCGGTGTAGACGCTCTCTGAGATCAGATGCTTCCTTATGAGTAAACTCGGTAAGAGGGATGTGGATGGGAACATCGGAGCCAGAGAAGAGAGCTAGTGCATCACAGCGGAATTTGTGAACGTTGACAAGAATTACGATGCCGTCCTGTGGGAGGTATTTAAGAAGATCTGATGCCTGAGATGGTTGAAGAAAGTTGTTGAATTGGGGAATCCTGCGAATTTCGTTGAGGAGCTCGCTCCATTCGCGGGAAAGCATGATGTGAAGGTGGGCTTCGTCTTGCAAGCTAATCTTCTCTGAAAGTGGGGCATCTATACTCGCGCCTTCCAATCCACGACGTGACCCAGATGTCTCCAATGCGCTCGAGATATTTGAGAATCGTTGAGCTAGATGTTCATCATGGGCGCGAAGATCGTCCAAAGGACTGCGAAGTTGATTGAGTTGGCTCCAGACAAGGCAACGACCTTGTTCAAGCCATTCCAGAGCTTTTTTGGCATCACCATGAGCAAAGGCGGCCGCAACAGCGGATGTGGTTAGAGTTGAGATGTCAATGAGATGTGTATGACGTTGAGTGATGGTGCTGTCCATACCCGCAATTTCAGAGATGCGGTCGATTGCAATTCCATAAGCCGTCAGGGAATGCGGAAGGTCATGAGCCATTGAGAACTCCGCCCATTTTTGAGCAGCCTGAAACCGAGCTGACGGTGGTCCAAAGGAGGTGGCAGACTTTTGATAAGTTGATGCAGCAATACGAATATCTGCGAGATCGTGTGTAGAATGAAAGCGACTGTGAAATGAATTTGCAAGGTTCTTCAGCTGCATCGACATGTTAGGGTGACCATCAGGGGTGAGTTGGACGGCCCGCTGCTGGTTTGTGATGGCTTCCAACAAGTCAGAGAGATTGCCTGTACGTTCAAAGCGACTGTAAAATGAATTCCCAAGATTATCCAACCGTCCTGGCATGTCAGGCTGGCCATCAGAGCCAAGTTGGACAGCCTGCTGCTGATTTGTGATGGCTTCCGAGAGGTCAGAGAGGTCGCCGGTATGCCGAAAGCGACTGTGAAACGACAATCCAAGGTTATTCAACCGTCCTGCCATTTCAGGGTGGCCATCGGGGGTGAGTTGGATGGCCCGCTTCTGATTTGAGATGGCTTCCAAGAGGTCGGAGGGATTTCTTGTACGTGCAAAGCGACGCCAAAATGCATTTCCGAGGTTATTCAATGGCTTCGCCATGTGGGGGTGGCCATCAGGGATGAGCAGGACGGTCTGTTGTATGTTTGTGATGGCTTCCGTGAGGTCAGAGAGATTGCCTGTATATTCAAAGCGACTCTGAAATGAAATTCCAAGGTTGTGAAACCACACTAGCTTGTCAGCGTGGCCATCAGAGGTGAGTTGGACGGCCCGCTGCTGGTTTGAGATGGCTTCCGAGAGGTCAGAGACATCTCCAGTACGTACAAAGCGACTGTGAAGTGACAATCCAAGGTTATTCAACCACATAGGCATGTCAGCGTGGCCATCAGGGGTGAGTTGGACAGCACGCTTCTGATTTGAGATGGCCTCTGAGAGGTCAGTGAGGTCGCCCGTACGATCGAAGCGACTACGAAATGAATTTCCAAGAGCATTCAATGGCCTGGGTAAGTGAGGGTGGCCCTCTGGGGTGAGCTGGATAGCCCGCTGCTTGTTTTCGATGGCCTCCGAGAGGTCAGAGAGATCGCCGGTACGTTCAAAGCGACTCTGAAATGAACTTCCAAGGTTAGTCAACCACATTGGCATGCGAGGGTCGCCATTGGGAGTGAGTTGGACTGCCCGCTGCTGGTTCGAGATGGCTTCCGAGATGTCAGCGAGATTCCCCGTATGATCAAAGCGACTGTGAAACGAGATCCCAAGGTTATTCAACTGCATTGGCATGTAACGATGCCCATTTGGGGTGAGCTGAACGGCCCGTTGCTGATTTGAGATGGCTTTCAAAAGAGCAGAGAAGTCGCCTGTACGTTCAAAGTGACTGCGAAGTGATAATCCAAGGTTACTAAGCCGTCCTGACATGCTAGTGTGGCCGTCGGGGGTGAGTTGGACGGCCCGCTGCTGATTTTCGATGGCCTCCGAGAGGTCAGAAACATTGCCTGTGCGTTCATAGCGACTCCAAAATGAATTTCCAACGTCATTCAGCCGTCCCGGCATTTCAGGATGCCCATCAAAGGTAAGTCGAACTGCCTGCTGGTTGACATAGATAGCTTCAGAGATCTCGATGAGACTGCCTGTTCGTCCGAAGCTATCAAACAAGTTACTTCCGCGGTTGGATAATTGCTGAGCTGCATATATTTAACACTTATATTTTCTCCCCGGAGCCCTAGTTTGAACTTACCTAGCACTTCATCATAAATTCCTTGTATCTGGTTGTCTAATGCGATACCAGCAACTCGAAATGTCAGTTTGAGTGCCGGCACGTCCGTCCCAGTTGTGAAGCTCTTCGTTATTCCTGATATTTTATCAGATAATGTAAGTTCCCGATCCTTCAAGTAGATCCCAGATCATGCACTCACGGGCTCGAGTTTGTACCCCAAAAGCCAATTCACCTTTCCTCAAATTCGTGGACGCAAAGTCCCTCAATTCTTCAGATGTAGCCACTATTTTCAAGCTGTCTACATCCGCATTTCTGAAACGCAGTCGACGTCAGAACCAAAAGTGAGCTCATATTAACCATCAAATTCTTACACTCCAATAAACAGCGTCTGTCTCCACGTCGCTGGAGAGCTCTTTTCCGGTGATAAAACCATTTCCTCTTCGGTTGCAGATCCAAAAATGACGAGTTTGACTGAGTCGAGGGATGGAAGGTTGGACCTTTCGGTTGTGTATTGTAGTTGGAGTTCTAAACAGAACAGACTTTAAGATAGGACACTTCGATTAGCCCATGAACTTACCCAATGTATAGAGTCTGCGATTTGCAATCTTTTCGGTAAATTCACCACTTATACCTTCAGATAGGCCCACTGTCTTCTCGGAAAGGTCTTGGTGAGACGCCACGCTATCAAGGGCACTTTGATCGCCCGCTATGGGTTGAGAGTTTCCGCACGTAGGATCTAAGACTGCACAAATGAGGCTGTTACTTTGTCAATGCAGGCCTAGTTGTGCTGACCGGCTTTACCGTCTCGACTATCATGACCGCTCTGCATATCTCTTGTGGTGTTTCCTGCCTCGTCATTAGTTATAAATGGCGGGTACTGATTACTAGGTGTCTGCGCACGGGATATGTCTTCTTCAGTCACGTTGGTAATATTATCTGTGGAATTTAATGGCATTGTTCGAAAAGAAGTTTGAAAAGATTGAAAGGGCCAACATACCCATTTCGATACCTGGGGCAAATGGTTTAAGGTGGGATCAGCTACGCAGATCCGGATCCCTTATATTTATCCTGCGGAATTCGGATGGCGCCTCTAGGAGGCTGTAAGATATTCGCCTCATGTCTATATGTCGCGGCGTGACTTTTTCCGACGCGTCGCCTTCATAAATCGGAGTAGCGTTCATGCAAATGTCATTTTACCTGTAATCTGACAAGGACGGTGTCGCCGCTTGATACACGACAAGTCTTTACCGAGTCCCATCTCCTGACACTGCCGATTATTCATGAATCAACATTGACTCGTAAGGATGGGGTGCGAATTCCCTCTCTTGACGTGGATTTGGATCCGTGATATACATAAGACACTGCCCTCTGTTTCCTTTCAGTATTAAGGAGTAGATTGTACCGGATTTCGATATACACTCGAGCCAGGTGGAGTGTAACTCGTAAATGCACTCTTCGTTACGTAGATGAGGATTAAATTTCCTGAGAAAGGTGGAAGATACACTGCAACTTACATTGGATTTTTTTTGGTGCAGAACTGGTGGAAAAGAGGAGAGGGAAATTTCGTGGCTCGTGAACGCGTGAACTTCAATACGGCCTCACGTGCAGATTAGCCGAAGCGTGTGAATTTCCAACTCTTCCTGTTCTCCGCCAATATCTCTTTTTCTGACCCAGGTTCTCCTCCGCAGGCATGCAGCAGGCCCTGGTGTCCTTATGGGCTGTAGTGCATACGAAAACTACAGACACTGTCGCCCCCCACCGCACATGATGGCCCCGTCCCTGGCCTTGTCGACGCCCGTACGTGGATCGCGTTGATTCGGCGAGCATCTACATAGGCTCCAGCGCCTGACATTCAAAATTGGAGGCGGACGGGAAGGAAGGATAGAGCTTGGTGTCTTCTCCTTCTGGACAAAAGCTGTTGAATGGCCCGACTGTTCTTTTGAACGAGCGCGTCCCAGTGTTCAACTATCTGCACCCTCTTCTCCACGAGCAGAGCGTCACACGGAAGCCAACGCATCGTAGAGCCGCCCAAGACGAAGCCCACTGCAAAGCCAATTTCCCCATCTTCATCGATTCATCCTCGGCCTCATCGATACTGCGGATATCGTCACCAGCCTCGGGGTCCTCGACGTGTGCCGTTGGGCGTAAATCCTCCGGTTCGTCTCATGATCAGCACCTTCTGCCCATATACCATCCTGGACCCACAATGACGAGCGTTGTGTCTATCCTCCGTCCGCTGCGTTCGACCAGCTACTTCTCCTGTTCCAGCCCTCCTTTATCACCATCTACCCACTATTATCGTCGCGTCCACGTCCCTCGGTCTCTGCCTTCGGCTGCTCCATACAATCTCCACACCACTTTCAATCTTGCCTCCTCTCTGGCGCCTTTAATTCAAAATCCACATCTGTCTCAATGCTGGACCGATATTGCGTTCAAATACAGAAGAAAAAGACTTGGCTTGTAACGCCACGCAAGGTTCACCGTTCACAAGCACCGTTTGAGCCCGCCGATGTCGATCTCGTTGCCATTAACGACCAGACCTCAAGCCTTCCGCTACGCAGATGTGTACCCTGCTGTAGTCGTGTTCAACACCCAACTCCCGCACAATGGCATGCGAGTCTCGTAAAAAGCTAACTCAGCACCTCGAGCTTGGGTTCCTACACTGCCACCATCCTTTCGCCGCACCACGTTCAACCTCAGGCCTCAACCTCAACGCGTCTTAAAGTTGCGACTCATTCAGATTTCTCCTCCGGAGTTCTCCCTCCTGCAGTCTGAGTTTTGTGTGCCTCAGCAAAGGAGTTAGCAGTCCGATTCTGGGCGGATCTAGGATGGACGGATGGATGTGACATGCTATGGACACCGCAAGGGACAGTGTACAACGTGAGGGAGAGTAGAGAGGGAGATGGGAGATGTTACGAACGAAGAGGCTATGAAAGGGGAGAAGGACTGAGGAGGGAGGAAGGAGGGAGGGAGGGAAAAGCATCGTTTCTGTGGATGGTACTGGCAGCTGGCAACAGATAGGTATGTCCATGACCGTACTCTACATCCTTCCACCTTGTGCTTTGTACTAACTCACGCTGGTAGACGCGAACGTTCGCCGTTCAAACAAAGAATGGTGCTCGGGAACCAGGAGCCTGACCCTTCGTAACCTTTTCAACCGGCGTCCTACACCTTCAAGCTTCAAGCCTCAGGCCTCAAGCTCCGCTGACGTTGCTGGTGATGAAGTAGGATCTTGCCCTGGGATTTCGTCACTAGCGGAGCTCGAGCTCTGGAATCTGGAGTTCCATCGTCCCTTGTCCGCCTCCGCGTTTCTACCACATCCTCGTTGTTCCTCCGATTCCGTGCCCACCACACCGCACCGCGCTCGGCCTCATACGCCGCGACCGTTCATCTCAATGCAAATGCTCAGGGCTTCAGGCTTGATGGTCGATGGTTGACCATTAAACGTCGGACGATGGCTGATAACTCTCGAATTCCGCAGCAACCACACAGCTTCCTCCTCTCCCCTAAATCACCGAATCCCAGATCGACATTCTCCTCTCGTGGTCATTGATGATCGACCGACATGAATACCTTATCCTATGAGAGAAATATCTGATGATGGCCAAGTCAACCTCGAAGTTTGAACATGAAACTTGGACTTGAACACCTGCAGCCAAGGGTGTGACTGCTTCGAAAGAGGGATGGGTCATATATCAGTAACCTAACAGCGGACTATCGACATATTGGTGGTCGAGCAGGGTGACAGTGGATGTGGTATGGGAGATGAAAGACGCGTGCTGGCCCTTGTTGTGGCCGTGGTCGCTGCGCTGTCTTAGAACCCCGATTTCGGCCCTCAAGCTTCAGTGCTCAGCGTTGCAGCGGCGGATTGTCACCAATCCATAACTCATCCCAGTCAATTACCCAGTATTCAAGTCAACGTCGCTTATGGGGCACTGGACACTGGATTCATCGCTATACATCCTCATCGTTCGGGTTCAGTACTCAATTCCCACCACCCTCGGCCTCAGGTGGTCGAGTTTGAGTTCATTGGCCGTCATCGGAGATCATGCCGGTCGTGCTACATAGCGGAAGTCTTCGGTGTCCTGCCCTATCCATCCATACCCGACATCGACGTCGACATCATCGTACCCTTCTCTTATCAATGCAGCAATTCGGAGAAGAGAGCATATTGATTACACCCAGATTCGACGGCTATTGATGTTGTTCGCCGATTCGCAATCCACGTCAACTTTGATTTGCGCAGCCGTTGTACCTTGGTGTTAACGTTAAAATTCGAGGAGACCCGAAGGCGGACCGAGGGATTTACAGCCGAATTCAAGATTCAATGTGGGACGATTTACGGTCAAGGTGCCGTTGCCATGAAGATTTCGCGTTCACGTTCACGTTAATGTTCGCAGCTTTGGCCTTGATCCAGGTCCTAATGAGACACCATGGACGTCGTAAGGCACATAAGCAACTGTATTGCTTACCACTTGGCTCGCTATTGTAAGATGTAACAGTGGTATGTAGGAATATTCTATATCGTATATCGCCCTCCACTGGAAGGTTAGGAATGCACATAGGAGATCTTTGGTCTCAATGTGCGTGCCATGTTGACCCACAGCAGCACGCTGACTGCAGACTCGCGAGCAACTTCGATCTTGGACCACTACTACAGTATCCTGGGCCTCCCTATATTTCATTATTCTAGGCTCAACTTTACTCTGAGGTAGTTCCTCACCAAAATGACCCGGTCTCAGCTGGAAGTCGGTGTGGTCGCTGAGCTCTTGCCCGAGGTTGATATTTTTATTGATGCCAGCAGGGCTTCAGGGAGTGACTGGGCTGGAAGGTATGTTTATCTTCTGCGTCTCCATTTGCTTATCTGAATCGTGGATCCGAATAGATATGACAGAAATCAGGCAGGCACTCCGCGTCTTGTTCGAGCTTAAGATTGACAGCGTTAACAGCGGACGTTACTCACCGAAAGGACCCATACCGTAAACTCAAATCCCGTACAGCAACTACCAGCGTGTCCAGTCAACTCTATGCCACTGGAGATCTTGGAGTTGGTCTTTGAGCTTGTGAGGGGGGAGGACTACGACAGGTCACCCTGTTGGGGTGCAGAGCAACAGCCGTGTTTGGTGCACAGATCTCTTTTGTGGATTGCATTCAGCCATGTATGCCAGTACTGGCGAGAGTGCGCTCTCGGATCGAAGCGTCTCTGGCGCTTGATACAAATCGACAACATCACCGAGTCCGATTGCGAGCGTGCACTGGCAATTGCTACAACTTTCTTGGAGCGCTCCAAGCCGCTTCGCGTAATCTTCCACCACGAAACAACTCAGATGCCTTCTCCTGCTGTTACACGGCTCCTCGACAATCTCTACGCCAATTTGGCTGAAAATCGCGAGCGAATTTCTGGATTTCTCTTGTGGGGCATGTTTCACCAGACGGCATGGATGCTCGTACAGGAAGGCCTTCCCAACGCTGCTGAAATAGGACTCCACGTCTATCCTGGCGGGCAGCCACGAATATATGGTGGTTCTTTGCAGCATCGACCAGACGTTGAGCTCTGCGTCGAAGGGCCCACTTTCAATGTCAAGAAACTCTCGCTCTCTGACTACCGTTGCACGCCGAAATCCTATCCTAACGTCACCCACCTACAGTATCGTCAATCTTCCCGCAATGAAGATCAAAAATGGATCCTCAGGTTCATATCGTCACTTTCGAACAGCTTACAGGTCCTATGTCTCCAACTTGCTGGCTTCCACCTGTCTTTTCCGCCAGAGCCAGTTGAAGACATTCATTTGCCACACCTCACACAATTAGTGGCAATTCCACTCGAATACGCAAGCAGTTGGGATGGCCGGCTCGATTATCTTCGCCGCCTGTCGCTCCCGACGTCAGTCCCAATTTTATGGAGCACACGTTCAGAAAGTTACAAAATGGTCTACTTCCCCCCAACTGAATACCGTAGCTCGTCCAGAACATAGTTGTCTCACTGCATCCACCGGAATACTTGAACTGTCTCATTGAAGGAACCACCTTATTCACCTCTTTGGGAAACATCAACGACTTGTCAACGTTACATGAGCTGTGCATCCGATTTTTCAATGTCACATCGATATCTCTCCCATCCTCATGGCTGACGACTAGGTTCACGGAGCTTATCTTCGAACTGTACGACTTTCAAGTCCGGACGACCCGTTTCCGCGCCTTTTGTAGTGATCTGGCCGAATTACACGTGTATACTGGCAATTCCGACGGTGTCATCTTGGATCCATGGATGGTTAATCAACAGCAGACTCCCCCCATTGGAACTTTCAGCCGACCATTCGATGGTATTTTATCGTAAGATTTTGGGGAAAAGTTTTACTCTGTATTTTCATCCAGGTGAATTACCCTTACACTATGTCGAACAATATTGGTAGATGGTCAATGAACCTGAAAGTGCAGTCCCTTATGACAAGAACAGATATAGTAAGCGCAAACGCTTACTTATAGTGTACAGCCAGATATCTATTCTATATGTTCTCCCAAAAATATACGAAATATTAAGGACGATGTGTATGAATGTCGTCAACACCGTGAAGCGGGCACTAGAAGATGCAACTTGCTCATTACTCGACGCCATCGTTAGACAGTACATGTTTGAGAGTGATATTGTATCACCTCGACGTTTCCCATCTTACATGATCTCATCACCTGCGTGCTTGCGAATGGTCTCCTCGGCCGCACGAGAACGAGGCTTGATTGAACAATTGTAGGGTTTAGGCGTGCTATTCGAGATAAGTTGGATCTTCAATGATATATGGGAAAGATTTTCGAAAATCTTACTAGACTAGTGCGGAGATGTATTCGTAGGTGGGTTCAACAATATTCCCATTTTCATCTTTGGCCTTCTCGATATCGAAAGCTGCGATCAGATTTGCCACAGCAATCCACACAGTCGAGAACGCCATGAACCTGCCTGGGCAGATCCTACACAGGTGTGAACATATTAGAAAGCAAAAAGACAAGCGCGAGAACGTCACTTACCGTCTACCAAACCCCCAGGAAGCATGCCCTGGATCGCGCACATTGTTGTCCAGCTGACCGTCCTTGATGAATCGTTCTGGTTTGAACTTGAATGGGTCGGGATAGGTATTTTCGTCGTTTAACATTGCCCTAAATGAATATATAGTCCTAATAAGATCCATATGCAAAATGACTTACCAGGCATTTGGTATGACAATCGACCCCGCAGGAAGTCTATACCCTTTATATTCACCATCAGACTCGAGGTATCGAGGGATGGCTAATCAGTGTTTCAGTGAGAAATACCAAATCCGAAGACAAGGGGATACACGAACCGATTGGAGCGACGACTTTCCACCTCATTGCCTCCTTCACTATAGCCGTGATTATCGGAAGCGAAGGTTCATCATCAAAGTCTGGTAGATGACCAGATTGTATGACCATATCGATATCTCCTTGGGCCTTCTTGAGTATGTCAGGGCGGCTAAGTAGGCCGAGGATGCAAGTGGCAAGGACGGCTACAGTCTAGCAATAATTTTACTTCAGAAGATATAAAATACGTTGCGAGCAAGTCAACGCACAGTATCCGCGGTACCTTCACCCAATAAATGTCAGAATAAGTCAAAGACGTCCATTGAGGCAATAGCGTACCAAGGTATAAAGTCCCAGCGGTCTCGCGAATGGCACCTTCGGAATACGCATCGTCCTTAACTCCGGACACCATCTTCTCAAGACATATCGAAGTGTAAGACAGCAGAAAATTACCCGAGGCCTATATCGGAGAATCATCACCAAACAGCACATAGAACGATAATGGTAGAACATACGATATTCTTTTTAGCAGCCTCGTATGGCATGTGAATCATTTTCATCGCCAAATCCTTCCCCTCCCGCCCTACTTTCTGAAAGCCAGCTCCGGGTACCCATTCCGGGACGTATCTTAACCACGGCAAGGTATCAACGAGGTACCTACCCGGAATACCAGCGACTCTTGTAACTTCGTTCGCCTTTTCAACCGTTGTGATGTATGGATCGTCGATGGGCTTCACCTGAATCCCATATGCAACTAACATGATTGTTTCTCCCGCCATGCTTTAGATTTCCGAGGGTAAGCGATGGTATTACCACGATGAATATGAACATGAGCTTACTGCTTGATGTTTCCAATAATATCACTGGGATAATCCAAGAATCGGTTAAGTAAGTTACGCGCCGCTTTCAGAGAATAAGGCTTGAACTGCAGTGAAGCCTCGGGATGGAATACGTGATGTACGATTCGTCGATGTTGGCGCCTACGCGAACATGTGACATTAAAGTATATTCTCATCTGGGTGCAAGCGCATACCATGTTTCTCCTCAAGGATGAACAGAAATGAGAATATAATTTACTATATTTTGGAGATCGAAGCGTACCGTATTTCATGAAGGCGAAATTGAAGCCCCATCCTAGTATTTCATTGAGCATTGGCATCCGCGGTCTGGAATGATCGCACTGAATATTCAGAGCTCGACTGGACTCCTAAAATACCGGCTTACCGCGAGGAATATAACGAGGACCTCCTCTCCAGCAGCTCGTTTACGGCCTCGAAGGTATCAAGCACAATAATGCTCTGGCCAGCAACATTCAGATATAGTATCTCTGTCTCTGTGATTGATATACTTTCCAATCAGATCTCAACAAAAAAAAACAGCGGGACTGAAGAGAGAAGCTCACGAAATTTTTTACACCATTGATGATATGTTTCCCACTCAGAACTAGATGGAAGATCACGCAAGTTGCCAATCAGAGGGTGTCCTTTTGGGCCTGGAGGGAGAGGAAGGTGGGCTGCCCCACGAGGGCCTCGCTTCACAATAAATCGATAGAGGATGAAGACCGCTGCGATAGAAGCCACAATCTCGAGATACAGCATTGTGGGAGGAAACGATCAAGCTGTGAGTGAAAGAGTAAAGATTTCTCTTCGATAACGTTTACGGCATTTCCTAAGAATAGACGACACCAGGACCGCACCGAGCCTAGATCACTCCATGTTTTGTAGAGGCCAAGGGAATATCACTCTAGATCTATCACTGTTCTGTCTGTCAATGTCGTGGAGGCTTCGAACTGCTGACACACTGTGGTTCGACCTAGGCGCCAAGGCCGTCTATAAATGGGTTCGGGTGCGAGGGAAAGCCACTCATGTAACAAGGCTTTCATATCTCCATTGTGAGATATTATCCTGTCAGATGTGCTATGGATCTACCTTAAAATAACCACCGTTACTGATCTCAAAAATCAACTAACCGGCTTGAGTTGATGCACAACGCTTCTGAGGGACTACAATACTGTGTCCCTGTCAGAACAGGGAAAGAAGTGCAAAAGTTTAAAAGACGGGACAGGGCAGTATATGTGAGACAAGCTTTGTTTGGTGCAGTCATCCAAAGTATAGATGTCGAATTTCTTAGTTGGCTAAGTCTTGGGGGGGGGCATAAGAGAGGCGCTTGAACAACCTCGTGGTGGCTGACACAGAATTTGGGAGCCCCACTCTCCCGTTCCTACCCAGTGGCCCACTTTTGCGAATTTGCGTCTACTCCTTTATGAGGTTCCTTGCTATGCGGAACATACTAAATGATAAATTACACCGTCATAGATTATACAGGAAACCTTAACTTAGAATGTAACACCCTAGCTGCTATCTAGAGAGGGCGAATTAGAACCGAGGATGAAGTAGTCATCCTCTTGGATGGGCTCGTGGCTATGCTCGATCTGCGCATACGAAAACCCAAAGTCAGTGGATGAACATCTAACGAGGGAACCTACTTACCCAATGTGCCACAAGCCCAGAAATTACTGAGCACGCTTTTTCCGAGACAGAGTCGTAGGTCATCAGGCTGATACTTTTGGACTCTACGAATGAGCCGCTTCTGTCCAAGTTTACATCGAGACATAGGAAAATCCAATCATGCCCATTGGTCAGTGCACCGCGGATCACATTTTTCCTATGGACCGCGTCAGAGAGGCCATTGAATCAATGAATCAAGTACTGACTTGAGTCGCTTTGCACAGGCATACATTTCCAGTACAGTGTGAGGGACGCGTTCTTTCATGCGCTCGGCAGGTGCCTTGCCTTCTGAAACAAAGAATACGCGAGTATGGTCCAGCATCTTGTCAATGGAAGGATGCGACAAGTAAATCGCTGCAGAAGGATCAGTTGTAGGAAAGTTTGGTCTCTTAGGAGAGCTTACCTGCATGTTCCTCACTGATCAATATCGCTGTGTAGTCAATATAACCCCCAATAGTGTCTGTGTGATCATGTTCGAGATGGAGGACGAGCTTCTTGCCAGGCGGTGACATGGCAGCAGCGCGGAAAAAGAAGGCGTCAATCCACATCCGAGTAGCAATTTCTTTCTAGTTGATGTAAGACAAGTATGCCAGGTTATATTCAGAAGGTGCTCGCCTCTCTCGGAACGAGATATTCCAGCGCGCGAATGTGCCTGTAGAACCCCTTGGCAGACCAATGCGCATCATTTCCCAGCTCGTCGTTGTTGGCCAATCGGCTTTCAGAGTCGGGTTTCAACTTTAGCATATCTCTTCGGCAAGCTACTCTATGGTTGAAGCTACGAGAAATGGGAGCAGGGGGTCCCCTATTCGACTGGCTGCGGATGCTCTATCGAAGAATGCTATATTTTGTCCGCCACAACTCAGAAATCTCAGACCTATTTGCGGCACTCATTGGAATTCTGATTGGAGATACCTGCTCGCCAATCCTATGGAATTTATACATGGCTAATCTTCGCAAATTTCTAATCTCACAAGGTATTAGTCTAGATGACTGCAATATTGCGCACTTGGAACAAGCCGACGATATTGTACTCATAGCCACATCCCCTGAAGGTCTACAAGCCCTGATGAATGCACTCTTCAAATGGTGTTCGCTAAATTTCATGATTCTCAATGCCATTAAATCCATCGCAACCATCTTTGGGCCCATCCCAGTCTT
>Ga0247742_10001683_pt1 | contig 15015 bp, 11 predicted proteins | sample UWRJL208509C2_FD_180944 | JGI IMG/M metagenome (GOLD analysis project Ga0247742, IMG submission 180944) | Plant litter microbial communities from Arlington Agricultural Research Station in Wisconsin, United States - UWRJ-L208-509C-2 | ecosystem: Environmental > Terrestrial > Plant litter >...
GGGAGGCATTGAACGCATTCGCTTCGTTGCCGGATGTCGCCGCGGGAACGCGTCGGGTCGACGCGATCGAGGCGCGCGCGCTGTCACCGGCCTTGCGCGAAGACTATGTCGCCGCCGGCGTCTACGAACCGGACGCGCAGGACGTCGATGTGCATGCCCTGCATCAGGGCTACCTGCGCTGGTTACGCGAGCGCGGCGGAAAGTTGGTGAACGGTGCCGGCGTCACGTCCCTCGAGCGAAATGACGACGTATGGACGATCGGCACTCACGCAGGTGACTTCCACGCCCGGCTTGTCATCAACGCGGCAGGTGCCTGGGCCGATGAGATCGGCGGGCTGGCCGGCGCGGCCCCAATCGGCATCCAGCCCCTGCGGCGTACGGCCTGCATGGTCGACGCACCGGTCGGTAGCGACTCCGACCGCTGGCCCATGACGATCGACATCGACGAGCGGTTCTACTTCAAGCCCGATGCGGGCCGTCTGTTGCTATCGCCTGCCGACGAAACACCCAGTGCGCCGTGCGACGCCTTGCCCGAGGACATGGACATAGCCATCGCGGTGGACCACATCGAGCAGGCAACGACACTGTCGATTACCCACGTGCGACAGAAATGGGCGGGACTGCGCAGCTTCGTGACCGACCGTAGTCCCGTCATCGGCTACGACCCCCGGCTTGCGGATTTCTTCTGGATTGCCGCGCTGGGAGGCTATGGCATCCAGACGGCACCCGCCGTCGGCCGGCTCGCCGCGGCCCTGGTTCGACGACACCCCGTTCCCGCGGATCTGCTCGAGCTGGGGTTTGACGTGCAAACGATCTCGCCGGGCCGAAACCTAGGTTAAGGTGTCCCGGTTGCCGGCGTGAATCGCAGGTCCTGATAGTCCCAACTGAAATCGGCGAGCGGCGAAACAGCTTTCATGCCTATCTGCTCGACGTGCCCGTCGGGTTTGAGGGCAAACGTGACATAGGCATCTTCGTAACCGGGTGTCGTGAAACGTGTGCGGAACGTGTCGTATTGAACGTGTTCGAGCGCACCTGACATGCCTGGCGAGCGGTCGAAGTTGATCCTCAGTCCGCCCTTGCCCTCGCCCTTAGTGATGGTGATCGTTCCGTACCAGGGATCACGGTACGTGCCGGCGTAGCCAGTGAGCGGCAGCGAGGGCCCCGTGGTCGGACGGTTAGCCGTCTCGTCGGTGATCAGCGCCCTCTTCGCCTCGGTCTCCTCCTGTTTCTGCACCTCCGCGTAACTGGCAATCCAGTCTGGCGAAGGCAGGCCCAGGTAAGTGTCCAGAAGGTGCTCGCGCATGGCGAACAGCGTGCCCACGTCTTCCGAATTGACCATCACGGCAAATGCGACATGTTTGTCGGGAATAAGCACCACCGCGGAGATGCCACCCAGCACGCCACCGAGATGCGTGACGATCTTGTGGCCGCGATAGTCACGCACCTCAAAACCCAGGGCATAGGCCAGGAATTGAGGCTCACCCAGAACCAACGACGGCGGTCCCGGCGTGATCGGTATCAAGGTGTGGGGTGTCCACAGTGCTGCGGATGCCTTCGGGCTGAACAGGACTTTGCCATCGGGCAAGACGCCATGGTCGAGCTGCACCTGCAGCCACTTGCCCATGTCGCTCGCGCTGCTCATCAGGGCGCCGGCTGGCGCAAAGGTATCGCCTGTCATGACGCTGGTCAGGACTGAAGGCTTTCCGAATCCACGCACCGGCCCGGAGATCTTCGCATGCAGCGACACCTGGTCCGGCACCCTGGCATCGATGCTCACCTGGGTGTCGTGCATTTCCAGCGGATCGAGGAGACGCTTCTGCATGAAGTCCTCCCAGCGCTGCCCGCTCACCGCCTGCAGCAGCTGTCCCGCCACGATGTAGAGCACGTTGTCGTAGTCATAACTTGCCCGGAACGAATGCGCCGGCTTCAGGTAGCGGACTGCATGGACCAGTTCGTCACGTGAGCGATTGGTCTGCGGAACGAGCATGAGATCACCCTCCCCCAGTCCCAGGCCGCTGCGATGCACGAGAAGATCGGTAACGGTCATCTCGCTGGACGTGTACGGGTCGTACATGCGAAAGCCCGGCAGCCGGTCTGCGACGCGATCGGTCCATTCCAGCTTTTCCTGGTCGACCAGCATAGCCAGCGCTGTACTGGTGAATGCCTTGGTGTCCGAACCGATCGGAAACACCGTGTGTGCATCCACCCGTGCCGGAGATCCGAGCTTCCTCACCCCGTACGCGTGGGTCGTGGTGTCCTTGCCGTCGACGATCACCACGGCCATACCGGGCGTGTCGAAGGCTTTCATCGCCCGTGCGGCGTAGGCATCGAGTGCCTTCCCTCCGATGTCATCCGTTGCGGGCGCTGCGGGCCCCGAGAGTGGCCACAGGAGCGCCGTGGCCACGATGGCAAGTACGCGCGAACCAGACAGCCTGCCCATCAAATCGCCCTCGCGGTCATTTAGGCCTGGACGGGGAGCGGCGCTTACGCGATGGCGGCCCGGCCTTCTCCTTTGCGACCGGTCGGGACTTCGCCGCGCTCACCGCCGGTGCTTCCACATAGCCCACGAACTTCTGCCGAAGCTGCGTGATGTCGCCGATGCGCTCGAACCGGTCGCCCATCCGGTCGCTCACAGCGCCGATCAACAGGCTGAAAAGGCTGTTGGCCGCACTGAAGTTATGCCAGGCACGGTGGTCGTCGATCGGCAGCATCAGCACGTGGTCGGTGAGCTGTCGCGCCCAGTAACATTGACTATCGGTAATGATCACCAACGGGATGCCGCGCATTGCCACCTCCTCGGCCAGCAGGCGGAAGTGTCGCGAGTAGCGGCGGAAGTCGATCAGGACGACACAACTGTGTTCGGTCGAGTCAAGCAGTACATCCGTGTACCCACCCTCCTGGCCGTCCGCAAACGAGGTGCGCGGCTTGACGTGCTGCAGCAGGTTTGCAAAACCGATACCGAGGAACCGACCGTGGTGGAAACTCGACACGGACACGCGGTCCGCGTTGACCAGCAGATCCACGATAGCGGTCCACTCGCGGGTTGACGTAAGCGCATGTGCGGCGGTCAGCCCGCGAATCTCCGACTGCAGGGCCTCGGAGGGTGAAGCCGCCGCGCCACCTGCCGGGCTGCTGTAAAGCTGCAGCCATGGCGTGCCACTGCGCAGCTCATTCTTCAGTTCGGCCAGGCCTTCATAACCGAGGTTGCGCAGGAAGCGGCCCACGGTCATCGGGCTGACGTCGACGTGCTTACCGAGCGATGCGGCCGTCTCGAACGGGATGCTGTCGATGTTCTGCAGCAGGTGAGCGGCGATCTTCTGTTCGGCCGTGGTGAAGGTGTCCCACCGGCTCTTCAGCTTCTTCTTGATGTCCTTGCTCATGGTCTTCTGCTCAATGTGTCATCGCCATCGCCGGTTCCGCGGTTCCATGTCTTTCCACATCTCCCAACCGACGACCAAGCATATACAGGAGCGATGCGGAAAGTCCTGCCACCGCACCGATCAGGACGAAGAACCATCCGTGGGCGAGCACGCTCCACAGCGTACCCAGCGCGCCTGCCAGCAGGTTGCCGAAGAAGCCGGCGAAGAACCACGTGGCAATGCTGGTGGCACGAAAACCTTCAGGCGCCAGCCGACCGAACAAGGCCAGCCCGACCGGCAGGATGTATAGCTCACCGATGGTGAAGACGATGAACCACGCGAACAGCCACAACCAGCTCGCGCGCGTCGCGTGGGCATCGCTCCAGGCGGCCACCATGCCCAGTGCCACGAAGGATGCCGCCACGATCGCGGCGCCGAAGGCCATCTTCGCCAGGAGCGGCGTTTCCACGCCACGTCGCGCCAGGCGCGACCAGCGTGCGACCAGGAACGGGGTGAAGGCGAACACCGCGAGCGAGTTGATCGACTGGAACCAGGTCATCGGAATCACCCAGCCGGACGCCAGCTGGCGGTCAATCCCCGTGTCGGCCCACAAGGCGATGGTGTTGCCGTTCTGCTCGTAGGCACCACGGAAGACCACGACGATCGCCGCTATGCCGATGAGCAGGGTGAAGCGATCTCGCGCGGCACGATCCCATGGCGGCCTGGCCGCACGCATGGCGGGACCGCGGGCCGGCTCGGCCGGAAGGTAACGGCGCCCGGCCAGATATATCACCAGGGACAGCAACATGCCGAAGCCGGCTGCCGCGAAGCCCCAGTGCCAGCCATACACCTCACCCAGCGTGCCGCAGACCAGGGGGGCGAGGAACCCGCCCAGATTGATGCCCACGTAGTAGATGTTGTAGGCACTCTTGCTGCGCACGTCGCCATCGCGATAGAGGCCTTCGATCTGACTGGCCAGGCTGGGCAAGAACAGCCCATTGCCAAGCGCAATGGTGACGAGTGCCGGATAGAACAGCGCCTCGGAGGACATCATGAAATGCCCTAGCGCCATCGCCGTCGCGCCGATCACCACCGCATTGCGCTTGCCCAGCCAACGGTCGGCCAGCATGCCGCCGAACAGCGGCGTCAGGTACACGAAGGCCGCATAGGCACCATAGACCAGCGAGGCATACTCCTGCCCCATGTCCAGGTGCTTGATCATGTAATAGACCAGGATCGCCCGCATGCCGAAGAAGGAGAACATCTCCCACATTTCGGTCAGGAACAGCACGCTCAGGCCGCGCGGATGGCCGAACCAGTCGCTTCCTCTTGCTGGCTTCATCCGCGTGCTCCCCACAGATCTTCCGGACACCATATCGTGCCGTTCTCGTAAATGGCACCGGGCGTGCGATCGCTGGTCAGGAATGTCGGCCCATCCAGGTCCACCACGTCACACAGCTGGCCAACAACGAAAGCCGGCGCCATTGCCAGCGATGAGCCTGACATGTTCCCCACCATCAGGTCGAAGCCAAGGCTGCGCGCCTCTTTTGCCAGCGCCAGCGCCTCGGTCAGGCCACCGCACTTGTCCAGCTTGATATTGACGATGTCGACGCGGCCGAGCACGTTCCGCAGGTCGCTGCGATCCTGCACGCTCTCGTCCGCCGCGATGCGAATCGGGCGTTGCAGCCCATCGAGCCACGCCTCCTTGCCGATCGGAAACGGCTGCTCAATGACGTCCACGCGTGCGTCCACCAGGGTCGGCAGAAGCTGCGCGAAGGAATCGCGCGTAAACCCCTGGTTGGCGTCGACCATCAGCCACACGTCCGGCCGCGCCGCCCGCACCGCGAGCACGCGCTGGGCATTGAGGTCGTCGTCGGTAAGCTTGAGCTTGATGGCACGCGCGCCGGTATAGGCGATCGCACGCTCGGCCATCACATCGGGCGCCTCGGCACCCACGGTGAAGGTCGTCACCAGGGGCCGGGGTGTCTTCTGCGCGGCCAGCTCCCATACGGACTCGCCGCTGCGCTTGGCCTCCAGATCCCACAGGGCACAATCGAGCGCGTTACGCGCGCCGCCCGCTGGTAGCACGTGCTCCAACTCCTGGCGCGTCAGCCCTGCCTCGATCCGGGGACGTAGTGCCTCGATCTGCGCCAGCATCGAAGTGGGCGTGTCATTCCTGTAGTAAACCCCGAGCCCTTCCCCGCGACCGATGAGGTCGCCGTACCGGAGGCTTACCACCACCGCCTCGAAGGCGGTGAACGTGTAGCCGGTGATATGAAAAGGTTGCTTCGTCGGCCACTTCTCGATGTTCGCCTGCAGTTGCAGGCGAACATGTCGGTTGCTGTGCATGACTACTCCAAATGCTTTCGTTCAATAACGGGCGCTGAAGCTCACCAGCCCGAACACCACGATGAACCAGGCCAGATAGATAGCCACCAGCGCCAGCAGGGTTCCGCCGAAGCGCACCCATCTGCTCCGGCGGGGCGTGATCCAGGCCCGTACACCGTGGACTACCACGGCGATGGCACCGACCAGTCCCACCACACCCAGGACGTACAGCACGTACAGCCAGGGCGTGATCGTGCCCTGCACTAAGGGAATCGCGTTGGTCGCGGTGAGTACCACCATCAGCACCAACCAGCCCAGCAGGGCAACGAAAAGCGCCAGCACACCCAGGCGCGACAGAAGCCGCGTGCGCCTCTGCACCAGGGTCAGCTCCAGCCGTTGGCGATAATGCCTTCGCACGCCCCAACCCACGGGCCAGCTGATCAGCACGGCTAGCAGGATCAGAAGCGAAAGGCCGGCAAGCAAGCGTGCCGAGCCCAACGTTTTGAGCCCGGTTACCGTCTGGAACACGAAGACGGGCGGCTCGGCATCGGTCGCCCAGTAGCGAATGGCGCCTTGCTCGTCGGTCACGAACTTCAGCTTCCGTATGCCATTGACCTCGCGGTATTCGAGGGGTCCCACTTCACGCCAATGCAGGGGGACGCCGGCGTCGCTGGTCAGCATCGACGCGGCGATGGTGTCGTCAGGCAATGCCGCCACCTGGACCTGCGTCAACAGGTAAAGAGGACGCATCGCACTTTCGTTCCGGCGGCTGGGGCTATACCACCCCGCGACGCGTGCTGCATCCGTTTTGGCACTCGGCGCGGTCGGTTGTGACGGAGCGACGCTCGGAAAATAACGATCGAGAAAGGCACGGAACATGGCGGCACGAATGACCCCTGCGCCGCCTTCGTTGCCGGCGCTGTTCATCGAAATGAAGAAGCCGACGTGCGCGTCCAGCATGAGGTGTAGGTCGCTGTGAAAGTAATCGAGGTCGCCCGCGTGGCCGACGATGCGCTGGCCATGGCTGTCTTCCTGGTAAAAGCCGAGGTCGAAACCATTAAGGCCCGGCGCAGCGGTGCGTTGCGGCGTATGCATCAGTGCCACCGTTGCCGGCTGGAGAACTCGTGCGCCGTTATAGCTCCCACCCTCCAGCTGCGCGATCATGAAGTGCGCCATGTCTACCGCGGTGCTGCTCATGCCGCCGGCAGGCGCCGGGCTCACCACCTCGAAGCCTTTCGGCTCACCATCCGAAGCCGTCAGGTAGCTGCTGGCCTGCGAGGCTTCTCGTGATCCCTTGACCGGCTGGTCGTTAGTCGAATGCGTCATCTCCAGCGGCGCAAAAATGTGCTGCTGGATGTAATCCTCGAAGCGCTGGCCCGAGATGCGCTCCACGATGTAACCGGCCACACCGCAGCCATAGTTGGAATACGCGACGATCTCGCCCGGCGGAAAGATGCGCGCTGGAACATGGCTCTTCAGGTAATCGCCCAGGGAGATCTGGGTGTCGCCGGTGGTGATCAGCCCCTTGGCGCTTTCTTCGAAGCCCGCTGAGTGTGTCATCACGTCGCGCAGGGTGATCGGCTTGCCGTCGAGCGGTGGAATGGTGAAGTCGAGGTACGTGTTCACATCCTTGTCGAGATCGAGCTTGCCTTGTTCGACCAGTTGCATCACCGCCGTCCATGCGAACAGCTTGGATGTCGAACCCGGACGAAACAGCGTGGTTTCCGGCGACGGGGGCGCCAGGGTCTTCAGGTCGGCATAGCCGTAACCTTTGGTAAAGACGATCTTGCCGTCCTTGACCACCGACACGACAGCGCCCGCCACGTCGCCGCGCCCCAACGCGAAAGGCAGCAGCCCGTCGAAGAATGTCGACAGGTCCTCGTTCGTCAGCGCGGGAGGCGCACCGGCCCGACTCGGAGTGGCGGGCGTGGGCAGCGGCGCTGCAGCGGCAGGGGTCGGTGTCAGCGGCTGCGTCACCTGTGCCGACGCCAGGCCCACCGCGCAGGTCACAACGAACGTCGCCAGAATCCTGGTGTAACGGTTCATGCGTTAACGCTCCTTAGAAGTCGTAGGTAACGTTGACGCCCACCGTGCGGGGCGGCACGTAAGAGGCCGCGAAAGGACTCCCTTGCGGATCGATCGTCTCGGACGTGAGCGACGTGATGCCGCGCTGGTTGGTCAGGTTCTTGACGTAAGCCTGCAGACTCCAGGAGCCATAGTAAGAGTCGGCGTGTACGTCGATCCCGTGATAGCTGGGTGCTGTCAGGCGAGGACCCGGAACGGGAAGGAAGTCCGTCTTCCTCGAACCGACATAGTTGTAGGTGGCGCCGGCCGAGCCCGACCAGCCGCCACCGAGCGGAAAGTCGTAGTCCAGACCCACCGTGGCGTTCCATTTAGGTACCCACGGCAACCGGTCCCCGTCGTAGCCGAAAAGACCCGGAGGCGTATCCGCGGTCAGCGCAGCATCGGTGTAGCTCGTGTTTGCCGAGAGAACCAATCCGTGCACCGGAGCGTATTTCCAGCTTGCCTCGACGCCTTGGCTCTTCGCCTTGCCACCGTTGCCGAGGAAACTGAAACCACCCGCGGTGGACGTGAGCTGGATGTGGCTCCAGTCGATATAGAACACGTCGGCGTCGAAGGACATGCGCCGGTCGAGCATCGTCGCCTTGAAGCCGAGCTCGTAACTGGTCAGCTTGTCCGGCCCGAAACTCACCGGTGCGCCAAGTCCCGGTGGCACGCCCACGTTGGGGCCACCCGGCCGAAAGCCCGAAGCCACGCGGATATACGCCATCACATCGTCGTTGAACTTGAAACTGGGATTGAACAGGAACGTTGTGGGACTGTCCTTGCTCTGGGTGGTGAAACCGATATCCCCGACCAGCAGGCCGGACCCTGTCTGCGTGAATGTCGTCTTGTCCTTGCTATAGCGCCCCCCGACCAGGACGCTCAACTGCGAAGTCACGTGCCAGGTCAGGTCCGCGTAACCGGCCCACTCCTTGAAGATGCCCGGTCCGACGTCGATCGTCCCCAGCGGCGGAAGATCCAGCGGCGCGCCCGTGCTGGCGTCGAAACCATTCACCAACTGCTGGTTCGTCGTGCTCTCACGCGTATAGAACACGCCGACGCGCCATTCCAGCGTCTGGTCTTCAGGCGACTGTAGACGCAGGTCCTGGGTGAATTTCCCCAGCGTGATCGGATCGGTGATGGAATAGCCACCATTGTCGGTGCCGAAGGACGGATTGAGAACCGGCCCGTAGGCAGCGGTGACATCCTGATCCGTGTTGACCTTCTGCGTGCTGTAACTGGACGACGACACCAGCTTCGCCCAACCGAAGTCGGCGTTGACCGACGCGTCGTACAGACGGTACTTGATCTTGAACAGGCCCGTGCCCGCGGCCCTGCTCTGCTCCTGGTATCCGTAGAGCGGCTTCAACGTGAGCGGATCCACATCCACGCCCGTGTTGGCGAGCCCATCGCTGTTGAGATTCTGGGCCAGCGCCGAAAGACTTACCGATACCTTGCCGCTCGGCGTCCAGAGCATCTCTGCGCGCCCACCGCGAACCGTCGCCTCGTTGACGTCCGATTTTCCGGTGAAGACGTTATCGATATAACCAGGATCTTTTCGGTCGTACGCATTTATGCGCAGCGCCAGCGTGTCCGCAATGAGCGGCAGATTGAACATGGCGCGCTCGTTGAAGCCGCTGCCACCGCCCTTGACGCCGCTGTACCCCGTCGACAGATAGCCGAACACGCGCGTGGCATCCGGCTTGGCTGTGACAAACTTGACCAGACCGCCCAGAGAATTGGCACCGTACAATGTGCCTTGCGGTCCACGCAACACTTCGATGCGCTCGAGGTCGGCAGGGTCGAGATCAGGCGTCAGCAGGCCGCCGCCGGCGTATACCGTGCTGGAGCCGTAAGGCGCGTCGTTGATATAGGTACTGACCGTGGAGTTCGCCTGCCCGCTGCCCGAGGTGATGCCGCGCAGAACGAGCTGCGTCTGGCCTTCCGAGGTCGAAATGAGGTTCAGGCCGGGGACCTGGGTCGCGTAGTCGGCGAAGCTGTTCGCGCCGGCACGCTTGAGGTCATCCCCCGAGACGGCCGACACAGCCATCGGCACGTCCTGCAGCTTCTCCGTGCGTTTGTTGGCGGTCACCACGACAGCCGGCAGGTCCGACGCCTGCCTGTGCTGGGCGTCCACCCTGGGTTCCTGTGGAGCATCCGTGCCGGATGAGACGCCACCCGTACCGATCAGAGCGACAGCGATGGCCGTGCAAACAGCACGCCGACGGTGCTGGAGATAGCGATGCTGCATGACGTCCCCCGTGATAAGCGAATGGCCTGCCCCGGATGCATTGTTATCTCGTTATCAGTTATGTGTCAATGATATCGACATATCCTTCCATCACTCTGCATTCTCTTGTACCCGTTCGATGACCGCAGTGGCGAAAGTCAAAGCCGCCGACTACCGTGCGACGTGAGCTAGACGGCGAGCCAAGACAGTCCGTTCCGACGTCATCTTCTGGGCACTGACGCGCCCTTGGTGGGAAACTGGTTCGAGCTGGTTCCGATTGGCCGCGATGGCAGACCTGCCAAGGATCCAGCGATCTCGTATTGCACAGCAGGAACCAAGGACGCGTACGCTATGCCGTATGGCGCCTGATTCGTACTGCCACGACTGTCGACTTGGCGACGTCCGTCGAGTCAAACATGATCATGCTCACGGTCGAAGTTCGCCCGTGCGCGTTCCAACTCAGGTCCGTAATTCAACGCCCAATCGTATAACGCCGCGAACGGCTCCTGGAGCGATTGACCGAGCGTTGTGATCGTGTACTCAACCCCAACAGGCTTCGTAGGCAACACCGCTCGTTGAATCAGCCCATTGCGTTCCAAGCGCTTCAGCGCGTCGGCGAGTGCCTTATGCGTGATGCCATCTAGCCGGCGCATGATCTCATTGAAGCGCGACGGCCTCGAGCACAGGACAGTGAGGATCAGCACCGACCACTTGTTGGCGATGTGCTCGAGAACGGGACGCGTCTTTCGAGCATCGACCAGCGCCACGTCGGAAACGCCGGCCTCAATCCGGTCTATAGCACCGGCAGATGTGGGTGAATCTTCAATAATTCGAGGCATAGGTTTACTCCACCATACCTAGGCAATACAAAGTGCGTAATTGACCGTAGGTATATATCATATATCTTGACCTCATCTGATCCCAGCGGAGTTCACATGAGTAGGTTAGCCAACAAGGTCACCGTGGTAATCGGCGGCACAAGCGGCATCGGCGGAGCCATTGCCCGCCGTTTCGCTGCTGAGGGTGCACGCGTCTACGCGACCAGCCGTACCGCCGTCGAGGATGGCGGCTCCGCGACCAAGCAGGTATCCGGCGAAGGGAGCATTCTCCCGATCGTCGCCGATGCGGGAAACGCTGCCGAGATCGAACGGGTTCTCATCAAGGCACAAGCGGAATCAGGCCGACTCGACATAGTCGTCGTCAATGCCGGCATCGCGGAGTTCGCAACACTGGGCGATATAGGTGCCGATCACTTCGATCAAACTTTCGCACTGAACGTTCGCGCACTCGTGTTCGCTGTGCAAGCTGCGGCTGTCCTCATGCAAACGGGCGGCAGCATTGTGTTGATCGGCTCTATTGCCGACCAGATCGGAACCAAGGGGTACGGTGTATACGGCGCGACCAAAGCCGCCATCCGTTCACTTGCCAGGACGTGGGCGAACGAGCTTGCGCCTCGAGGCATACGCGTCAACGTCGTACGGCCCGGGCCGACCGATACGGCCATGTTCGCTGCGGTAAGCGACGAGGTGCGTCAGGCGATCACCAGCAAGATACCACTTGGGCGACTCGCAAGTCCCGACGATGTCGCTGCGGCTGCCCTTTTCCTTGCCAGCGACGAGAGCGGCTACATCACGGGGGCCGACATCCCTGTCGACGGTGGCATGGTTCAGGTCTGATCAGGAGACGGGGCCGCGGACTCAATGTGACGCGGCGATACGTCGCCGTACGCAATCCGGACTATATCGACGCGTCATAAAGGCGCCGCGCTACCAATCCATTACTGCATTGATGCTGCGACAAGCCGTCCGATCTCTGCAAACCATGCATCGGCCTGCTTCGGGCTGGCCGGCGAGTCGCTCAGGAACACGGCAATAAGCATGCGGCGACCGTCGGGTGCCGTGATGATGCCCATATCGTTCCACGCACCCAGGCGGTCCTGATAGGTGCCGGCAGTACCGGTCTTGTCGGCAAGCTGGAATCCCGCGGGCAACCCGCCACGGATCCGGTTGGGAATAACCTGCGCCGTCATCATGCCGAGCAACATGTGCGTCGAGGACGGCGAGACGAGCGCGCCGGACTGGAGCTTGCCAAGGAAGGACACGGCGCCATCGAGAGTCGTCGTGTTGACCTTGCTGGCCAGTACTGCCTCGAAGCCCCGCTTTGCGCGGATATCGATGGCCTCGTCGGACTCGTTGGCGATGGGCTGTTCGCCCGGCTTTCGTCCGTTGAGCATGCGACTCAATTCGCGCTCGTCGACATCGATACGCATGCCGTGCACACCCTTGCCCTCGAGGAACCGCGTCGCGACGCTGCCGCCACCGAGCAGTTTCAGCAACGCATCGACGGCCGTGTTGTCGCTCTCCGTCACCGCAGCGCGAAGCAGATCTTCGACGGATGCGTCCAGCGGGCCCGCTTCCAGCCGTTTGCCAATCGACGGCACAGCCGAGCCTGGAACGATGTCCGCCGGCACGAGGTGCACCTTCTGGCCGAGCTGCAGCTCGCCGCTGTCGACACGAGCGAGCACCGCGGCGGCAACGGGCGCCTTGAACGCGCTCATCATCAGGTAACCCCGGCCATCGTTGATCTTGATGGCTTTCCCGTTAGCGGGATCCATGACGACGATGCCGAGCGTGCCGGGTCGTGCCCGGCTGGCGATTCCGTCGAGGGATGCCTTAAGACTTGAATCGGCAGGCGTGGCAGAAGCCGAGCTGACCGCTAGCAAAAAGAGCATGCCACGAAACAGCTGCTTAAACATCGGTAGGGAATGCAATGGGTGGCCCTCTATAATTGCCGTAATTTCGATTGCAGATCCTAACGTACTCGAGGTGGTGCCGACTCGTGCCAGTAGCTCAGTCTTCGCGTCAGAAAAGCCAATCGACTAGCAACTCCCCACCGGAAACCTCGAGCACCGTGCCGGTGACATAGGGGTTGGTCATGAGGAACACAGCCGCGTGCCCGATATCGGCGATTGTGCCGACCCGACGAGCAGGGAACGTTGTCTCGACCTTGTTGCGGATGGCCTCGACCTCTTCGGCGGGTAGTGCGTTCCAGAATTCAGAGTCGATGAAACCGGGGCGGATCGTATTCACCCGGATCGGCGCCAGGTCCAGAGCGAGGGACCGCGACAGCGCGTCGACCGCTGCGAACGTCGACGTCACCGCGGCCAGGCCGAGCTTGGCCCTGGCGCCAATGCCCCCCGTGAGGAATGTCATCGAGCCGCCCGAAGCCAAATACGGCGCGGCATAGCGTGCACAAGCCCAGGTGCCCATGAACTTACCCTCCATGTAATCACGAACACCGCGCATGTCCGAATCCATGAACGAGCCCCACGAACCAATCTCCGGCCCCGCGGTGACGACCAGATGGTCGAACCTTCCAATGGATTCGAACGCAGCCTGCACCTGCGCCTCGTCGCGCATGTCCAGCAAGACGTGACTGAACGGCGAAAGCTCAGGTCGTTCGTCGACCGAGATCTCGCGGCGACTAGCCACAGTCACTTGCGCGCCCGCGGCATGCGCCGCGCGGGCGACGCCCAGGCCGATCGCCCTCTTGCCGCCGACGACGACTACGCGCTTGCCGCTGAGATCGAACGTGAGGACCGATGGACTTGTCTTTTGGGATGCAGCATGGCTCATTAGACTTTTCCCTGCAGATAGATTTGGTGGAAAGCAGTGCTCAGGCGATTGTCCGGACGACACCGCCGTCGACGCGCAAGGAGGTACCGGTCGTGCCCGATGCCTGCTCCGAGCACACGTAGACCACGAGATTTGCGACTTCTTCGGCGCTGGTAAAGCGCTTGAGGAGCGATGTTGGGCGCATCATTTTCAGGAACTGCTGTTCCGCTTCTTCACGTGTGATGCCCTGCGTCTGCGCAGACGACTTCATCCAGCCGTCCATGATCTCCGAGTTCGTCGGACCTGGCAGGACCGAATTCACGGTGACGCCCGTTCCACCGACGTCCTCAGCCAGACCGCGGGCTATCGCGAGCTGGGCGGTCTTGGTCATGGCGTAATCGATCATGTCCGTGGGCACCGCAAGCGCGGACTCACTGCTGATGAAGACGACACGACCCCAACCGCGCTTCTTCATGTTCGGTATGTAGTGGCGCGATGCACGAACACCGCTCATGACGTTCAACTGGAAGAGATCGCTCCATTCGTTGTCGGTGACCTCGTAGAACGACGTCGAGCGTCCCGTACCCACGTTGTTAACCAGGATGTCCGTATCCGGTGCTCGCGCGAACAACTCCGCCGCGCCCTCAGGCGTCGCGAGGTCGGCTGAAACGCCGACGAAATCACCATGTGGAAAGAGTTCGCGTAACTCCCGAAGCGCCGAATCGACCCGCTGCTGGGTGCGCCCATTGATGACAACTGCGGCGCCTGCACGCGCCAACCCCTCCGCGATGGCTCGCCCGATACCGGCGGTGGAGCCTGTGGCGACCGCCTTGCGGCCCGTAAGATCGATATGCATGACGGCGCTTCCAGACGTGAAAGCGGTGATTGTGGGCAATAGCGCAAACGGCGATAATCACCCAAAACGCGATAACATTGATTCCTGAGGAGAATGAGTTGGATCGATTCCAGGAGTTGAGTGCTTTCATCGCCGTGGTCGAGGCTGGCGGTTTTACCGCCGCCGCGCGCAGGATCGGCGATTCACAATCCTCTGTCAGCAAGGCTATCGGTTCGCTCGAGAAGCGCCTGGGCGTTGCATTGCTTATCCGAAGCACGCGCAGCGTCACCCTGACGGATCAGGGCCGCAGATACTATGACCGCGCAAAGCCCCTCCTTGATGAAATGGATGACGCCGACAGCGAACTGACCAGCAGCACGCAGGGTGTCTCGGGGTTCTTGAGGATAGCGACGTCAGGTACCTTCGGCCGCCTGCACGTCTTGCCGCTGATTCCCGACCTTCTGACTCGCTATCCTGGCTTGAGAGTAGACGTTGTCCTTTCGGATTTCGTGCGGGACATGATCGAAGACGGAATCGATCTTGCGATCCGGGTCGGGCCTGTCAACGATCCCGAAGCAATCGTCA
>Ga0247742_10001684_pt1 | contig 15013 bp, 18 predicted proteins | sample UWRJL208509C2_FD_180944 | JGI IMG/M metagenome (GOLD analysis project Ga0247742, IMG submission 180944) | Plant litter microbial communities from Arlington Agricultural Research Station in Wisconsin, United States - UWRJ-L208-509C-2 | ecosystem: Environmental > Terrestrial > Plant litter >...
TGAAACGACGTTCATATACATCCTCTGCTTTCTCTGACATGCCTCCAGCGTTTGCGCAGTTAGCAGTGTGCTGCTGGTACGTCATAAACCTCCCCTTTTACTACTACTCTGACCACAAAGCAACCTATTGCAGTTTTATTACGCCTCAGGGACATATTATTAGTAAGTTACTCGAAATGCCGTTTGTTGACCTCGCTGAATGAATATTGTAGTCAGATCCCATTGTCTGCAAATACACACAGTAAGCTTACTACCCTGATCTAGTGCACCGCTAAAAAAAAAATCGGCGTTTTAGTTTATGTGATCTGCGTTATCAGCATGTGAGCACACCGTCTATCGGGCCAATTCGATTCGAAGGCTGACTTATTATGTCCAGTTTAATTGCTCGAGAGGGCCACCGATCGCAAGCGAGTGAAACAGTACATTTTAGCGAATTCGTGATGGGCATAAATAACCAATCTAGTGCAAACGCGAGCCGTTCTGAGGAGAGTACGAAGGTGAGTCTCACCCATGAAGACAGCACAACCAACCTGATTTTAGTAGGACAAGAGCCTTCGTGATTAATCACGGCTTGTCGGATTACATATAGTAGGGAAAGTGGACAGCCTACATTTATTGTATCAATAATATAATTACCATTGCGGCAAGACAAATCCAACACTCTTTTAAACTATGTACGAATAGCGCACTGTACTCCGCCTCGGTACGCACCCCAGTCATGCTGTGGGTCGTCACTGTAGACAAAAGTTGTTTCCTGAGACTCTCGGAGTAACCACTTCTTTTAGAACCCTACGGCACGCGTGGCTTCTTTTCAAAATGCATTCGAAGCTCGAGGAGTCTCGATGTTATGCGTCTGGAGTACTGTCAGTGCTGCGCAACCTACATCCGAACCAGATGACTGTACGCCGACTGCATTGGAGATTGGAAAGCAGTACGAGCTCGAGGAAAAAGAATCTCAGGTAGAGGTCAACTCCCTTTGCCACAAACTCGCCGAGCAAACTGAGATAGGACTCGATTCGCAGATCGAGGCATCCCTGAACGCCCTCTCGCGGCAGTGACTAGTAACACTGAACACGACGAGGAAGCCAGCAATGGTGAGCGTAAACTCTTGTTATCCAATCCTGCTACAAGTTCTTCCTCGTGCTTGTGGATATATTTTAAGGGAGGAATTGCCCGAAACTGGACTTGAAAATCCTTACAGCGACACTGGAGGGTTTGAGATTGATGCCCACAGGGTATACAACCACCTGAAGAAGATCTGTAGCCTCCTCTACGTGCTGTTTTATTGGTGAGCGCTTAAGTGAAAGCTCTAAAGCCGGAATACAAGATTCGTCTGAAATTTTATCTATCCCATATTTGGTCAATTATCACTACTCAAAATTTTGCGTATATTAAGTTAAAATAGTTTTGGTAGTTTGATTACATTACTCACGAAGATCTCCGTATGGATGAGCATCGTGGACGGAGTGACTGTTTTTGGGTGACACATTTTAGGCTGTGGCTGCTCTATGCTTTAAACTTGATGAAAACCTCTAAAATTTGTCATAGGTTTGACAGAGGGCAGTCCATTCAATAAAACGAGCCTCGTAGAGATTTTTCAAGTATGCATATTTGGAGAAATTGTTCTTTTGGTAACCATTACTTTACTCAGGCATTCCTAAAATAATCAGTGTGGAGCGTCCCATCCGCAACGAAATGGCCATAGAAAGAATTTTCGATGAAATAAGGTTGTAATCATACCATAAAATATAACTAAAACCTATGCCTGCCCAATCGGGACTGAAGAAGTTAAGTCGGCGTTGATGAATCTCAACTGCGTTGGATGCATACCACATCTACCTCAGAAACATTGCAACCAGTTTTTATAGCTTCTTATAGATTTAGGCGCGGATTATGGCCTGAAATCATTGAGTGGGCTGATACATACGGTAGCAGCTTGGTTTGAGCTTAGTGGCGGGATGCATACGGGACTTTCAGCTTTTAGTGTGGTCGACTCGTACAGAGGTCGTACCGATATAACGCGGAAAGTGGGTTCTTCATTTTTTTAAATCAGAGATCCCAGTATCTTCCCGCCGATGTAGTTAATATCATCACCCTTGAAGCTTGGAATTGTTGTTGAGTTTCCTCCGAATACCCAACCACAAGTCCAGGTCCTGCCCTGCCCCGCGAGGGCCATGTCTATAAATAAAATTTAACTGAGAATAAAGACCGAGATTTGCGATTTTCAATTTGCGATAATGAGGCAGTGGGTGACTTCCCGCAACGTTTAGAAACGCAGATTGTTTTCTAAATCCATCAAACAACCCATTTCAGGCAGTCGCCATCACTTCGTCAGCAGTTCCTGGAGCCCCCGGAAAACGATTCAGGTTCGTTTACCTCTGTAAAATTTACATCTAGACGAGGGTCCCCCACCCCCCTTCTAGACGTAAGTAAACCCAGTTTCTAAACGTCGTTGGCAAGTGCCGTTTGTCTGCCGAGGCCATCCCACCCCTAGGTCCCCCAAATTTGGGTTCCATCTCGCCCATCGGGTGATGACATCTCATGGCTGAGTCTCCGACACTGGCACTGCGTCAGGGATGTTTAGAAAATAACCTAAGTCTCCAAATGCTACGGAAGTCATCCAGAAATCAAAACTTCTCAGGATGTAGTAAAACCCTATATGGGGCAAGGTCCATCAACACGTGAGCTCAAGTACAGCGATGCCTATATAGGGTAGTGTAATTCTCCCAACAGCTCGCGAGGGAGAGAGATGCGTATAATCATTTACATTTGTGGTTCTTGCCGATCGTAAGAAAAGTGCTCACATCTGCCCTTGGGCATAGAGAATGGTACCACCGTCAACCAAGCATGGCTTTATCCTAATATAGCAAGTGTACAGAGACGCTTTGACGATCGGATATGTCGGTCCGTTGGAGATAAACCCTGTTATGGAAATTTGAACCAAGTCCTTTTTGATCCGGTGGTCTTTGCCCAACTTCGAGCTGTGAACACGGGATTGCATGAACTATGACTTCGACTTCGAGCCAAACCATCGTTTAGCAATACTCGGTGGCTTCATCCTTCTAATCGAGTCAGTTTTTCGACGAAACCATCCTTCCCCCTTCTTCGGCTTCGGAGGTAGAATGACAAATCCTGACACCGCTACGCAGAACTCTTCAGGCCGCCTTTCGTCCGATGATCGCGACTGGTCTGCGAAATAGCCTGTACGCGTAGAGATACCTGGTTCGCGTTTCCACTTCAAGCGTTTGCAGTTAAGATCATCTTGCAAAAGGGATGCAGTTGGAGCATTCGACGAATTCGCTTCCATGGAGATGGTGGCAGATGCACAATAAGGTGCTCTATATGAGTCCGTGATTATCACCAGAGGATTCTCTTTCAATCCAAGCTCGCCTGGTGTGATGAAGCTACTTTCATGCGCGCACCAGTCTAATCCATGGGATTTCACATAGTTTTTGACAGTGTTAAGGTCGTCCAATGTAAGGGTCATCCGTTGGCATTCCTCTGGAATCTCGAGGAAGACACCTTCAAATCGATTGGACGCCGTCAATTTGGCCTTAATTCGACATATTATGTTCATGCTATTGGACGCTGTGTCAATTACATGTCACAAAGTGAGAGCAGATAGAGGTTACGGACGATGCCTCGGGTTCGGTTTCAATTAGCGAAAAGCCTCCGATTCTTGTAGTCCCCGAGGCTGGCAAGAAAGTGACAAACTTCTCCATGGATGTGCACTTAAATTTAACAAAGCCAGGAGGCGGTCTGCAGTTTCTCATCTGGTTTTCTTCGAAGGTGTGGAAGATGTTGAACAGGACATCGAAGTGCCCATCGGAATGAAAGCGACCCACGTCTCCTACCAGTCCGCTGAAGCGAAGGTGAGGAGCTTTGACGTTGGTCCTAGGCGATTGATTCCAAAGCGAAACAATGGCCTCTGATCCCCATAGATTATTGAGCATATAATGCCTGACGTCGTGGAGAGTATCATCAGGAAGTGATAGGTTCTTTTCCTTCTTCGTCAGACGCGAGAGATAAGGGTGATGACATGTGTCCACCAACCTTCTGGAATAGTCGTTCTAATCTTACTGCGTCTACGGTAATATTGTGAATCATTCATCTCAAGGAAGAATGGTTGGTGCGCACCGTCCGGGGTAAATGATCTTGCGGTCTCAGCATATTGTCTTTTGATGGGAGATGGAGGAAACTCCTTAGACATAGCACTGCCTGGGGGAGCTGTCTCACAAAGGTGGACAACTTCGGTAGTTGGCTAAGTGCAGTTGTCAACAGTAGTGTCTTATAGGTGGTAGCGATGATGTCTCACTAATGCTGGGGGTATAGCAAACTGTGAGTTGTGAGATAATGTTCTAGCCGGCATTGGGGACGCAAGAGGCAAAGACATCTGTCTATTGGGGTCCTAGAGCGATATGAACTCATATTTTTGGGAAAGGTAGCAAAAGAAACACACCAGAGAGATATGGGCAGCTGATCCAAGTAATTGTTGTTGGCTCTCACCCAACGCTGAACGTGTTGGAGTGACATCCTCGTCGTCCTTATAACCGTTCTCAGCTGCTGCCAAACTGCATAACGGATATAATATTACCGTCCATAGCTCATCGTCCTCAACGTAAGTTTCAACACGAAGACCTGCCTCTTCTGAGATTTCGGCAAGGCCCTAAGCTGCATCGTCAACTGACAAAGCCGATATGTATAAAGCCTAAATACTGGCACTTACTGATGATGGGTTTTGTGTCTTCAAGGATCGCGAGCCTATTTTTCAGTGTAAGTTGGAGTTGAAATATGAGATTTTTAACGATTCACCTTGGGAACGCCGATTTCTTCTGCGCCCAGAAGGCGATTTTATATTATTATTGATGACTGAGAAGTTATTGACCGTCAAAACTGGTTGGATGAGAGAATAAGAAGCTGGTACTTTGGATGTTGGTATTGAAACTGCCGCTATTGTGGTTTTTACTCAAGTGTTCGATCGATTGGGACGGCAAACTACTGATGGAATCGGTCAGATGGGTTCTTTGTCAACATTGACCGTGACTAGTGACTGTTCTTACTTTGCTGAACCCCAGGTCGGGAGCTCAAGTGCTGTCTGATTCTCCTCGTTTGCGGCGTTGGTTGTCAAAGTGGCCATGGAGTAAAGATCAAGCAGGGGTATCCTGTGTTCGCCGACTCAGGTGTTGGGGTATTTGTTCTCGATCTCGGGAAATGACTTCTTACATACAGATAAATGTGGGAAGTTTTCGCCGGAAGGCTAAGGTCGGCGGCTTCCCTGATAAGTTAATGGCAAAGCACGAAGGTGATTATGAGGAGCACAAGATTGGAGGCGGGGTCCCATAATGGTATGTACTTTGAACTACCTACGAACGCCGAAAGGTTCCAATCTGGTGCTGCTGGCAACTGGAAACGAACTCCGACCAACAACTGGGAAAGTTCACACGATGCCGTAAATCGTGTCGTCTTACCACCTGCCAGGTGCCAGGTGGACCCACACGGCTGCCTGTCGTTCAATTGTTCTTGTTTTGCAATGGCCCTGAGTTTAGAACATGCTGGTTTACAAACTTTACGCGACTGGCCTGGTGCTGACCAGCAACCAAATTTGACCTCATACCCAACCTTACTTTTCGAGTTTTAAACCCCTTATTAAGGCTTTCAAGATGTCTCCCTTATGTGGAGACGATCGTAGGAGTAGCATCTCGGAAGAGGATATGCCTTATGGTCAGCACTTTCTGTACTAAGGCTCGTCGATCTAATTTTTGCGTCAGGTCCAATCAGAGGTCCAGTCCACAAAGGCGAGCAGGACGTCCACTTTCCAGTCTACAATCCTGTTGATAGACTAGTGGGTCTTGTCTGGACATACTGCTCAGTGCAGATGTCTTCAGGGCATGGGTTTCCACCTCGTCAAATAGATGGGGCTTACAATCGACCCGAAAAGCATTTTCAGCAAGGAGTTAGCATTGGGGATGTTGGCATTCTTGCCACGGATGGCGGGTTTACTTTCTGTTTTAACATATTTGCTTCGTCGGACGACCCCATTCAGACTTCGAGTCTGCCCCGCAACTTTAAGCCGATTGAGCCATCTTTGTCGGGTTGGAAAATCAAGACAGAAGAGAATCACTTTCAGCCTGGCACCGTCATTGTGAGCGAAGGTGTCATCGTTCGACGGGTGTCTGAATCGCCGTTGTATGTATATCTCCTCTCTTTGTCACTCCTTTCTCATCTATGTCAGGAAGCTCGAATTCTCATCTTCGTCATTCGACGGAGCCGCTCTTGTCTTACCCAGAGGAGCGCGACGAGATGATCTTGTGGAAGTTGAAAAACTGTATCCATACCTTCAGGAACACGCTGCCGACTGGTATCACTTTTTCAACGGATACGGAAGTACAGGCGATGAATTACCCTCACCTCCCATCATGAACGGCACCATATATGTCATTACGGGCAGTGACAGGGCATTAAATTACGCCAATGCTTCCTTTCCTATGAACAGCGAGAGTTCAGAAAACGTTCAGCATAACTTTACGTTCGACGAATCTCATCGTGACTGGTGGTCACAACGTGGAACAGCTCAATGTATAGCAAGAAAGGAACCGTTAGGGAAGGACAACCTCGTCTCGGTATTTTATCGTGGAGTGACGATTGCTTTGAGCCCACCACTATGGTTGAAACACCTTCCCCTCATTCCAATAAACGAAGTTCCATGCTACTCTGTTCCGTCAACACCGTCGACGGGGCTGCTTGCCCGAATAGAACAGTTTTTAGAGGCGCGTAGAGGCGCGTCCAAAGAAGCTCTGCACAGTCGGATGAGAGTAAGTTTTATTATATTTGCAATACCACCCAAACTGATCATTTTGATCAGATTCCCTTTCACCCATCTACTGTCCTGGTTCAGCTACTGTTACATGCGGTATGCCTCCTTACTTTCAAAGATAAACCTTCTCATTTTGCGCCAGGATCCCACCGCCGACTTCGCCTTAGTTCACGATACCGTGTGGTGCAGCCAAATGAACGAGGTACGCCAAAATATTCGCCAATACCAGCAATTATTCATTTATTCCCCTCAAAGAAAAACTTGACCCATGAGCTTCTTCCTGATTTGATCAAGAACATTTTCGACAAAAACGATATCTCTACTGACAACGGTGAGTAGAAAGCTATGGTGCATTCCGAGCTCGTTTCACAAGGAAGCTAGGTATTGTGACATTTAGACCAAGAGGGGAAAGGGATGAAGAAAATCCGGTATGTTTGTTCAAATTCTTTGCCGATGGTGTCGTGAAACCAACTCCTTTAGGGGGGTGCCACTGGAAAGACTCTGCTTTACTCTCTACTCAACATTTGGAATCAATCCCCGAAGACGAAAGCCACTCAAGCGGTTCCAAGCGTATTAGCTTTACCTGGAAAAGAATTTCGGTTGGATTAGAATGTCTGAGTACAATTGGAATGTTTACATTTATGGACGAGTATGGATTATAAATTGGGACACTAACTGTAGTTCTACGGCTTGCGGCAACCCATACATGTACATTGATCCTGAACTCGAGCGCTGGGGTTGAAACTGAAACGTTGACTCCTGAAGGCGCGACCTTGTATTTGGCTGTCTCAAATTGTACCACACCGTTGAGGCTTTGAGGTCGTGGTGGTGGTTGGGGTTATGATGGTAAGCTTGATGTCAATAATGGTCAGCATTTTTAAACAGTCCTCAGTGCGCGAGTCGACAGCCTGATGCCGCACCGCCGCAGTTCGGCATAGACTGACCAAGTGTCGTCTTGGAGTGTATGCGACATATTTTTCACTATCTGCGACATGATTTTTACCTTTTACAACAAGGTTTTCACTTTTTGCACCAAAGTTTACTCTATCTGCGACACCTTTTACTCACCTGTGACACAATTTCTGTCTTCTGTGATCAACTTCACTCTATCTTCTATACAACCCATCCATTTCTCAGTTTTATTGCCATCTATATAGTGTGCAGATATTCGTACTTATGCAACTTAACATGATGCATCTTCCGAAAATCATGGTCTGTACTTAAATCGGGGAGGTACCGTTCTCTTCTACAACACAATTAATTTTTGTACAGAATGTCCGCCATAAGCTACGTCCTATTTACCAACGACAATTCCGTCGACGATAGCTTCTAGGTCCAATATGTTGGTTAACAAGTTGATTAAATATGCTGTTAATCGTGCGATAGCTACAAGGTATGAACTTTCTTTGACATCTTTCTGGCGTCTTAGTAGTGTTCTGCGGGTTCGTTGTGAACCTCCCACCTATTACTACTATTCTGACCACAAAGCGAACTATTGCAGTTTTATTACGCGGCGGGGACATATTAACTAAGGGCTTTTCGCTGTAGTTATGTCTTATCAGCATGTAGGCGCATCCTCTATCATTTCACCGATTAGAGCTAACCTGTCATGTCCAGTTTAACCGCTCGAGAGGGCCATCGATCGCAGGTGATGAAACAGTTAACTTCAGCGAATTCATGAATGACGCTAATACCCGTTCTGCTGCAAACACGAACCGTTCAGATCATGCCTCTGCGAAGGTAAGATAGTTCCCTGAGGACCGCAACATTCTGATTTCAGCTGGATAAGATCCGTCATGATCAATTGAATATAGTAAGGTAACGAGCAGCTGGCATTTATTGAATCAATAGCATAGTATCGGGAGAAGTTTGTTGGTTCTTTTAAACTGGCAGCCTTCGACCTCCGCTTCAGTCAAGCATGCACCGTATTCACACTGTCATCGGCCGCTCGGAGTCGCCTGGAGCATCGTTGAATGACGAATGCAACTTCCTCACTCCAGGCCTCTTCGATGGATCTCCCTTTTCAGATTCCTTGGTCGATATTTGCCTCCGGGGTAGCGTGTCCATTTGGTGTCCATAGAAGTAAGTACTTAATTGGACACCTCGCGTCACGGCGTGTGTATGGGTGTGTATGCCAGGCGGTTGTATGGCAGTCATTAGACGCTAGACCAAACAAACACCGCATATATAAGGTTCATTGGCTTTTTCGCCTTTCTCTTCAGGACAATATTGCTGGCTTTACAGCTGCAATTGTACTCCACGCGCTGAGGTCAACGCCTTGGCGTGTGCACCCTACTTGGGTGTATCTGTGAGTTCTTCATTCCCGTTGCCCTTGAACGGTAAATCTAACCTGCATGATCACCTGCTTAGGCGACCATCTCCCTGCATCGCTTGTGATCGCGAGCTCAACGATCACCCCAACCAAACGAAAGGAAGATCTTCTAAATGGTACTCACCGCGTCCGGTGGCTCGATGTTCAGTTCGCTGCTCATCGGTAAGTTTACACTATCATCCATAACAAAGTCAACTGCTGACCGCCTCGAAACACTGATAGTAATTTACCGCGCCCAGGCGAAAGTCTGTGCGCGGTTATCTCAAAATCAAATACCCCAGGACATCCATGTTCATCGCCAAGGTCTTGGAGGCCTCGACACTGTCAATATGTTTTCGTAGTCTCTGTGTCCGTTCGTGGGAAGTAGTTTGGAGCCCTTCAATTGTCCATCCTGTTTCTCGCATTTCTGGTGTGATTCTGAGCTGAATTGGTCTGGTGTCATGCATTGTTCCGTATCCAATAGACGATCTGATGGCTTTAAGTGCCTTAGTCTTTCTTCTTGACGCGCATATACAGTACATGGCTTTTCCGATTTGATTTCCTGGTCGCTGAAGTAGCATATATTCATAAGAAACCCCGTTGCAGTATTAAATGATGAGATGGTATTGCAGAAACAGCTATTATTGTGGTATGATTGTTAAGCATTCTGTTGCCACCGATAGTCAGATTCTGGAGTCGAAGGCAAAGATTATAGACATTGACTGTACTGTAAAAAGGCCAAATCTTTAGGTAATGTTCTGGGAAAAGAAGAGGCAGAAGACGTACATAGTCGTTGGACTTTGTGCATTTGTAAGGAGAGACGCATTCTGTGGGTCCTGAGTAACTATTTTAAACATGCAGGTGAGTTTGATTTGTAGTTAGGTGCGCTGAATATATCATACCCTTGTCCGCCACACTGTCCATAGTGAGCGACAGTGCCAGCGGCCGCAGAGGTCGTGGGTACAGGAGCTGATGTCGCTGGAACAGTTGTTACAGGTGCAGAAGTAGGTGCGACTGTTGTTCCTGGGCTGGATCCGCTGCAGCTGAAGACGGCAGGGCCTAATAGACATAGTTAGTGATATAATTTTCACGATTAAGTAGTGCCAATCTGACCTGGGATAGTGTACGTTTTTGAACCGCTGTAGATGTCGATAGCAATACCTGGATCAGAGCCCTTGTATGCGCCTGGGAAGCTGACTGTTGGTGGAGAGGTGCTTCCTCCACCCGTGATTTTCAATTGGGCGCATTCCATCTGAGTATCCCTCGTCAGAGCATGGAAGACGACAGAGCAGGAGGTAGACACACGTAAAGTTGAGCGCCCGGGTATGTCCTCGCACCATGGAGAGCTCAAGTAGACCAATCAGGCGGAGGACCGCATTGAATGAAAATTACCCTTACCAATGAGCTCGACTCGGAGGAAGTATTGGCCTGCAGGAATACAGCTTGGGATTGTGAAGCTGACTTTCCCTTTATTGGCAATTAGCTTGTCAACGGCCCACGAGCCGCTGGAGTCGAGTCCGTCGTGGTAGATTTTGAACCACTTGAGGCCTGTCACCGAACTTTGGGTCGCATCTGGAACTTGGGCGCTAAAGACGCGAAATATATCAGTCAGGAGAATCTTTTGGAAGCGAGAGGACACGTCGTACAGGTATGCCAGAACGGGTCCCTTGTGGGACGCGTCGATAGGATCGGCAGCATCTCCGGTACCAGCACTTGTAAGTGTATGATGGAATTCTGCGGTGACTTGAGCACCAGCAGGGACTGGGATGACGGTTTTCGATAGCGGTGTAACGAATGGGTTGATTCCTCCGTTGCAGATTACATCGTTAGATGTGACATCAGTGATGGGCTACGTGATTTAGAATCATGTTAGAGTAGAGTTGAGGGACTGAAGAATATACATACGCCATCATAGCTGGGATATCGGATACCGTTTAGGTGACCTTGAGATACACCGTTCACATATAGTTCCTGTAGCCATTCTCAGAACATTGTAAAACAAGAGGAGGATAAATCATACCTGAAAGATGGTATGGGCAGAAGCTGAGGTTGCGAGGAGTATCGCAGACGCAAGGGCGTTCGTGAAGGCCTTCATTGGAGCTGGGGAACTACTGAGAAAAACCAGCGCTCGCGTGGACTTTATAGCGATAGGAAGAAGATCGCCAAAAGAAGATAGCTTGTTTCTTGGCTGCTCTGGTCATGCCTATCTAGGAGCTTAAAACACAGAAACATAACTTAACCCGCAGTCACATGTAAGCCCAAGGAACCCCACGAGTAATAGCGCATGAAGTTCGGCATATCGCTAAGGAAAACATGTTCTTCTAGATGGACATGTGTCTTGGCCATTGCGCAACGACCAGTAGGTGATCACCCGCCAACTTTCCGAGGGCTGTTTCTACAGTGTCGCTTCCCTAATGGAGCCGTGGTACACCCCACGGGGAAATAACTTGCAGACGGATAGATGTCCCGAACACATAAAATCCGGACTTTACCCATTAATTTCGTCATGGCAGCAGGCAGGGCGAAGAGTTCAAAATCAAGCTGGAAGATCTTCAAGTCTCAGCCAGTGGAAAGCCGGGGCTGTGTCTTCTGTCTGTTCCTAAAATGAGAAGTCATATTCTCAAAATTCAAACAGGCGTACCTAGGTTTACTACCGCTAGCGATCTCACGCGACAAATTTGAATTTGACGCGGATCAGCAGTAGCATCCCATACATGCACGAGACGACTTATATAAAAATGGTGCAGTATCTGAGATACGACGTAAGGGGGCTGTTCTGAGATCTAGAGCTGCCTTGCTTCGGACTTCGAGTACAGTGATGCTGGCGGGTGCAAGAGTTCGAGAGGAAGTGATAACAAGTGACCAGTTGTCGCACTAACATGTGTAAGCATGAACGTCCTTCAAAACATTCACCAACCTCATAATCTAGAGGTTTACAGGTTGGACTGGACGGGCGTACCATGCATACGTTTGTGGTCGCATGGAAAGCCGGAGAAATTCATCCACGGCAGATTGCAGTTCCGCCGACCTATGCGATGTCGTCTGAGATCTGACAGGTGGTCAGATATGGTCTTTTTGGGTTGTATGATTATCAAAAACTTTATGACAACTCAAAATGTACTCACTATAGTTCTGCTTTCTTGCGTATAAGGAAAGGAGATAGCCCTCGTCAACACCGCCCTCTCACACACTCCGATCTGAGCAGCGAACTTAGTTTTCGCGCCACATAACCTGTCCACTTGCCCATTTTTCACCCCATAGTGCACGTTTATGGTATGTCTTCCGCGACTCCTTGAATTCTTTGATGAATGCATCCACATCATGGGCGGCTCTTGAGGTGGTGCTTGTTTCTCCGCTAGGAGGTGGATTGGGGATTTGCTGAACGAAGGCAGTGGCTAAGGCCTCGGATGCGTCGTCTTGAGCGGTCGTACTATGCCGTAGACGCATTAAGAGAAACTGTGGAGTGAAGCGCTGGCGGTATGCGTCAGTAAAGATCAGGGCCCCAGGAATAGATGGAGACAGACCTGGAAGACCTCCTTCTGCTCCTTGTCAAGCTCCTTCCAACGGGCCTCTAAGCTCTTGGCTTCATCGAAGGCGTCCTTCGTTTCGGTTCGAAGGTCATAGAGTCGTTGTTGTAGAGCAAGGTTATTTTCTACAATCGAACGATGAGGACGAATTGAACGCTGAATGGATGGGACACGCACGAGCTATTGACTCATTTGCCAGACCCAATTCTGCTTGAGACTTGTATAGGTCTTTGACAAAGCTTAGAGAGTGAAAGACCGCTTGGAAGTATACAGGATCGGAGAGTAAATCTTCAAGATCTTCCCGTCTGCGAACCACGTTGAATACCATGCACAGGAATTAGCAGCAGAACTCACGACAGATTCGACAGTTCTGGGAAATCCACGAAGAGTTGTGAGGACATTTGGATAAATTATGTGCGCTTTCAAAATCTCAGAGTAGGCTTCCAGCGAATATTGTTATGAGGTCGATGTGGCTTGAAGATGGTGGTGGTTGTGATCAGATCAACGAAAACGCTCCAAACAACCGCCATGTCCATCGTCCTTCCAGGCGACCGCGTCCCAGCACAACATGTCAATCTCAAACTCGGCCCAGGTCTACAACAGCTCTCAACATCCACACCAAACGCGACAGCTTCCACGGTTATCGCGACGCGTGCAGGCGAGCTTAATCATTCTGCGAACCGAAGCAAATGGTGGATTGAAGGCAATTCTCGTCGGGTAAGTTTTTGTCCTCCTCTGAGTGCTGAAACCTGAATGGGTTTGCAGTATGTCCCTGCTGCTCAAGAGGCCGTTATTGGTGTTATTACCCAAAAGATAGGCGAAGGGTATCGCGTGGACATAGGGTCAGCTCACTATGCATCACTGGATGGTTTGGCGTTCGAAGGTGCCACAAAACGGAATAAGCCCAATCTAAAGGTTCGTAACAATCTCCTTTACAGGGGTTTATGGGCTCAACGTCATGTCGATGGTGGGTGTAGGTGGGGTGCGTTGTGTATGCTCGTGTCTCACTGGCCCATAAAGACATGGAGCCTGAGCTTGAATGCTTTGATGCACAAACACGGAAGGCTGAAGGGTTTGGCGAAGTAAAGGGTGGTTTTATAGTACGCTGCAGCTTGAAGATGTGCAGAGAGTATGTCATTCCTCTCCAATCTCTCCGATTCTCTTCATAATCCCTGACGCGTCTAACAGCCTCCTGGATCCAAAGCACTTTCTGCTGCCTCTCCTTGGCGGCAGATTCCCGTTGGAAGCAGCTACTGGGATGAATGGTCGAGTTTGGGTAAGTACGAAAGAGACTAAACAGACAATTGCACTACTGCGGTGCATCGAAGCTGCTGATCCAGACGGAGGAGGGATGGATGCTGCAAGGGTCAAAGCCTTTCTTGATACGCTTGACGTGTAGAAGTGATTCTCAATATATTGATTATCAGGAAGTTAGGGTACACATTGAAAATTTGACACTATTTGGATGATTAACACCTCTCTCTCTGGATGGTCGAGGGTGAAGAAAGGCTCACCTCTCTAATCCTCATCAGTGGTCAAACGAGCTCTCTTGGTCTGTCTTCGAGAGGAAGAAACACTCGCGGCGCTCACAATCTCTTCGTCACTCTCGCCAGTACTCCTGTGACTCATGTTCTGCCTCTTTCTTCGCTGATAGTCCCGGTCCTTGATCTTCTTCGTCGCAGCACTCATCTCTTGATTCCGTGTGGCCGGAGGCACAGCAATTGTAGTGAGAGGCCCAGGAGTGGATTGTTTCACAAACTCATCATTTGTCGCCGTTGATTCTTCACCCTCTCCCATAAGCTCGAGTGACTAGAGAAATATTAGGTCGGTATGCGAAACATAGACAAAGGATCGGAGCGTACCTTTTGGCAAGTTAGACTGCTGTTCGAAAAGAGGCGGTCGTGATCGTGAACTTCGTATTTCCTACGACCACCAGTCTGGTTTTTGAGATAGTTCTCAAAGCCTTGAATGATGTTGCCACCACTGTGGGCAGCTGTCTCTGTAAGGTATGAAGCTTCGAGGTTGTAAATCTGAACCTCAATCTGGGCCTAAGAGACCCGTCAGCTTCAACGTTATAGGAGAATGTGTGGACACTGACGAGCTGCTTGTCTATGGCCCGTTTCTTCGGAAGTGCCTGCATAAGCTCTTTCTTGAGTGCTTCATAGCGAGCCTTGTCGTCTGCAGTGGGTGCTGCTGAATCTGCCATAAAGAACAGTCGGCCCGGGATGACCGACTGTTCAGTGGTATTTGGCCATGCTTGGATCAGAGGTGATTGAGGACGCGTACGCGTCGAGGCCAATCAGTAACTGGCTGCTTACTTACTCTCAACCTTCTGCTGCAATGTCCTCTGCTCCCCCGCCC
>Ga0247742_10001685_pt1 | contig 15011 bp, 10 predicted proteins | sample UWRJL208509C2_FD_180944 | JGI IMG/M metagenome (GOLD analysis project Ga0247742, IMG submission 180944) | Plant litter microbial communities from Arlington Agricultural Research Station in Wisconsin, United States - UWRJ-L208-509C-2 | ecosystem: Environmental > Terrestrial > Plant litter >...
AAGAGCGTGACTGGATGTGGACAACGAGAACGATGTCACAGCAAACGAAACTGTCCTGTGACATGTCCGTTATCTCCCTCGTATCTCGATTCTCATGGTTCTCTCTCATTACACTCTCATTCTGTACGCAGCCTGAACATAGCTGCCGCCAAAAATTTACCGGCACCTTCCACTCATCCTACCTGGACACGCCTTCGTATCTCCCTTGCAATCTTACATACCCTCTCGATGCTTGTGCCTTCGGCGACAAGATGAATGCATTCAACACCTACAACCGACTGATTGGACACAAAATCTGGCGGACAAAGCCCTTGCGACTATGAGATAGGGAACTGCGGCTGGAAGTACGAATACAGCCGAGCAGCAGCTTTCCCCGAAGGAAACCACTCAATTCATGGTCGATGGACCTGTGACGCAGTCTTCATTTTGATTTGTCTGTCATGACTCCATTGTTTGCTAGTTCAGAACCTGGGTGTACCCTTGTCGCTCAGGGGTTTTTCTCGAGTAGACGATGTTGTCTGTCGGCGCATCAGGAATGGCTGACTGCAATGAAAAGATAGAGCATGCTGTGAGCTGTGTCTTCCGGTACGATTCTACGTTTCATTCTTCATCACGGTTCTCTTTCTTAGAGTCTCTCTCAATGTTGGCTGGCTTTCACGGAGCGACGTTCGCCCACCTCCTGGACCCCGGTAACAACTCCGGTGCATATATAACCTCTCAATAATTACAGACGGTACCAGCCCAATTCATCTTTCATACACGTGCATTCACTGATTCGCATTCGTAGCATCATTTAAGATCACCTCCTTAACTGAACTCCACACCTTAACTTTGCGTGGAACCAAGGAATCCTGCACTATGGAAGTCAAGACGACTTGTCTATGTGATTCAGTCAACGAGACGCCTCCACCGAGTACAAACCCAGGGGAAACGGCCCAGAAAATCTCGACCTGTCATCCGCGTGAAACTTCCGCGGGACACTCGTCAGAGAACGAGCAAATCATTGCGGGCAACTCTATCACCGCTAAGGGTGGATAGGTTGTGGACGAAGGCACAACAACCTGCATTGGCCGCCTCTCTGAGTGATCTCCAATCATATCGAAAAAGACGACAACGTACGCTATTCTACTGCTGGACCCACACGTCACCGGAATGTCGACTCATCCTAAAAGGCCAAAACCTCGACTACTCATTCCTCTGGCTCTGCGACTATGATATACTGGCCAATCAAGCGTCGTCGAACGACATTGGTGCCGCCAGAAGCAGCGAAATATCACATCTGAACGACGCCTTCAAGGAGCATGGTCCTTTATCACTTGCATGAGCTTACCGTCTGCTTTTTCATCAGGCCCGTCGACGACTTGGACATTCTATAACTCATGTTAGGATCTTAAACGTCATATAACCTCCTACTTCTCCATGCCCACGACCAATCCAATCGAACCAAACCGCCATTGACGTTGAAATACGGTGAATTATGCCTGTCCATACCGAGGCCCATACCAGGCGCGCCAAAATGTCTATCCATTCATTGGCGCCCAACGACGAATGGGCCAATCTTGTCATCATCGCGGACCTGCGGCTTGTACTTCAGCTTCTTGGTTCACTTTTTCCTTGTGAACTCGGATCCATGTAGACTGGATCGCCATTCTAGCGCCAAGCAACGGGCGATGGGACATCTTGTATCATTAAGTGTGTATTTGTCTTTCACAGATACCCACTGACTGATAATTTTTTCACTTACAGTGTATTGATCTCCTTGGTCCATTGCCAACACATGATCGCTGCCTCCTTCCTTTGGCGTACTATGAAGAGAAGTGACCATCTCAAAACTTCACGCCTCTTACAAAAACATCGTCCTCGTTCTTGTGGGCAAGCACACTTTACCAAGAAGGCAGCTTTCATGCGACTTCAACACCCGGCAGACCGACCTCCCTTGACTCGAATTGACATGACAACCCATATCCGATCCCTCAGCTCGATACAGCTGGCTTGAAGGTCGAGATCTTCGTTTTCGCGTACCCTTCCTCTGACCTCATCCACAATCTCTCTCAATCTATGGTTCAACATCCCACCCGACGTGTGTGCCGAAGGTCAATGTTAGGCGCTTACTATCAGCACTCACGTTCCTGGTCGCTGGACGAACTGAACGCGTACCTTAGGGCTGAAAGTGTCTTCAACACAATATCAATCGAGGTCGGACGACAAATTGATGGTAGAGCTCCATCGAAGGCATGAACAGCGTGTCTTATGGCTAATGCAGCTTCGATCTTAGCCAGTATGCGACAGCTCCTGTTCACTGGCGGTTTTAATTCATAGCGTTGGATGATATTGTTGGTCCGTGCGTGAGGAAATAAAGGAGCGGCGAACAAGTCAGGGAGGACCGGTTCGCTCAAGCCTCAAACGATTCGAGCTTTTCTGGTATGTTTCTATTTGCGCATCAGCTTTGAATGTAACTTCACACTTACAACTGCAGTAGTGCCGTTGGCCACAGTGCCTGAATGGCAAGTGAAGAAGCTTGGGGTTGGTTCTTTTTTTTTTTCACTCTGAGTCTGCTTCATCGGTATCTGGCCATCAGTACGACTTCTGGTAAATCTAGCACATCTTCAAGGTAAATCTTACGCTCTTCTTTTTCTCTTTGAGTGTACTAACGCCCTTTTTCATCCAGCTCACGTCTAACGCAAATGTATTACTCAGACGGTTCATCAGCGGTCGCAGCAGCGACGGTCACTGTCATCCAAATGCATCCTTCCAATCAAGTTCAAGTCGGGGCATAAATTTGACGATGAATGTCGACTGTAGTCCATAAAAGCAGAAGATTTTACTCCCGCCTACTCTTCTCTCCTGTTGGAGATCCTGATTGTGTCTTACTCTCTCCATATCAGCGGTGTGTCTTCCGGACTATTCTTTTCCAGTCTCTCTGGTTCTTCTCGGTGCGTGCTCCCCGGTGCTCCTGCTCTTTACATCAGACCATGATCTCCACCCACCGAACTTGAACTAGAGCTCATCGTCGAGCTATGTCTGTCATCCTGTTTGAGACTCGTGTCTCTGTTTTTAATTGGGATTATGGACGTGCTCGACTTTTTCCTTCTAGCTTCAAGACCTTGGGTGGAATACTATACGTTCTCGATCTCATCTGAGTCGGCATCGGCGTCGTATTACAGGCTCTCTGCTCATTCTCAAGGACTAGAATTGTCACCGGATCTCACCAGTTTTTCGGACTCAATATGGCTTGGGGTCTACTTTCGGTCCTATGCTTTCAAGGTCGACAAGATGACTTACCTTGCATCTACGTATTAGGTGATTCATTCTTACAATCTTTATTCTATATTATTCAACGACACTCACTTCCTTTTGATTGGGAACCGACTTTCAGGTGTTCGGATAGCCAGGAACTCACCATCAACATTAGTTCGACGTTGAGCGTCAGCTGGTTATTGGTGTAGCATGCAGCGAGAACGAGGCATTTCTCTCGTCTGAGACACCGTTGTGTTATCTATTGCGACAGGATCCGTCCATCCCATTAACGTAATGTCGACTGGACAAATTTTCATCGCATAGTGGTTGGCGCTGACACTGGTCTATGCTTCAAGGATCGATGTAAAGCCTCGTTATCCCCTCGGTCTTTGGAATCAGGGATGATTAGTCTGCTCAACTGTGTATCCATGAGGAAAGGACGGGTTATCTTCTTTCGTCGTGACTCAATCTGGTGTCCGCATCCCGTATTCCCCACTCGCCGAAGGTTGCCAACAGTATCTTCATCGCTCTTTGTCGATTTAATATACGTACCATCATATTAAACCGTGTAACTTTGAAGTTGCAATTCTTAAGATATTGACCGAAATTCAGATTAGCTAGTGTATCGCAGCCATTCTAGTTTCTGGAAAACAAAGACTGAATGCAAGTTAGCAGGAAATTTGGGTTTCAACATGAATCTTGTAGGAAGAACCGGGGCTGCTTGGAAAGCGCGTCTATGAGATGTAAGACAATATTGTATTTTTTTTTCTATCTAGGTTGGTAATTGCAGCCGTGGAGAACCTGTATTTCTTCACCAGGGCGGCGTAGACGTCGTGCAGCACCTTCGTCCCAATTTACCCAGCATCTGACGCTGGAGGCGAGTGCCAGTCCCATACCCTGCCCGTTGTTTCCGACGTTAGGCTAGGACCTTGTATCCAAGGGCATAAGTCGATCTTATAATCCACAGCACCTGGTAATCACGCCTCCGCGCCGAAAGGCGAGAATAGATGCAAGCGTCCATGTTCACCCACTCGGAGTATTAGCTGGGTACAGATATTGGCGAAATTCCGTTGGGATATTTGTGGTTTATCGCCTTCCCAATGCATAACCTGAGAGTAGCAGACAGCTGCTTGGCCGATCTGTAAAAATGTAGTCTGCGGAGAATAAATATGATTGAAGGACGTGCACTCCGCGACTATTTCAGACTAGCCACCTCACAGACCTTCACCTTGCAAGCAGGTTGCGGTTCCACCTCCCGTAATTTGGTTGGTAGATATCATGGGTCGTTTCGTGAACTAAACCCGAGTTCCTAACAGTTCCGTCGCTGCTGGGCTGAGATATGAGGTTTGTAGAAATTGGACGTCTCATGTGCGCCTCTTACTGTCGATTGGGACGGGGCTATATTCCATGAAGGCATTTTTATCCGCTCAGGACATGGTTGGATATGGGAAATCTGGAAAATGGAGGGGAAAGCGACTCACTCGAGGGTATAAGATTCTTGGCTATCCATTATACACTGAACTCTAATCATCGCTTCATTTCTGTCTTCATTAAAGTTATTTGACTGTAGAATCGAATAACTCCTTCGCTAACCCGTAGCGGTATGATAACGAATTGGGTCGATTACAGAAAACGCGTCCGCAGGTTGTGCGTTAGTATTCTAGCTTCCCATGGTCCCAGAATAGGTTATAACTTGAATGTGGTCAGATACATGAGAGTCGCCAACGAGTAACGCGCTTACCCAAGGAGAGGGGCGAGAGTAGGAAACCTTGACCATTGCTAACAGTAACCGTCAACGGGTCAGTCGTTCAACCTTCATGCAAAGTGGGTGGTGCATATACATAAACACGGATTTTGAGGATTTGGCTAAAACGTAAGAAGGGTCAGTCGGAGGATGCGGACGTCATGATATGAGAGAGGATGGAGGTTTGGAGTCTTAGTACCAGCTTTGGTCATTGTTGGGGGCGCCTGGGCATTGTAAATGGAAAGCCGTAGGTAGAAGTCGGGACATGCGAGTGGACAGATGGATATGTGGTGGGCAAGGTGCGAGTAAGCTGCGATGAGATTGTTGAGACGAAATCATAGCGGAAGTGTGTTTGCGCTGGACGAATTCCGAAGAATTGGCTTTGGAGTGGACAACTGTAAGGGCGTATGGGTTGCTGAGGAGCGGAGGAGCGTCATCTTGTGAGTTCTTTAGGTTGAACCTCGCGTAAAGAGCGGACAAGGTCATACCTGGTATCGAGCCACGAGGGCTTCAGCCATCCCGGACTTCCATAGAATCCAGCGTCCCACAACAGATAGGCAGTATGTGAGATTCTTGGCAATCGAGGTCTGAAGACGCGGGAGAGCGTGCTACGCGTACAGAGTCAACTCGATAAGTAGAGTCGTGAGATCCAGAATCATTGAAGACGGTTTGGGATGGAAAAGCGTGTCTTGCAGTGGACGCGCGCGCCGCAGCCTGGCGTATCCAGCGCATGAAAGGAAGAGCTGGAATCATGACAGGCTCCTAAAAGCAGCCGCTCGTCTCGACTCTCGCGAGATGAGCCTTCGATTTATGGGGGCAGGAGGAGATACAAATATATATAATCTGATGGGAAGAAACCAAATAAGCAAAGGTAAGGGCTTGAGCTCGCGAGAGAGAGCTGCCACAAAAGTTGGTCGGCGTTCTCGGCGACCTCTGATTAACCCTAATGTTGGGTTACAACACCAACACCGTTCTGGGCATTATGATACGGGCCGGCAGACCGTACACTTGCGCAATGCGAACGATTGACAGTTCGACCATAAGGCAGTAAGCCCAAGCTGAACTACAATAGACATACGAGTCTTCGAGACTCTAAAGTTGCCATACCTCAAAATTCTAACGGTCCAGTCACTATTCATTTATCAGCGCACAGACGTTATACTGGGTCGTCCTCGCCGGCATAAATTGTGCTTGACCAAACGGGGTGAAAGCAGAGAAGGGCATGTACAGCCACAGTCTATAATTAGGTGCTTGCGGATCCAAGGACTAACGTGCCTCAGGCCCTCGTCGTTACGCCTCAAGGCCTCAAGGCACTGTCACCTTCGCTTCTAACTTTGATGACATCCTCCAATGGAGAATTACCTTTGAAGTTGCTAGCATTAGGTAAAGCTCCATTCAATATTCTCTTGCGAATGGAGTCGCCAACTGATAACTTATCACAGATGGCGGTGGCATTCGTGGACTTTCAGAGCTGATCATTCTCAATGATCTTATGCACAAGGTGATGATCGAGGAGAACGAGAAACGGGAGAAAGAAGGCCGACCGCTCCTTACTCACCCTCCAAAGCCGTGCGATCGCTTTGATTTAATCGGGGGTACAAGTACTGGAGGGTACGCTTTACGCTTCAAACCTAATACGCTGCGGTTAATTCATGCATCGCAGGATAGTGGCTTTGATGCTTGGGCGGCTTCGAATGGACGTAGACACAGCAATAAAGTACTATGATACCATGGTGAAACATGTCTTCTCTGATCCGAAGGGAAGGCTCGGAGATGGAAGATTCAAAGCGACGAAGCTCGAGGCAGCGATCAAGTCTATTGTGAAAGACATAACTGGCGACTCTGAATCACCGTTACTGGAAAAAAATGAGTCTACGATCTGCCGGACGTAAGTGTATAATTCTACTCCAACGCTTATTCTGGTCTAATGTCTCTTCCTCAGCTTCGTCTGCGCCATGAACGCTCATAACATGAATGCAAATATCCCGACACTGTTTAGGAACTATGAATGTCATGAAATGCATTTGGATTGCAAGATCTGGGAAGCTGCTCGAGCGACATCGGCAGCGCCCACCTTCTTCAAGCGCATCGAGATCGGACGAGCACAACCTTTCATCAACGGAGGGTTCGGCCGCAATAACCCAAGTCGGGTGGTACTGGACGAAGCCAAGGCGCTATTTGGCACTCGTTACATCGGATGCTTAGTGAGCATCGGTGCAGGGCATGTCGAGACAATCGGTATCAGGAAACCTGGGTTATTCCAGCAGATCATACCAACCGAGGTCATTGATGCGGTGAAAGCGATCGCCAATGATTGTGAAGCTACCCATGAAAGCATGCTAAGCCTGTTCGCAAAGCTGCCGGGCACCTATTTTCGATTGAATGTCGAGCAGGGGATGCAGGAAATAGAAATTTCCGAATGGGAGAAGCTGAGTAACGTGGAAGCCCATACGATGCAATATCTAAAGGGGAATGAGGTTGTGGATAAAGTGATGTCGTTGGCGAATGTTATTAGGATCCCGAAACCGCAACTAACGATCGAGCAACTCGGTATGGAATAATTTTCCCCCAAATTCATGTATTGACCCAGTATTGTTTCCCCAGTTTGTCCAAGTCCTCCAGTTGGAGCTACTCAACTGCGCAAAGAACGCAAATTATGTCCGCCTCCGGTGGCTTCGTTTACAGGCCGAGAGGATATCCTCGATAAGATGCGAATATATTTCGACTCGGGTAGTGAATCTCAACGCATCTTCGTGCTGTATGGGCTTGGGGGCGCTGGCAAGAGCCAACTTGCTTTCAAGTTCATTGATGAATCCCAGAAAGACAAACGGTATTTATTGTCTGATTAACGACACCACGTCTCACGATATGCTAACAGATGCATTTTCAGCTTCTCCAACATATACTATGTCGACGCTACAAACGAGAAAACTCTTCAGACAGATCTTGAGGCTATCTCCCCGGGAGATGCTGATCGATCGGCAGATGCAAGTCTGCGTTGGTTTGCAAGCCAGACTGACGGGAACTGGCTGCTCTACTTCGACAATGCTGACGATGTCAACTTGAAACTGAAGAAGTTTTTTCCTCCATCTGGGTCTGGCAATATTCTGGTGACAACACGCAACCAAGAGCTTCGTCACTACGCTGGTAGAGATGCGGATGCGAATGTTAAAGGGATGGATCCCAGTGATGCAAGAAACTTACTTTTACATCAGGCTCGGGCGGAAACCAATGAAAAAAATGTGGCGCTAGCGGAGGCGATTGTAGAGGTGAGTTCGCTGATTTGCATTGCCAGTAGGGGCTTCCATACTGACGCATGATGATAAAGGAACTCCACTATTTTGCGCTGGCTGTCGCCCAAGCTGGTGCTTTCATCTATTGCTGCCCATTGTCTTTAATCGAGTATCGAGAACTCTACCGGCATGAACGCAATAATTTGCTCCAGAACGAAGAGACTCAAGGACAGGATCCATATGAATTGGCTGTCTATTCGACATGGAGACTGAGCTACGAGAAACTCGAGGGACCAGCCAGGTCTTTACTCCAGATTTGCTCCTTCCTGCACCACGAAGGAATCTCAGAAGACATGTTCCAAAAAGCGGCGTTATCTAAATTGCGGCTGAATGATTCAAAACTACAGGATGAAGTGACAAAGCTCTTGAATCAGCTGGGGAATAAAAATTCAGGCTGGAGTTCTTGGAACTTCAAGCAAGTCACCAGGCGCCTTGGTTCATATTCGCTCATTGAATATGATACCCAAAATCGCACCTACAGCATTCACCCACTGGTACACCACTGGAGCGGTACTACAATGGAAGGAAACCGACACGACATGCAGAAACTCATCCTCACTATTATTGGGCTATCTGTATCTTGGACATTCACGGATGAGGACTACAAATATCGACGTACCCTTCTCAAACACACTAACAACTCTATGGCTTCACTCAAGTTGGAGGATATTGATCCATCAATTGCGGCTCGTATAGTACGTATCTATTTTGAACAAGGCCACTGGAAGGAAGCGGAGGCGCTTGAGGTGATGGCAATGGAGAAGATGAGGCAGGTACCAGGTGATGATCATCCAGACACCCTCGTGGTTATGGAGAATCTTGCAGAAATCTACTCAAGCCAAGGCCGCCGGAAGGAGGCAGAGGTACTGCAGGTGGTGGTGATGGAGAAGAGGAAGCTGGCGCTGGGAGATGACCACCCTGACACCCTCAGGATCATGGCGAAGCTTGCCAACACCCACTTGAGCCAGGGCCGCTGGAACGAGGCGGAGATGCTCCAGGCGGTGGTGTTGGAGAAGAGGAAGCGGGTGCGTGGAGATGATCATCCAGAGACGCTCTCAAGCATGGTAAATCTTGCAAGCATATACTTCAGCCAGGGCCGCTTGGACGATGCAGAAGCGCTCCAGATAGTGGTTTTGGAGAAGAGGAAGCGGGTGCTGGGAGATGACCATCCTGATACCCTCACGAGCATGGCGAATCTCGCATGCACATATGGGCACCGGGGCCAATTAGGTGATGCAGAGGCGCTCGAGGTGGTGGTGTTGGAGAAGAGGAAGCGGGTGTTTGGAGACGACCATCCTCTCACCCTCACAACCACAGGGAATCTTGCAGCTACATACTGCGGCCAGGGCCGCCTGGACGATGCAGAGGCGCTCGGAGTGGCGCTCCTGGAGAAAACGACGCACATACTGGGAGGCGACCATCCAAACACCCTCATGACCATGGCAAATCTTGCCAACACTTACTCGTGGCAGGGCCGCTGGAAGGAGGCCGAGGAGCTCTGGATGGTGGTGTTGGGGAAGAGAAAGCAAGCTCGAGGAGATGATCATCCGGATACCATCACGAGCATGGCAAATCTTGCGGTAATGTACTTCAACCAGGGCCGCTTGGATGATGCGGAGGCACTTGAGGTGGTGGTGCTAGAGAAGAGACAGCGAGTGTTGGGAGATGATCACCCTCACACTCTTGCGAGTATGACGAATCTTGCAAACACGTATAGGCAGCTGGGCCGCTTAAATGATGCAGAGGCGCTTGAGGTGGTGCTCATTGATAAGAGGAAGTAGTCATCTTTTTATAGACCAAGATCAGCTGTATGTTATGAGCAAAAGAGGGCCATATCTTACGTTATTGTGCTCTAGGAGCAAGATGATTATATACTGATTTGCCCAAGGGTGGGGGATTTGGATCCAAAGAGTTCGTAGCAGGCTTAGCTCGAGGAGCCGAGGAGAATTTAACGTTCAGTCGACAATGGTGCTCAACTGCCAACCAGTGTGGGCTGGAAAGTGTAGTAAAGGAGCGCAAGTGGGAGGTGGTGTCGAGGGGCGTGTTTGCGATGGCCATGGCTGTAGGCCGCAGATGTCCACTTGCTAGTTGCTATAAATTGGGTCAGCGCTTGGTTCGAGGAAAATGTTCACCAAGTGGAAACGTTGTCATGAAGAGGAAGGACACCATTCACCCGTTCTAATTCGAGGCAGGAGCGACTGTCAAACAGATTGGTGTTGCAAGATGTAGCAAGATAAGACTGGCCATGATGCATGAGATGATGCACTCTTGAGAATGGAATAAGAGCGAACGGGAACAATGTCACAGCAAACGAAACTGTCCTGTGACATGTCCGAACCTTTCCTTTACTCCCTCTCTGACGTTTTTTGAACAAGATACTTTGCTCCCTCGCCTTGTCTGGCTTTCACGTAGCCGTGTTCCTCCACCTCCGGGACGCCAGTAACAACTCGGGCGCATATATAGCCGGCCTTGATGACCCAAGAACCTCGAAATCATCACAGATAGTACCAGCCGAATTTCATCTTTTTTATGCATGTATTAACTGATTCACATTTGCAGCATGATTCAAGATCGCCTTCTTAATCGAACTCCACACCTTAACTTTGGCGGAACACAGGAATCCTCAGGCTATGGAAGCGAAGACGACATGACTATGTGATTTCGCCATCGAAACGCCTCCACCAAAGCCAAGGGAAACGACCCAGGAAATCCCGACCCGTTTTTCGCGTATAACTTCAGTGGGGCACCAGTCAGAGAACGAGCAAATCATCACGGGCAATTCTATCAACGCTGAGGTGGATAGATTGTAGATGAAAGCACCACCACCTGCATTCGCTTGCCCGAGTCTCTGAACGATCTCCAATCATATCAAGAAAGACACCAATATACAGTGCCCCACTTCTGTCATCAGAATCTCGACTCATCTCTCCGGCTCTGCGACTACTACATACTGGCCAGTCAAGCATCGTCAAACGTCATTTGTGCCGCCAGAAGCAGCCAAACATCACATCGGAATGTCGCTTTCAATGAGGGTCCATTCTTGCTCACGCGTGCTTACCGTCGGCTTTGTAATCAGGCCCATCGACGACTCAAACATTCCCCAACTCATGTCCGGATCTCAACCGTCATTTCTTAAAGATGACCTCCACTCGCTCCGTGCTCAACCCATTCAAGCGAATCCAACCGCCAGCGGCGCTCAATACCGGTGAAAACACCACAGGTCCTGCCTGTGATACGACCCTCAACCAAGAGACCATTGATTCGGCATTGGCGACTTTGTTCACGAAGATCAATGGTAAGCTATACCTTCATCGGATTCGTGTGCTATGACACTGATACGCGTGGTCCAGCGACGGATGAGGTTGGAATATGTTTAACTCCGTCTAACCTTTCTCAAATTGCCTGTAAATGAGGCGGGTTTCTAAACCTACGAATGTCAGCGGGTATTACCCTTTTTCGACTGTTGAGTCTCTGTTCTCACTTAAATGCAGATTCAAGAACCTCCAAGTTCGACTTCAGTCTGCCCAGTAACCAGAAATGTGCCACGACTCTCCAGTGAGAGTGTCGTCCTTCCGAAAGAATTTCGATGCTCCTGCTCGCGAAAAGAAGACGGACACCCTGAACGGTGCCCTAGTGAGGTCGGAGACGAAATCAGGAATTCCACTCTTGCATCGACTGCGTAAGGCGGTCGCGGCTTTAAGGACCAGTGGTCAACTGTCCATGAAGATGCTTGTTCAACACATAGTCGACGAACCGAATGTCGGAAGCAGTCCCTATCTTGGTCCATCTTGGGTACCTCGACCGTTTGTAGGTTCGGTAATCGGATGTAGTGTCCGCGCTTGGTATTCGAGTCGAGGCCGTTCCATCAGAAAGGAAAAGGAAGTTCCGACGACGAGAGGATGAAGGAGATCACAGTTGCTTGATCAAACGAGTCCTTCGGTACGCTGATAGCTCTACTCGATCCTTGAACTCAACGTTCATCATGCTTTCTTATAGTCCCGACTCTGAAATAATCCAAATTTCACCCGCTCTCCGGACCAGCGTTGGAGCGGAGCCACGTACTTCATGGACTTCAAGAGCGGCGCCTATCTCGACTCTCACTCTCCAGCTCCGTAACCACCATTGGGGAGATTCACTCACTTACTGGCCAGATGAATATAGTCGAATATGACTCGTTCTGGAAGCGCGTTAGCATCAAGTCCGACCATCGTTCGCCAATCCGAAACGAGCGTACCAGGATGTTGGCTAGATGGACAATTGTATAGCCTGGACTTGCTGTCGGTATCGTACCGGAGACCGAAGTAGTGGCCGATTACTGAACCCAAGTCTTCTCTAACTGGATGGCTGTTATTCGTTCGATCCCATTGTTGTAAAGAAGGACCTCTTTAGAATCTTTTCCATACTGCTCAATCGATGCCATATTATTCCCGATTCATGTCAATGTGTGCGGGTGTCGATATGTCAAGTTTCATTACTTATGACCATGCTCTAGCTTTTTGTTAGTATAATGTTGTCGTACTTAGTGAGCTGAGATTCAATCATATTACAATGCTGATTGAAATCTGCATTATCGAAACTATGAAGAGAGTGAAAACGGCCTGAAGAACTGGACTTCAAGTTGATGGTAAAATGTGCCATTTGAAGAGTAAATAACGATCATTTCGCCGACCAGTACGCTAGGAATCATACATTCTCGATCCTGATGGCTCACAAATCCGAGTTAATTAACTCTTGCATCAAAATGCATGGACTTCCATCTGCAGTGAGCTTGTAAGTACAGATGACAAATAATTTTCTTGCTGTTGAATTTGATATAGTATCCGACGAGAGTTCTGGTAGGCGATTCGGATAGGTGCTCAGCGTTCAGAAATGTCGTTTTCAGATGGCACCGCGGCACCACGCCGAATTCAAGTTCAAACTCACCATTTCGAGAAAATTACCGCTGTTATATGTGGAGAAACTAGATTCACCGATATCTATCCTTAAATATACGTTCAAAATTGGTCATATCTTTCGTATCTCGAATACATCCAACCATCACAGTGATTTATTCGCACCAAAAGCCATAATATATTTAAATCAAAAGAAGGATATGTTTTAATTAGCCCAAATTTTACCTCAAATATATATCTATAAGTTCTACCAGCCAGTATGTATTCATTTAACAGCGCACAGAAGTTGTGGCCGTCGGCATGAGATGTGGCTGTGCTCGGCAAGATGTCTGATTAGCGCTCGCTGTCGGCAGCTTTACTATATCGAAGAAGCGTTTAGAATATTTGGCAGGTTGTATCTCCATTGGCTCTGTAAGAGCCTGTATCTTTTGGGATTTATGTGTACTTACTTTGCGTGGTAAACTCACAGTCGGTCTTGGATATGGTGTGGCGCTCTATCAACTAGAGTGAATTGCCGCCGTTGGTGGCTCATACCTTGGTTGGCATACTACAAATATAACACCTCAATTTCATTTGACTGGTAGCCTTCGAATATATAAATTGGTGGCTTTCCTAGGAGATGACGTGTTGTTATGGTGGCCGCTGGTGGAAGTGGCTACAAGTCACTCTTCATTTCTTCACAGTTTCCGGTGGCCGTTGTTGTACTCGGGTGACTCCTTCAGTCTCCATGATAAGATGCAAAGAGTCTTATCAGCTGCGATCCCTTGCTGACCTATCAACCTTACAATTGTTTGCTAAGCATCTCTTTGGTGATGCGCGGTGTGTTGTCAAATCTTTCTCTGCATGCCCGAAACTCCTTAATATATTTCTTGCCCTTATCTGCGGGCAACCTGCTAATTCCACTGTCTGCATGTACACTTTACGCGATTTGGTTCATATTTTATTCATTAGTTTGCCCCGTTTGGCTACAGATAATCGTCATGAGCATGAGGATTCCATGATGGACAAAATCTTGGCATGACTCCTTGAGTGTCATGAATTGCTATTTAACGAGAGCTTTATCGACTAAGTCTTACGTGCATTAGCAATCTTTTAAACCGTGATATAAACCTACAAACTACTACTATGCGCTCCTTTGCCATCATCTCTCTCTTCGCCATATTCACCACTGCCTATGCCGCCGTCAATGGTCATTGCACAGGTCAGGCACCTGCGAATTTACATCGGACTGCAGAAGCCCTGCTTTCTATACTGTAGTAGGTAAATTTTACGGTATTTATTTTTAACGACTCGCTCACATGGTCTTTTTCTAGGGCATTGTCCTGGCGGGTCGAACTTCCAATGCTGCGTATACAGATGTAGGGATTGCCAGTCGGAGGTACAGAGGGATACCGACTCTCAGCTAATCCCCTGCTGCCCGACTGGGATCTGATCTCTTATCACTTAGCTCTGGTGGCTTCGTTTGGGATCCTCGTTTGAATGTTTGAAATTGAAACACCCATAGCGTATCGACCATGTTGCAGTTTTTTCAGTAGTTTTCTCGGATAGGAACCCAATAACAACAAATTTTGACAGCCCAGCGAGCTTTCGTTTGATCCGTAGATGTAAAGGACCTCTTTGGGTTCATTTTGACACTGTTTGGGCTTCAACTCTATCGTCCAGGATTCATCTCAGCTGATGCAGGCGCCGACATGATAATGTAATGTATTGAGGTAGTTGAGAATCGGATAGACCGAAATCTCTAGTACGCAAGTTGGTGCGAAGGGCGGCGCGAGTACAGCAGCGGTCGTCTGCCGTAGGCGTGAGAGCGAGTCCAAAAGTAGACGGTGAAACGGGGTGAGGAAG
>Ga0247742_10001686_pt1 | contig 15009 bp, 11 predicted proteins | sample UWRJL208509C2_FD_180944 | JGI IMG/M metagenome (GOLD analysis project Ga0247742, IMG submission 180944) | Plant litter microbial communities from Arlington Agricultural Research Station in Wisconsin, United States - UWRJ-L208-509C-2 | ecosystem: Environmental > Terrestrial > Plant litter >...
TGGATGAATTATCCATCATCGGAGGTACCTCTTAGGTCGGGTTAAACCATGCAAATAAGGGTACCTATGAGGTTCGGAAACCTTATATGAAGTGCTGCCAAAGGTGCGTTTTGATTCATATTGAAGCGACTCGCATACCGTTTTCCTTTTGATTCCTCGACGAATTTTAATGCGAGTTGGCTCTTTCCAGCTCCGCCGAGGCCATAAAGCACAAAGATGCGCTGATATGCACTCCCCGAATTGAAATAGCAGCGCATTTTATCAAGGATGTCCTTTCGACCTATAAATAAGGTCACCGGCGGCGGACAGTGCTTGCGTTCTCGAATTTCTTGATCTAATTCCGTGGGTAGCCTAGGAGATACTGGGGAAAAGATGAGACTTTTCTGGACTAAAATTTGGGTCCTTTCGTACCGAGCTGCTCAATCCTAAGTCCTGCTTTCGGCACTGTGATTATCCTTCCCAAAAGCGCCATCTTTTCATCGATCTCGTTCCTCCTCAGGTACTGTGCTGTGTGAGCCTCCACTCTGCTCAATATCTCCCATTCAGAAGGCTTCATTCTCTGCATCCCTTGGTCGACATTTAGCCGAAAGTATGTCCTTGGCAATTGCGTGAAGAGGCGTTGCATGCGTTCATGCGTATCCTCGCAATCGGTCGCGATTGCCCTCAGCGCATCGACGACGTCCGTCGGTGCGATCTGGTGGAAGAACCCAGGCCTCTTGATTCCGACAGCCTCGACCTGCCCGGTACCAATGCTTACTAGGCACCCTATAGGACGAGCGCCAAAGAGGGTGCTAGCTTCATCAAGTACAACCCAGCTGGGGTTATTTCGGCCTATTCCTCCATCGACAAAAGGTTGTGCCCTCCCAATCTCGATGCGTTTGAAGAAGGTCGGCGCTGCAGATGTTGCTCGAGCAGCCTCCCAGATCTTGCATCTGGGCTGTACTTCGCGAGATTCGTAGGACCTGAACAACATCGGAATGTTCATATTGTGTGCGTTCTTAGCGCAGACGAAGCTGAAACAAAGATTTAAGACCAAAATAAATATTAGAGTAACTTATGCACTCACGTTCGACAACTCGTAGAGTCGTTTCGTTCCAACAGCAGTGATTCTGAGCTGCCAGTTACCTCCCTCACGATAGACTTGATGGCTGCTTCAAGTTTCGTCGCTTTGAATTTTCCGTCTCCCGGCCGTCCCTTCGGATGAGAGAAGACATCTTTCACCATGATAACATAGTGTTTTATGGCTGTGTCTACGTCCATCCGAAGGCGTCCAAGCAATAAGGCAACTATCCTGCATTGTCGGAATTAAAGCTAGCTGTAGCACATTACGTTCTGATGTGGGTGGCTCACCCTCCAGTGCTAGTACCGCCGATTAAATCGAAGTGATCACAAGGCTTTGGCAGACGAGTGAGGGGGGGTTGGCCATCCTGCTTCAGGTTTTTATTCTTTTCAATCATCACCTTGTGCATGAGCTCTTTGAGGATGAGCAACTCCGAAAGTCCACGAATACCACCGCCGTCTGCTCGAAGATTACAAGTCAGAAACTACGTCTGCAACCCAATATCATTAAGTTACCCAATGCAAGTAGCTTGACAGGTTTTTCATCGTTAGGGGAGTTCATGACATCAAAGAAAAGGCGATGGGGTTGACGTCCTGATACTACTTGATGTGGCAAAGCCTTCAAACTTGTACATAGAAATGCATTCCACATGGTGTATAGTCACTAGTGTTCCAGTAGTATAGCTGTGCTAGACATATTTGCGAACGATTCAGTAAGCTTCGTGGAGTACGGGACTCGGGAGATCTCGAGAAGGTCAACCGGGTTAGCGCTCATGATCAACACAGTCGCATTTAAATTATTGCAGAAGTATAGCCAGCCATTCCATCCAAGTTCCAAGTGCATGCAAGATTCGTATGAGGTTCAACTAGTTACCATAGGATTTGCACCGGCCATGCCAGATGGAATTTTCAAGTAGAGTAATGGTCAAAAGCGGCCTCGACTCGGAATGACGTCGGAATGTCTTATAATAGACCAGCGCCAGCAACCGTCCAAACTAAAATTCTCCGGTGTTGTGTATGTAGCAATCGATACGGAGGATAGCAACTTTACTGAGATCCATGATCGTTATCAAAGCAATACTGATGGTTATCCGGGCTGTACCTCCGGGACGCCTCTTGACTAGCTTGACTCCCAACAAGTCTACACTCTACGCGCAGGAACGGGCTAGGCTCTACAGATGAGACAAGATTATTGCAAGGAGAATGGTGGGTATCACGCTGCTAAATGCCCAAGGTATGTCGCATACACACCTCGTCAAGCCACTTCAAAGTTCATGACATCTAACATGCAGAATTGTCCTTAGATTGCCTCTCTCGTCTCATCCTTTTACCCATATGCACATGAGGTCGGCCGTCTCCCTTGACCCACCTGCGCAAAGTCTCTTTCATCAGATGAGCTACTTTTGTCGTGCTACCTCCGATCTTGACGCCCTCCGCTCCGTTCTAGCTACATCGCGTCTGGGATGGTTCTCGAACCTTTCGAACGATCCTATCCGTCCTGGACCTCCCTGGACCTCCCTGGAGTCTGGAACATCAACCTCTGAAGTCGCATCCAGCCGTTTGGCCATGATCTCAGATTTCAGTGGAGGTTCAAGCCTGAGGACAGGAACCGGGAAATATATGCAAATCGAACTTCCATGAACTGTGTATTGCTCCGTCTAATGTTGAAGTAGTGCCACAGGGATACATCATGCCTGGACTTGCGTTGTAATAGCTCCTTAAGCCTACGATATAAACACATCAAACTGCAGTTCTGCATTGCCTAGGCGTGAGCAGACAGACCCTAGCTCTCAAGGCCTTAATTCGATCTGCTGCAAAATATGGGGTACCTGGAATCGATTTCGACTCAACCTGCGTGGAACGGTGAGTTTATTCCCAGGTTCTTTTTCTCATTCGGTCACACCCATTTAGCCATTACTGCTCTACTTATGAAGAATTCACTTCGACGCAACTCTCAGCATGGGGGTTCATTGATAGGATATTCCGTGTCTAGTATTCAAGAAGGGCAAGTCTTACGAGTCAAGAGCACCGTTTTCGCCTTCGAAGCTCGCCACCTTGGACACCTATTTTGTTGTCACCGGCGCTAGGTTGTCGAGGCCCAGGCGTGCATTCTAAAGGTATGTTTAGCCATCTTTCATTAAAAGCTTACTCAAACTTAGGATCCGCGATCATTCGCTTATACGAGTTGCATTTCGTTGAATGGAATGTCTTTATGTTGACGTTGACCTGACTACAGTACCGTCGATCCTCTAAGGAAGCTCCAATCAGTTTAATCCTTGACGGAGAACTATATACGAGAGACCCGTTCCATCGTATCTGATGCGCCCAGGAATTATTCGACGCCAGCATAAAATTATCGTGCAGTTAGCCGCTGCATATCTAGGAGCTTTGCGAACCAATGGGGGCTCTGATGAGTTCAGGGATGTATTTCTCAAGAGTCAAGACCTGAGGAGCGAGCGTAGATTCGTCGACGAAAAAACATCGACATTGGCGCGGATGGGTTTCCGCGCGATGTCGTCCTTGAGCCTGTTGTACATGTGCGAATAAGATGGACCCTTGGTCGATATTGGCTGCTGCCAGGGTCTCCATTATATTACTTCAACTAGATTTGGTAGTCAGAGTTCGGGTGAGCACAACTAATGATCTTTCCCGGTTTCTTGGCTTAAGTATGCAGTGTAATGTCATTGACTCGGAATACGTAGAGATTTAGAAGCAATCGCTTAATGTTTTCGAGAGTTGTACCCGCAACGCTGCAAAATCCCATTCTCAGCTGAGAAAGGACGAAGAGGGGTTCTTCGACATTTTTGGGCTCCCCATGAGATTGGACAGGCAGTGCCGCCAACAGATCCCCCGGGCCTCGAAGGCACTGAGATACAAGAACCAAGCCAGGTATTTGGGGATGCCATTGTTAATGTTTGAGTCGATTCACTTGGTGAAAATTCGGACATGGCTGGTATTCAAATGATGTGAGAACCTGAAGATTCTGAACGGATGCCAGTACACTCATCGAAGGAGGATAATCACCAACAATTAGAGAGCAGCTAGTTACAACGCGTACAATGTCTAATATTCTACAATGAATTAGATTATGAGGCTCCATTAAATAAACCTCTAAGGATACGGGAAAGAATATTCTGGACATCGATTCAACATCAGTCTTCCTGGGGGGTTTCCCCAAGCATTCTTGCCAGTGCTTCATTCCCTTCCTCTACCGGTGCTTGGTATACCGCGAACGCAGCTTTCTTGCCATCCCCGATGGAGGCATCCACCAAACCGTCCGTAGTCCCAGGTTTGTTAGAAGCACGAGCGCTAGACGCCCATCCTTCTCCTCGCTCCTTGAAAACCTCTGGACTACGATCCAGAAGAATATCCAAGTCCCTGTCGCTTAGCACAGCCTGCTTCCCTTCCTTGGTATTGGGAACAACCTCAATCTTTTCGCCCTCTAGACGCAGTAACGAAGCCGCCATCTCAGCCATCGTTTCTCGCTTCGTACTTGCAGCTGCAGCTGGCATCTTGAATTTGCCTTTCGCGATAACGAGTGCCTCAAGCTTTCGTTTCTCCCCCGCTCGTTGCATTATCTTGGTCTCGATGGTGTGGGCACTAACGAGTCGGAAAATGAGGACTGGACTCTTTTGACCGATACGATGCGCTCGATCCTGAGCTTGTGCGTCCATTTGGGGGTTCTGGACAAATAAAACAGTCAATGGCCTGAAAATTGGAGTCAGAAGAAGTACATACCCAATCCTGGTCGTAAAAGATTACAGTGTCCGCTGCGACGAGATTAATGCCCAGTCCGCCAGCACGAGTACTCAAAAGGAATAATCGAGGGGCGGCAGGATCATCGCCGCCTGTTTGGAAGCGGTTCATCTGCTCTCGACGATCCAGAGGTGCAGTGGAGCCGTCAATTCTGCAAATCGTCCAACCCATATAATCGACAGCCCAATCCTAAGAGCGAGTCATCATCAGCGTAGCCCCACGGTTAGATCAGATGGGTGGCAATACCTCAATAATGTCCAACATTGTCGTAAATTGACTGAATAGCAAGACTTTGTGTCCCCGTTTGAAGAGCTCTCTTAGCAGGCGGTCAAGCACCATCATCTTCCCACTGGCATTGACCAACTCCTCTCCGAGGACGGGATAGTTTGTCTTCGCGTCGATGGGCCAGTCAAACAGGAAAGGATGCGAACAGACCTTGCGAAGCTGCATGACCATGTTCTGGAGCTTCATGTTATTGACTTGAACGACTGGATCAACCGTTTTAGTAAGGGTAGCCATTAGAATGGAGCTTATCACACCTTTTGCCCTTGCCTGATGTTCTCGACCAATCTTAGCTTCCTCTGCCTCCTCTTCCTCTCGGGTCCTAACAACCTTGATACCGCGTTCATCCACCTCTCCCTTCTCTACCATGTCGAAATAGTCGTCGTCATCGCCGTCGACTGCATAGTTCTTCCGGCCACCTTTGACGAGCCTCTTAGACACCCTCCTCGAGCTCGTCTTTTCTTGCTCCTCGTCCTCGTCCTCGTCCACCTCATCTGCGACTACAACCACCTCGGGCTGCGGTTCAGGTTCAGGTTCCTTAGTTGCCTCAGCACCCCCCGTGCCACCTTGGATCAGCCATTTTCGTAGACCTCCATCCAAGACACGATCATATGCTTCTCTTTGCCTGACACTGAGGGGAGCGTACATGACATACTCCTTCTTGGGCGGTAAATTCGTCTCAACATCAACCTTGAGCCGACGAAGAAGGAAGGGCTTGAGAATGGCGTGAAGCGAGGAGATTATTTGTGACGACTGTGAGGTAGGGAGTGCATTTTGGAGTTCGGGTAGATTGAACCATTCTTGGAAGCTGTCGAGGTCGCTGAAAATGTCGGGAAGGATGAAGTTGAGTAAAGACCAGAGCTCAGCGAGATTGTTCTGGGAGGAAATTAATGAACTTGAGAACTTCCGCTAGAGGTTGCTTGTTGAACGTACGTGTAGGGGTGTGCCGGTCAGAATCATCCGACCTGCACTCGAATATTTCTTGATTTCTTTCATAAGCTTACAGTCCAGATTCTTTAATCTGTGCCCTTCGTCGACGACGATATAGCCCCATTGGTAGTGTTGTAGGTGAGCGCGATCTTTAATGATCATTTCATATGTTGTGAGGACCACGGGGAATTTGGCGGTATAGTCGTCGTCTGACTTTGCTTCCTTCCTGTTGCTCTGTCCTGTCTCTTCATCCACTGTCATGCTTTGGTCATTTTCCGGTGTATACTCGTCCTTGTCGTCCTTGGCACCCTCGTCGTCGGACTCGATAACAACGGTCGACTTCCGTGGTCGCCCTGGTCGTTTGCGAGTGACTCCATCATTATTATCAACGTACTCTGCCGCCTTCGCTTTTGGTGTTCGGCCACCTTTGCGCGATCCTTTCGTTTTCCCTTTTGCCTTCTTAACAGGAGCTTTAGGGACTTTGCGTGCTGATGCAGGCAAAGCCATTACAGTCTTTCGGAGTTCTGCACGTTCGGCGGGTGTACCGTGGTACATGCAGACAGGGATCTTGGATGTGTCAATAAAGATAAGTAGGTGAGTAATGGTCTCGTACATCAGGCGCGAACTTCGTATATTCGTCAACCCAGTTGTGAAGTACACTCAGGGGACAGACAACAAGGAAAGGTTTGAAATTGCCGTGTTCACGTAGGTAAGCACTGAAGGCAATTGTTTGAAGTGTCTGAGAATATGTTAGTTTTAGATCGTTCGAGGCTCATAGACAGCACACCTTCCCCAAACCCATTTCGTCAGCTGTGAAAAGGTCAGTCCATCTTTGTATATCAATGCTTAAACCATACACGCACCCAAGATACCAGAAATACCATTTTGGTCCAGAGAAACCATCCATTGAAGGCCCTCCAGTTGGTAAGATTTCAGCTTCGCACCGGTTATTAGATTTGGTTGTTGGAAAATTGGACTGTCGTCCATTTCCGTCTCTTGGGTCATGACAACTCCTCCGTCCACGCCCTTCTTCCGCTTGCCTTTCGGAGAAGCCTGTATATCAGAACGACCGCGTTTCTTGCCTGCCTGCGGATTTTTCTGCATTTCCTCTTGACGGGCTAATTGTTTCGCCTGTTCCTCTTCCATTCGTTGTTTGAGGATGTTGGAGTATACGGCAGAACGATCTAGCACAAATTGAAGACGCGACAAGCGATTTTCAGTGTCCTGGATATGGAGTGAGCTCAAGAGTCATTAATACAAGAAAGGGTCGCACTGTTTCCGTCAGTATTATGGGTTCTGCAGGCATCGCAGTTTCCATTTCGTCCTCCTTATTACTTTCATAGTCGGTATCCTATAGATTCATGAAATTGACGCGTGAACAAAGGCAAAGAGACTTACTGGGCGACTGTCACCGACCTCGCTGCTCGCACAGCTATATTCAGAAGAGGCATTAGGTGGTGGTGAACCGCCCTCACTTTCCGCCAAAATTGGAGAGCTTTCAGGTGTACTGTGTCGGCCCACCTCAAATTCGGATCCAAGTGGTGTCGAAAAGGAGGATTTTGGGGAGCTCATTGTGTGTCACGATCGCGGGACCACTCCAAAACAAGCACCCATCAAATTGAAACGGCGCGTTCCTACCTGCCCTAAAGCTAATTTAGTCATGTGACCGCACAGGTGGTTGAACTTTAAGTCTTAGATCATATAACCACCGTCTAATACTAAGGCCATTATCAGCTGATTCTCAAAATGGAATGGATACCAGAGGCGTACGATATTTCCAGAGAGCCTTGTTTGTGCGCCACATTCCATGTAAAATCTGATCACGGCCCTTCGAACTTTCCAAGAGCGACCAAGTGGTGCGTAATATTTCTCGTTCTTCAATCGTCACTGACAAAATTAACCTATTTCCAGGTCACCGGATGGAACCGTTGTTCTCTCCCAGTGCGAAGACAGGAGCTTCCAGTTATTTGATCTGTCGGTTCACGAACACCTCTGTCTCGCGCAGAATTGACTTTCTGAAGGTCTTCAGATCAAGGATCGCATGAGTCTTCTCAACCAACCATGAAGCTTTATCCAAGTAAAGTGTTCAATCAAGCAGCACCAATTCTCGACTTTATTTGGTTCCCAACCGCAACACCACATGACCCCGCTTCTTTCTGTTTCGTTGCATCTGTGCGTGAGTGCCCTGTGAAGCTGCTCGACGCGTCAGATGGAAGAGTGAGTTCTCAGTTTTGACGTTACATCTGCGCCTGATCTCTTGAAAGCTCCGCGCATCGTATAAAATCGTCGATCATAGAGAGAGGCAGATCGCTCCTCATAGCCTTGCCTTCAATCTAACTGCTCAGAAGTATGCTCTTGATCAAATTCAGTTCACAGGAACTGATCTTTCATAGGCTCTATTGTGGTATCGAGGATGCCATCGAAGTCTTTGACCTGTCCCGTCCCGGAGAAGGAACTCGAATACCCACAACTCCTTCCAAAAAGACGAAAGACGGTCTAAAAGGTATATTTAAAGTTATGGTTTGATCTGTTCTAATTATGCTGTAGGAATCATATCTGCACTTGCATTTTCGCCAACATACAGCCCCGACGAGTCCTTCTATGCGGCCGGCACCTTCACTCCGTCACAGAATAATATTGCCATGTTCAGCGATGCTCAAGATGAGCCTCTCATGTATTTAGGTGGCGGCCCCCGTGCTGGGGTTACTCAGGTCCGTTGGTATTGTACCCTGATCCGTCTTTGTATTTTTTTTTTGACGACTGGTGAACAGCTTCAGTTCAACCCCTTGAAGCCGCACATTCTCTATGCGGGGTATCGCGGCAACGCCACTGGTTCCATATACAGTTGGGACGTGCGCTCTAATGTCGATTCACCGTTCGAGGTGCTTCAAGTACCCCCAAGTCCTTTAGCGAACAGAAATACAAACCAGAGGATGAGGTTTGACGTTGACTTCGCGGGAAGAATGCTGAGCGTTGGATCCCAGGTGCGTTGGCCAAAGTTTCATGACTTCTTCCATGTTGCGCTCATGGATCTTCTGACATCACTTAGTTGGGAACTGTTTCCTTATTCAAGCTGGATGGTCCACAAGATGCCGTAGATCCAGAGGATACTTTATTTCGAGAGCCCGCACTTCAATTCAAAGCTCACGAAGGTTGGCTTTGTCGCCAACCACTTACCCCTCACATCTAACCAGTATACGCAGATTCTGTTGGGTCAACGGCATTCCATCCTTTCGGACCTATCTTAATGACAGCATCAGGATCGAGGCACTTCACGGAGACGGACGAAGATGGAGAACGAGAGAGCGAAGAATCCGATTCGGACTCTGGAGAATCTCGATCACTGAAGAACGGTCATATTATTAGACAAATGAAGAAATCTCAGCCTGTTTGCCTTGATTCCAGCATCAAGACCTGGGATTTCAAGACAGCAGATGTTTCGTAGTTATATAAATGCACCATTGATACGCATCTAGAATTTTCTACTTCAAGAATTGCGCTACATAGTGGGCGCTTGAGCATTCGGTCGTCTACTTGTTGTCGCCAAAAACGATGGCGCATGTGTTTTTCCCCCACGTCTCCTCAATAGAATTTTTAAATTGTCCAGTGTATAGCGCTTAAAAACGCCCATTAAGATTAGATATCAGACGAATATTTTTTTTTATACATGTCTATTACATAGATCAACTTTTTCTGCTGATGCTTTCCAACGAAATGCCGCTCTCCATTGTGGGAATAGTACCCATTTTGGTGGATACACACATTAGAGTCTTTATTTAATACAAAGAATCGAAGTAATATCAAGGTAATTTACAGTGTTTATTTTGAAATTGAGTATGTTTCATCAAAGCGTCAAATTCATTACACGGGAAATTTTATCATTCTCAGCAATTCAATGATTAAAAAATTTCCCCGCGTGTAATAGACATATATAAAAATATATTCGTCTGATATCTAAGCTTAATGGCCATTTTAACAAGCGCTATACGCTGGACAATCCACAAATTCTATCAAGGAGACGTGGGGAAAAAAACCCATGAGCCATCATTTTTTGGTGCTCCGAGTCCGAAGGTGGGCACGTGTCAATCAGGTACCTCGGCGTATCTTAGAATCTACGACTTTCCGTTCTACACAAAACAACCCACCGAATAGCTTTCTGATCGAACCACATGCATGTTTGGATGGTGAGGCCTTTTGCGGTTTTGTTTCTCCATCCCGAGCTTACACCCGTGCAAGAATAGTGCAGTACCCCAGATTCCACGAGCAGGCATACTCGACCTGCCTACAGAGCTTCTTCTGCAGGTCTTTCAAGACGACCAGCTGAACCCCATCGATCTCTACTCTCTTGGGACTCTCTCGAAGCGGCTCAACTCCCTTGCCATCCCTTGTTTTCTCGCCTCCCATTTTGTCAATGACCCAGAGGCGGAGGTCCTGACGCTAATCTTCAATAACGCGAACCAACCATCCCCTGAACATTATGGAATATTCTTTGAAAATACCGAGGATCCTTCTGAACCCAAACAGCACGTACTTGGTCCCGCTGCGGGCATCATGATTGCATTCGACTTGACATCTGTGCGATTTCTAGAGTGCACACTCCCTCAGTCCTTCGCCGACATCTCAGTTTTACTCCAGCATTTTAGTCGCGTTGAGTCGTTAATATCCCGCTTGGACCACGTACAATCTCTAACCATCCTATTTGACGGCGATAATAAACGCCGATCAATGAACTCTAACCCACACTCAGCCGTCTCTATAGAATTCGCCGAAATTATGGCCCGAATCCTAGAATATCTGCTGAACAAGGGATGCGACACTCTCGAACTCCTAAACAAGAGCTCGCATATAAAAAACATCCACGAAATTGAAAATGATATCCCCATCGAGGAAACCGATAGCCTCATCCGCGCCAGTAGCGCTCAGGCTGTTGCTATGACGAGCGCTGCACCCGAGCATGCAAAGGTTTCGAGTAAAAAACCAAGAGGCATGATAAAGAGGGCCAAAGCCAAGCTCGAGAGCCTGCTAGATTCATCAGTCCTCTCCCATTCTAGCCCTCCTCTACCACCAAAGGAAATGTACCGTCTCTTCCCTAAGCTCACACCTCCAACCAACGGCACGCATAGCTCCCTACGTTCACTTCACATCCAAACACCATTTTCTCTTCTTCCCCGATGTCTTCCTGCTATCAGAAATCTCATACACTGCTCTGTACAGACTCTGACCACCTTAAAGCTCTCTCACCTGATCTTTCATGAGGATCTATTCGACGCGTGTTTGACAGCCTTGTCTCTTAGTCCCTCCAACTCCATCACACATTTAACAATAATCCACTGCCACCGTATATCCGCCACTGCCTTTATGCGGTTTCTTTCGAACTTCAATGAACATCTGGAATACCTCGAGTTTGACCGAGAGATCAGCTATGCAGCCTCGACCTCTGACCCCAGACGCATCCAGTTCCCTGACCTCGTCTCCCTGAAGGCACCGCTTGATTGGGTTGACTATCTGCTTGGCTACATTACTGCCCCAGCCGAAGAAGTCAACCCGGAATATTCCCTTCCATTGCCGAACCTCATGTACCTGACGATCTACTGCCGCTCTCTAGATGCACTCTACTTCAGCTACAAAGTTTTCTATCCCCTTCTCGACCCCATTCTTATTAAACTTCAGTCGCGGTCTTTAACACTATCCCGATATGCCGTGCATTCGGCAAAGGTGGCAATAACCCTCGACATCCGATTAGACAAATCGGCCTCGAGTCAAATGGACCTCGACCGTATTTTCTTCAACTTCCAGATGGCAGCTGCTTCTAAAGGGTCGGCGAGCCGGACTAGGGACCATCTAACGTACTCGCATGGGCAAACTCAAGTTTCTGAACATTGGTATCTCATCACGGCGCTCGATATATCTCCCCTCCCACCCCCTTTGGATCTGATAGACGCAAAACTCATCGCGAAGTGGGTGGGTACACTCTTCCCAGGAGTTGAGAGGGTGAAGATTCCTGCTCCGTACATAGCCCTTCTCCTCTCAGCACACGAATATTGGCGACGGCAGAAGGCGATCGCGAGCACTGCTGCTAGTCTTTTAACATCCGCTTTGAAGCAATCCAGAGAGGATGTAGATGCACAGGCGCAACCTTTTGCATGGCGAAAGCTGGTTGTCGGGGACTGGAGCTTTTCTCTTGACGAATGAAAACCCCTAGTCAATAAGGTAGTATATTACGAAGTGAGATTGTCGCTGTCGCTGAATCCCGTGGGGTCTATCATTCTCAGGAATACATGGCGGAGATTATAATCACCCAAATTCTAATAATACCCCGGCGCTTGATTTTCGAACATTACACCTTTCCTAACATGGATTCAGTCCTCTCAAATGTTTACAACAGGTGACCATTGTAGTAGCAGAGATAACTATCATTGTATGTATACCGTCCCGAGCAAAGCGCAACATAATATGAAATGTAGGAGAATACCTACACGTGTAAGATTCAGACATGCGGCCCGAGCATGGGCGTTACCGTGTTTCCCGACTACCATTTTCATTTCAGTTCCCTTTTCAGATATTATACGCCACACGAACCTTACGAAAGCATAGCAAACCACGTGGATGATCGTCTTTTGGAAGGTATAAGGAAGATTTTACCCAGCTAGACTGATGATCAGATATTTACTTATGAAGGTGAATTTGAGGTACTGGCGGGCGCAGGCTGCGATCTATAACTGCTTTCCCACTTGACAATACCCGAACACGTAGATATTCCCCATCTCTCGAACTTGAAGCCTTGCATTATTCTAGCGGGAAACGGCGGGAGTTATGATCATACCAAAATACCAAACCCTTCGCTTTGCCAATTTTAGATTGTTATAGAATTCAATGCTTTCTATATGTGTTACCTCACTCACTCCGTCCTGCATATTCACGATGGTCCTGCTGACCACTGTGGCAGACGGAAATATCTATCTTTGTACATAAAGGCGGCCACCATGTTCCCGATCTGAGCGCAGCGGTGATAGGGAAAGCCCTACATGCTTGGAACCCTATCAAGCCAGAAAGATGGCCCAAGGATAGCACTGCCGTGTTCCCAATGTTGAATTCAATTTCCTTTTTTAGACACTGCACGCCACACGAACTTTACGAGAGCATAACAGACCACATGGATAATTGTCTTCGTAGAACGTGTGTTCGGGTCTGTTTCCACATTAGATAGCGCTCGTATGTTTACGGACAAGTGTGCATCTCTGCCAACACGGCTTGTGTTAGTTTCTCGGATCGATAGACCGGTGTGAAAGATATAAAGGCTTGAAGCATATTGCAGAGATACTGCATTCTTCTCTTGAAGTATATCCATCTAACTATGCTCGGTATCAAGCCTTCCGCACTCGCAATCCTCGCCGCGGTGCTCGGTGCTCAGGCCGAACGACATACGGTTCACTTTGATAACAGGTGGACTCGTTTATCACTCTCCCATTCATCAGTCCCAGAGCTGACTCATTCTTCACCAGATGCGGCTTTGGAACTGTAAGTCTCCTCTAAATTCCGTGCTATGTTGCGCTATCTTCAACGAAGGTGTTTTCCTTTGGGTAGCCTACCCTCATCCAAGGTCCGAACGTCCTTTCCACTGGTGGTGAACGTACATTCGACGGGCCTCTCGTGTCTGCAATAGCGTTTGTCCTTTCTATCTGGTTTACATTCAATTATTTCTCAATACTCTTTTTATTAATTAGATATCTTGAAACCGGTTAGAAATTCAGTCAAAGGCACAAATCATAATCTGACCTTAATCAGGGGGTTGTGGCTTTAACGGAGAAAACTGCATTATCGTCGAGACCACCCTCCGCAATGGTTTCTCCAGCACCGACCTATCTCTTATTCCTTCGTGAGTCTTATTTTCTATGGGATATGACATTCACTCGACTTAAATTTCGACCTTTCAGACATGCTTTCCAGGCAACAACTGGCTTCGGGTGAGTCGGATCTAGTATGCGCTAGGCGATGATGTGGGTTAATAAAACACACGACGCTTCCTTCAGCTACTACAATGGTTGTGATGGAGCTGGTGCGGACTGTAAGTCCTCTTTACATTTTTAGAATTCCACTTGGCTCAATAAAAGAGAAAATAGGCACGGGGCCTAGCTGCAATACTGCATTCTTCAATCCCGACGAAACCTGGAAGCAAGTTGGTTGTCCTGCAAACGATGTGAGTACATAGTTTACATCCTTTTCTGTGAGTCGCCTTTCACATTTTTCCCGGTCAGGTCAATCTCGTTATTACTTTTTGCTTGTAGGCGCGTCGACAGTATTTTACCGAGCAGGCCATCCTCGTATCTAGCTGCGCTTTCAAATTGCAGAAAAATATAAATATAAACCCGTGATCAGCTGTGTTGGCCGTCTCAGGCTGAAGACTGGATCTGATCTTCAGCTGAAGGTTTGGCAGCGAAGGGCCGACAGCCTGTGGGCGCTTATGTTGTTCATGTACGATTGTTTGTCCCAATCAAACACTCACTTGTACTAGTGGCCTATCTCTGATCCAATTCGACAAAAAGCGCCCAAGGATGGTCAGCACTGAGCATACATATGATACTTGGTAATATGTTGTGGTTTACGCTGAAAGCGCATTACAGGTGCAGTGCTAGACTCGAAGCCGTCTCCTTGGGGAAATTCTTGACTGTAACGGTTGGTTTCGAGCCTAGTGCAGTGCTCTACTGGTGATTAGGAACAAAATAGCATTGCACAGCATTCCCCTCTTCCCCACTGGGATGACGGAAGCAATGCGGGTTCAAACGCGCTGGGCTTCCTAACTAAGACAAGTAGTATTAGTAACTTCCCAAGCCTTCCTCACGTGCCCTCACTAGTAAACAACTGGATGACACGGCGCACAAACAACTGTCCAATTGCGGCTGAGTGCGTCATGTCCATTCACTTGCCGTATAGCTGTCCATTCGGCACTGTCACATATATTTTCGTCACGCAGCTTGTTAAAAG
>Ga0247742_10001687_pt1 | contig 15009 bp, 19 predicted proteins | sample UWRJL208509C2_FD_180944 | JGI IMG/M metagenome (GOLD analysis project Ga0247742, IMG submission 180944) | Plant litter microbial communities from Arlington Agricultural Research Station in Wisconsin, United States - UWRJ-L208-509C-2 | ecosystem: Environmental > Terrestrial > Plant litter >...
CGTTATTGCGGGCAACGACGCTGAATTGAGGTGTCAGCATAAAAGCCTCCAAGAATTAATGAAATTATTTACCTAATCTTCAATGAACACCCGTGACCATAATCAGGATAACGTTTTGTGCGCGTAATCTAACGGGATGTCAACAGTGAGAAAGCGATACCTTCCCAAAGCCCAAGTACGTACCCTCAACCAATGACCACGGTAATAGATGGTATGCGTGGTATCTTGATAAGAAAGTGTAATCTTATTAGTACCCACCAGTCACTCAGTCATTGTCACTCACCAAGGCTCGGCATGAAAGCCACTTTCCGCTTTCTGCGTCCATGCACCAAAGAATCGTCCTCCTCTTCCTCTTCCTCAAGATCTCCAGTCGTTGACTGAGTAATACCATTTCTATTGACCGAGCGAGTAGTGATCTCGAATTCACGGCTACGACCCCAAGAAGGTTGCTGTAGATATTCGTCAGACCCCGAAGAGCAAGGACTCTCCCATGCACACCTTAGCAAGCCAATGCATTAGCCTAGAAGATAGTTAATACTAATGCGCGACAAAAGGTACATCAACTTACCAATCGTAGGGGTAGTCATCCTGACTGAAATGGGCGGTGAGAAAGAATGCTAGGAAACTATGAGTAATCATGTGCTAATGTGCTCATGAGAAACCCACAGTCGACGAAGCCATTCCAGGCCGACACCGATGCCCTGCGTGCAGTTTCAACAGTCCCGCCAATGACAACAAGTTTCTAGCAATGCACAGTCAGGTTTCGTCTGTAAAAAGAAGGTATGTATTAACTTACGAGGGTATCTTGAATGGCCCCAGTGCTCATTCCCAAGGGGGACAACATGTTCTTCAAGGCGTCCATGTTCAGAAGGGAGAAAAGAGGGGAGAAAGGGAGGACGGGATAAGGAGGTGAACAGACCGCTTATATGGTGATTGATGGCCTCGTGCCCCTCAGAAGAGGATACAGACAGGGTTGACGCTCAAAAAATGAGAGAAGAATTCCGCGGTCCCTTCTTTCGACCCTTCCAAGTTCTTCCCGATGTGAAATGATATTGCCGCGTGATCAACTGCGATATTTATGATCAGCCGCCACAGCCAATGCCACAGATGAAATACCTGGTTACTTTCAATGGCCATTTTCAATTCGTGCAAGAGCCTCGATGAAGTTTTTTCGCTATGGTCGCGTTTCTTTACGTGTCCAAGCCCTCTCGAGCCTGAGGGTGGCGTCAAACGAGGCAGAAGGATACTTTCTGCGCGGACCCTGATGCGGCATCCCCAACCTGGTTTCCATTGTGAGGTAGACTCATCAATGTGTGGCGATGTCAGCCGAGTCACTAAGATGCGAACAAGATGCAAGACATCGCTTTCTCAGTCATCTTGGAAGCGGAATAGCGCAGTCATCGGAGGTTTACTTGCACAAGAGCGCTGAAAGCTAAGGGAGATGACCAGGTGAGTGTATGGAATGGTCACACAAGGATGGAATACAGAAATGTCACATTGTCGATAAATTACTCCGTATACGTGTATCTGCAAGCGAAATCAAGAGCGGAAATATCATATCAAACTTTGCGACACACATTAAGAGATGACTTATTAAGTTTGTTATCTTTCCATCCATGCACCTGAGTTCTATAGCCCTCCCGAGGAATAAACACCTCATTCATATTGCATTCCGACAATTAGTAACTTCCAGAGGTAGGGGACCATCTTACTCTTGGAAGTGTAAGTCCGATTTGGCCGTACGCGAGATAAGAATCGCAGGGTGGGTTCTGTCCTGGGAAGGTAATCCACAGCGCTTCGCCTGCGCAAGTGACTGGGAGATTAGATCCTGCCTTAGCCGAGTGGCGTCCATTTGGAAGACTATTAAGCAGATCATGTAATTGAAAGCATTGCAACTGTAGCAGAAGGATGAATCATATTGCTTGAAGGTCCAACTAACGTGATAGAACCGAATGCTGGACAGGAGGATCTGTCAAATCGGCCGATAGACGTAATCGTCATCCGGGAAGCAGACCAATCCCCATCGAGTATGGCCACCCAGTAAAAACAGTGATGTGTCGTGCAAGTAAAGTTTCGGTCAAAGTTCGCAAGCCACAGCGATCAATTGTCATGTCCATGACAAAACTGCATACAGAGCACCAATCTGTAACACGATCCATGGCAAGCTGACTGTGCTTAGACAGACGCTTTGGCTGAGAAGTACGATGCATAAAGCTTTTGACGGATCCTAGCATGCAGACATGGTGGGTACGTGCCACTATGAGGCCAAGGACGACAGGTATTGAGCACTTGGTTAAGGAAATACCACCGGAGCGTTAGATCAAACAATGTCTTCGTTAAGGCCGCCAGAAGGAAGGTAACATCCATACGGAAGTGGGTAAATTTGAGGGCGGTATGAGCCACACAAATGAAAACCCTTCATCTAGGAATTCGTACCAACCTGGAATGTGAAGCAAAACGTGCCAACTCCTGCAAGGGGAAGCGGTCCATAGGATCCGACCACAAAACAGGCGATCCATTGGAGAAGGCACAACCCATGCTGCGGCGAAGTGAGTGCGCATCCTAATCGCCGTCAAGTGCGGGGCGGGCGTAGACGTGTCGACAGCGCAAGAGTCATACCAACGCATAAAGACTATTTGTATCTTTTGGCGCCATCGATAATCACTACAGAGTAGCCGAAAGACCTTGTATGTCCACAGTCAAGAAACCAGTTAGATGGCCGAGTGGCGATTCAGTGGTAAAGGTCCAACTAGGATGTTGACAATCAATGGGGTAATCTTAGCGCGCAGATGTCCAACGAAGACACGGACCTTGTACCCATGCAATGAGGCGTTCCCCGAGTCGAGCTGTTCAACGGTCCTCAGGCCATTAGCTATAAGGGTGGTAAGTATTCAGACGATGATAAGTGTTCAAAGAAGCCGGTATACATTATCGATCTTAAGAGACACCTATCGCTCTATCAACCCCATTTTCGGGGACCAACCCCAGACTGGAATATTGATCATCCGCGACATTCTTGACAAGTATGAACGACGGTCGGCAAGCCTATAGATCAAGGTTAATGTCACTATTATTAGCGCCCAGTGACCGAGAGTATACCCACGAAAGCGTTGTCTTGTTCGAACGACGGCGCATATATGTCTAAAGCCGCGTTGTTTCAAAAACGAGCACTTTCTCTGAAAACAGGATCAGGCGAAAGTAATCTTGGCTTGTTTGTCGAAGCATATATTTGTTGAAAGATCAGCCGGCGCCACTGGATGCGAATGTCCCTTCAGGTGGGGCGGGATCATTGCTTCTCAACCACCCCTCAAATTCACAAGATATTGCAGCTGACAAGCGGGAAGTTTTACTATTGCTATACAATTAGAGCTGACAGAGCTCACCTTCCCGAAGACACAAATTACGGCGGACATAACAGCAATGACTGTGTGAGGATAAGGGGTACTGTTATCTAGGAAGTTTTGTTGCTGTGCAAGGTTAGCGCGCAAGATTTAGTTGGACAGTATGAGAGGATGTGAAGAGAAGCGGTACCAGCACATATTGTAGTGCGTCCAATCAAGGTAGAAGGGAATGTACCATCCCGACTACTTGATTTTTGTTATGAAGCGATCACAACCGCTTCTCGTGATTTTCACGATCCCAATGTAACGAGTGGATGGGTCGGAGGGGTAACCATAGTCGCACGCTGTGACAAGCCTTGACATCGTGCCGAATGAATCATGGAATCGACAAGGAGATTTGAAATAACCCGAGATGAAGTAAAGATGGCGCTGAAAAGGGTCAGATAAGTGTATGTGATCCTGTGACATCACGAGCTTGCCCCGTCTCAAGATGGTCAGATGACGACGAGTGGGAAGCCGTGAAAACGGATGCAAGTGTGGATATGTATACCCGCATACCGTGTGCAGAGATCGATCCAGACTCTGAGGGTCGTTTGATTTTACGAAGAGAGAGATGGCGGTGCGCGAATTTGCTAGTCAGCAAATATAGTCGTATGCGGTAAAACTTGACCCCGACGGACTCGCAACCGTAATGGATCCACAAGACCCACGAGTTTTATGAAAAGCATAGAGTTTGGTCCGGACAAGCTTGCTCCTTGGGTTCGCTTTTCGTGGCATGTGACGGGTCTAGATCTGTTGGCCTTGCACCAAGCCAACTTCGCGGGGCATACATGCCAATGCTTGAACATCACTATTACAGAAAATCGTTCACTCCAAGTCCAAAAATCATTTAGAATGAAGAAATCCATGACTAACCTCAGAGAACCCCGAGAACAAAATGCTAGAACCTAGAGCTGCTTCATAACGCCATCGATGGCAAGATCTCGAGCCATCGGCCATCACAAGGCCACCGGTAAAGGTTTCATTGGCCTGGATAAAGGTCATTATTGGTCCCAGGTCACTTGATGGGACGAGAAACGCGTTCCTCGAGCAGAAATTGGCGTTCCATGGTGGTTGTAGAAGAGAAAACCAAGTACGATTAGGTAATCACCAACGGGTTGACCAAGAACGTGACTTTGGGTCGCTAGGGTCACGGATGGCCTCCTCGAGGTCGAGTTCGATGTCTTTGCTATAAGCTATAAGCTATAAATACAACAATACCTTTACATGTTTCTCGCCATAGTTCGCACTGACTTGTGTCTGCTTCTCAGATAAAAGCGTCAAATGCAATTTGACGAGAGAAGCGTTCTGATAAGGCGTTGTTGTCAGGAGGTGGATTATACTGCACTGAGAAACCGTAGAAACGGTCAGACAGGCACATAGGTGAGTGTGTATTGAGTCCTGGGGCTGGTAAGCTAGCAGTACATTATGTGGCATTTCATCTACTGACGAGGTCAACAAATAGTCAGAAAGCAGTCGAAACGAGTCAACTGAAAACTTACCTTATAATGGGTATTTCTGCGATTCAAATATAGACCTAATCAATCCTCTGCAGTAGACCCCCCATTTCCATCTCTTCTATATCTTGGTCTTCTGGCCGAATAGACATAACATTGAGTCCTTCTGACATCTCCCGTTTGACGCATAGCTGTTCAGCAATAATTATAGTCATCACCGCACCAGCAAGAAGTACAAGCCAAAAGAATAAAGACGTCGGAAGCGCCGCCGAATAGTACGTCGTTAGCACAAGATGGTTGAATACCAAGGTCAATGCGAAATCAAGAATCAGCCGCGGTCGACGAATGAGTTTGTATAGGACGTAAATGCTATCATTCCATGAGGATAATTAACTTTAGTGAATGCAAATAAGTCGAACGACGTACTCGGCTGAACACGCCACCATCCAGCAAACAGCGATAATCCAGCCCCGCGTTGGATCCATGCTTCCATCCCATTGGTCGTCTCTCCACCCATAACCAACTTTCTTGCCACCACTCCAAGCCCACCACCTCTCTCCAATGGGCATTCCAATAACTGTTGGCCTCCCAGCCATCTCCCGCCAATCCATAATCATTCCTGCGTGTTCTTGGATGAGGATCATTATTCCTTACACCAGGAACGCGAAACATACCAACGCTGGCCGCACCTCCTTCATAATTAAGTGATGCCGTTTCGGCAAAGGCTGCCAATAGTGGGGGCGTAATTATTGACAATGTTAGGTAGTGCAGTGTTTGCATAGACACGATCTAAACCACGACCTCTTTCAACGCTGTTGACTAATGAAAGAGTGGTCAGACACACCTGGGACAATAACAGAACCGGGTCCCAGTTAGACAGTGTCGTCTTCGCAGGCGCCATAGCCAAATAAATTTGTGTCTGTGGTGCCTAGAGTATTGCCATATGGTGGATGCAGATGTAGCAAGGAATGATGGCAACAACGCACTGGCGTTTCGCCACCAGTTTAGGGTTAGGGTTTATGCTGTACATTTCCGAAGTACATTGGACGCTGCAACTTATTCGGATACGACTTTCACCGCTTCTTGTTTCATTCTCTCTACCATCATGAGGCTCTCTGGTGACGAGGGACGGCCGAGTAACTCTGTGGTAGCCTCCGAGTTCACAGAAATGAGGCAAACAAGCCGAGACCTTCTTGCAACGCGACCGGAGGTCTATTATGGTGATGGACCATTCGACCCACCAAGTTCTGACGACGAAGACGATATTATTGTGCGCGGTGGGTCGCTAGATGATACAGAGAGCATATCGCTACTCAGTGGCGGACCTCTGACTCCTGGAAGAGCTGAGAGAGGAGAACCAAGTCCAAGGAAGGTGGTGGAAGAGCAAAAGGTTCGCCAGTCATTTTCCACTGCGTAGATTGCTGGTTAGCTCGAAATGCTGAATATGGGACCGTATTCCACAGAAACATGCCTCTACTCGTCTCTTGGCAATTGTACTCATTGGTCTTGTGTCATTAGCCGGTGTCATTGGAATTATCGCTGGCTTTGCTTACACTGGCACGGCATACCATACACCAGGACGAAGGAAAATCACAATGGATCATATGTTTAATGGAACCTTCTATCCCCGTGAAGCTGAAATAAATTGGGTGGCCGAAGGTAGAAATATTGCCTCGTATGCCTGGATACATATTCTAACCATTTTCTGCAGCTGGTGACGGCGTATTTTCTCACTTCGAGGATGGCGTCCTCAAGCTTGTTCACCTGAAGAGCAATAGCACCGTAGATCTCCTATCTATTGGGGACATTAGAGATGTAAGCGGAGGTCGATTTTCCCTATATGTCCATATGAACTCGAATTGCATTCTTCTAGGAAAGTGGAAACCCCATCTATATTTGGCAGTGGAAACTCTCTGACGATATGAAGTACCTTCTCATTAAAGCAGACTACCAGAAGGTACGCAATCTCTACTGTATCTGAGGTGACTGTTGATGAAAATTACAAAAGCAATGGAGACACTCTAGCCACGGCAACTACTACGTCCACAATATTGCGGAGAAGAGTACGCGGCCAATTATACCTCCAACCATACCTTCCAGAACGGCATATGCAACATGGTCGCCTACTGGAAATGCTATCGCATTTGTCACAGATAATGACTTGTACATTCTTCCCAACGCAGAGTACGTTTCAATCCTAGCCATAAATTTCTCCCAGTTCTAATTCAAATATTACAGAGATGCTAACCCAATTCGAGTCACAACCTCGGGAAATGCTTCTCTATTTCATGGTGTCCCAGACTGGGTATACGAAGAGGAGGTCTTCTCCAAAGACTATGCTCTCTGGTGGTCGCCAGACTCTTCCAAAGTTGCCTTCCTTGCACTCGATGAAACTGCGGTTCCAGAATTCTCTTTCCCGGTGTACAACCCCACTGACGACTCGACTGCCGTAATCCCCTACACCAAAGACATGGTTATGAAATACCCCAAGCCAGGATATCCCAATCCCCTTGTCTCAGTTCACGTGTTTGATCTCAGCAGCTACCTTGCTGACCATGAGTCGCTTGGATTTCCTGCAGCTGATAATACCTTCACCTTGGACTGGGACGAGCGCCACGACCCCAATGATAGTATCATCCAAGAGGTTGCATGGGTTGGAAACACGACTTTAATTGTGAAAGAGGTCAACAGGAATGCAGATGATGGCAATGTCATTCATTTCGAGCTTCATCACGCTGTACAACTGCGAGAACAAGGCAAGGTCGTCCGCAAGCTCGGTAAGAACGGCGAACAGGGTGATAACGGTTGGATTGACCATGTATGTGCAACCGTGTCCCACTTGACACTTCACGATATGTACTTATTGGAAATCCAGGAACAAACAATCCATCCAGTCCCAAGTGCTTTGGCAAGCTTCGTAGGAACGAATGCCTACCTAGACATCGTGCCAACACCGGAAGGATTCAACCATATTGCTCTCTTCAATCCTGCGGACTCCTCAGAGCCTCAGTTCCTTACTAGCGGTGACTGGGAAGTTACTGGCGGTATCGCTGGTGTTGACGCGAAAAAGGGCCTTGTGTGGGTATCTCCCGCCCTATCTTTCGCTGTATACAATGACTAATTGCCTAGACGCGGATGAACAGATACTTCATGGGTGCACGTCCTTCCACCGAGCGACACCTCTTCTCCATCCCGATACCCATTTCAAGCTCAGAGAAGATGGCCGAGGCCACAGCCCTAACCGACACCTCGAAGCCAGGATACTTCAGCGTCAAATTCTCCCCCGAGGCGGGATATTACGTTTTGGTCTACAAAGGCCCTTCGACCCCCTGGACCAAAGTGGTGAACGCCGACAGTAGTTGTGAGTCATTCAATTATGATATCTCCCCTGGCGAGCTGATTGAAGAATCAATTCGTGTTGACTAGCTGAACTTGTGCTAGAGACAAATGCAGAGCTTGGTAATGCTACAGTGGAATATGAGGCTGCAACTATTGTGCATACTACTTTCGTGAGCGATGGGTTTGGTATGTGTGTTTTGGCGGTCTTTTTTCCCCATTCCTCTTCTCACCGAATCATCTGTTTTCCAGAACTGAACGTAAAAGAACTCAGACCCCCGCGTATGGATGATTCTGGACGTATCAAGTATCCAGTTCTGTTCCGGGTGTACGTGTTCCAACCTTCTTGTCTTCATCGTTCTCTGACCTTCTTTGCGTCATTTTCATTGTCCCTTCTCTTCCCTTCAAACACCTCTTGGTTTACCGAAACGAATCAAACGACCCACTTTGACGAACTGACTTTCATGACTCGTGAACACGTCCCCCGACGTCGGATGCATACCTCATGCGCGGTCTGGCCTCTTCGAAAACACTTCTCGACCCTCATTCCATTCCCATATCTGCCGGCTTCCAATCGATCTCTGAAACATACGTTCGCGACATACATCCTGCTCGTGATGGTTCCTTGCCCCATTGTCACCGCTCGTGGTTGCCCATTTCTGCGGTCTCACCTCTTGTGCTGAAAACTGGCATACGGAATCACGCGGTCTCTTCGTGCCTATCTAAACTCTAATATCCCCCCCAATACCGATGTTGTTCGAACCTCGGCGCACCCAGCTATGGCGGCCCCGCAAGCCAAATGGTCGACCAGACATTCTCTCGTGACTGGCATCAATACCTTGCCTGTGCGAATTCGTATATCATTGTCACCGTCGACGGGCGCGGTACGGGGTACAAGGGAAGAAAGCTCCGGAACACCGTCAAGGACAATCTAGGCTTCTATGAAACAGTTGACCAAATTGCTGCTGCAAAGTGAGTATTCCCTTATGCATTTTGGTTTGGGTGTTTGGTGTTATGTGCTATTTTCTCTTTCATTCTATTCGTTGCTGGCTATGGGTTCTTTTTTCGGTTTTTATCTTCGCGATCCTGGGCCTGTGATCGGGCTTCGCTTTTGCTTGCCGTCTATTGCCTATTGGGTGGACATCCGGACCAGCTAACCGCTGCGGCCAAAGCATAGCGCTATTTGGAGGCCTAGTGCGGGCCTGGGCGTATCGTGGTTCATGGTTTGCACCGGCGCCATTGGACCATTCATACCCGAGTTCCCTGGGCGCCTGACGACCTGTTGATTGGCTGGCTTGATTAACGCCGACCTGAGTCGATAGTACTCACACTTCAGCCTATCGGACGAGTATCAGCCTGAGGCGCGATAGGCTAGCCAGTATTTTCTGCCTCTATGGTCGACCCTTGACTTGTTCTACTAGTTGATTGGCTCGTGGATCCATGTGCTCTCCACGAGTCTCCACGAGATGGCCCTTGATTCTCTCCTCGGATTTTGGGCGTCATTAGGCGCATACGATGTCCGGAATTGGTTTTCTCTCCCTCTTCCTTTTGGCGGTGGTCAACGGTTTTGTTGGATGACCGGTAACTGACAAACTGTATTTTATCTAGAGCCTGGGCCAAGAAGCCTTATGTTGATCCGAAGCGCATTGGTATTTGGGGCTGGGTGAGTCCATTTTCGCCGTTGTCTGGACTGCGCAGATATGTGTTTGCGTTTCACTCAAACAAAGGGCTGCATGGACGTCTCATGCGCGAGGAAGGAATATACTGACGTATGTCGTCTCTAGTCGTATGGTGGATTCATGAGCTCCAAGGTTGTGGAGGCCAATGCAAAGATCCACTCGCTGGCCATGGCGGTCGCGGTAAGTCTAGCCTCCACTCATCGCCTAAAATAGTGGCGTTGTATGATGTATTGATGACTCCGTATAGCCCGTAACCAGCTGGAAGTTATATGGTATGTGGCGTAAACAGAGCAGCTTCCAGATGCTGATATTTATGCCTAGATTCTATCTATACTGAGCGATACATGAATCTTCCAGACGCGAACGAGGGTGGTTATATCAATGCATCGATCTCGAACGTGGAGGGGTTCAAGGAGGTCGACTATCTATTGGCGCATGGGAGTGGTGACGACAATGTGCACTATGCGAACTCGGCGCACTTGCTGGATATGTTTACGGCTGCGCAGGTTCGGAAATTCCGGTTCAGGATGTTCACGGACAGGTGAGTTGGTCTGTGGCGAGTCGCGGATGTGCGCTGATTGGCTGGCAGTGACCACAGCATAAATCGGCGGGGAGCGCAACGGGAGATCTACGAGTATCTAACGGAGTTTCTGGTTGAGAAATGGGGCAAGGGAGGGCGGCGGGTGTAGTGCAGGTCCAGACTTTGATGGCCTCTGATGGTCTAGACTTCATGTTGTCTCCAAGCAAACTGAGGCCCAGAATCGAGCCGGCATGGAACTCTCGCATTCCTGTGTCCTCGGTTCGAATATATATCCCTGCTGTGCTGTGAGAGCGCCTTTCTGCCCAATGCCTGTTCCCTCCTACCTCACTTCTCTATGCTGCTCGTCGCTGCCGTCGACGACGAGCAAGCAGCACACGGCATCGCGGCCCCGGGGCCTGTGGAAGGCTCGTGGGAGTGCTCAGCCACGTTTGGCCACTACCCCTGATCCTGCAAAAAAGAGACCATCGACAGTTGACCATTACGATCACGACCGATTCTACGTTGACCCACCATATAACGACGTTGAGCATATAGTATCCTCGGACTCGGACTCAGACTCGTCGTATTCGTCCTCATCCAAGCGCCGGAAACTCCTGGGCGTAGAATCACCGCCCACATCCGAAGATAGCCGCAACGAATTCTTTTATTGGGATTACTCTCGAAAGTGCACACCACATCCAAATCGTGAATCCAAGTGGACGACTCGTTCAAAGCTCATGGATACTTCGTCAACTGTTAAGCCTAGTCAGTCCTCTGCCGACCGCACATCATGCGATATCGAAGACTGGGAGGATCTCAAGGAGCTATTTGCGAAGGCCGTAGAGATGTACGAAGGTGCGTTCGGCGCCGATCTTTGCCGATAACGCATCCTAATACCTTGTAGGCCAAGAAGCAGCAGAGACGATGCCTCTCCTACGAGGCGTGATACATGAATGCCATCGGTTTATGACAGCCCACCACGACCCTTCTGTTATCTTCACTCCAGCTCAACCAGATAAATCTCTCGAGAAGCTAACACCGCTAGAAGACCATAGCATTCGCGAGTGGTTATCTGAACGCCCCCCACTATATCCGCCGCCCAATTCGCGCAAGGAGAAGAACAAAGCTCAACAGTCATCAGAACCTATGTTTAGGGTTGTCGGCGTTGAAGAGCCAAAGAAGTGGTAGGTTTTTATCTTCTCTCTCATTACCTGTTACTCAGTGTATCTCAGCAAATGCAAAGACCTGCCAACGGCCTTCTACACCATCCTTGGCACGACTCTCTTCCTATTCGGCAACCTCATTGCACAACATTCGGCACTTGCACTCGAAGGCGAGCCTAGCATACCAACCCCCTATTGGCTTTCTGCAATCGATGTCTTCGAGATCGGCGACAACCTCCCAATACGAACGAGTGGTCGTGGGTGCCAAAGCGCACCAGAAGATTGGCGTATGGGTATCGTGTGGGGTCGCACTCTAGTTTGCATCGCAGAAGAAGTTGTGAGTCGGCGGAAAGCGCATCCTTCGCCCCCACCACAGCCAGCTTTCGACCTCAACGGCATGCCCGCCTTTGGCACCTCATTCACACCTAGTTCATCACCTGATGAACCTCAATGGCCAAAAGACTCCCCATTCGCTCTCATCGTCAGCCGTCGACCTCCTGTATCACGTCGACTATCGATGGATACCATGTCTCCGAATGAACTGATGTGCCTCGCACAAGACCAGTTTGCGCGAGGGATTTTTCACATGCCTCATCCACAACATTCCCCAGATATTCGAAACTCGGGCATCTCATCGTCCAACATCGCAGCGTCTTTTCCTCGTCGACCGGATTTACAGCACAAATCATCTTCATCAGCGTCAACCTTGTCATCTTCCTTGTCATCTCGCTCAACTATTAGCGACACGTTCTCCCGAGCCAAAGAGCTGTACACCATCGGTTCCGAAGTGCTCATCCTCGCTGAAAAGCTCGATACATCATCGGAGAGGCTGCATTGGGCACACTGGGCCGACGGCATTTTCAGTCAGATGAAGATGGAGTCGGACACCGATGCATGGCGAGGGGCTATCGCCAGTGCGCGGGGGAGGTGTTGTCTGGTGATAGGGTCTGCAATGGCTGAGGAGCTGGAAGGCGCGCTGGAGAGGGAGGAGATGGAGGTGCTGAGTTCGCAGGATGCCGAGGATGCGAGAGAAGCTCTGAGGAGAGCTGTGAAGTATCTGGAGAGTGCCATGGAGGCGACGGTGTCAGCCGAGGGCCTCAGTGCGGTTGCGGGTGGAAGTAAGGCCTTGAAGGAGTCGGTTTTGCACGGTTCGACCAGTGTACATGATGACGAAGACGGGGACGATGTGATTGTGGAAGATGAAGCCGAGACCGAGTCTCAAGAGCTGAAGACGCTGTTGGCTGAAGCACTGTTAACGCTCGCCAACTTGACGGCGGATACGAAGGACCGAGAGTTGCTTTACGCTAAAGCGCAAAAGGAGGGCGGTGGTTCGTTTGAGTTGGACGATGAGGATCGGATGGATGAGAGTGGATGACCATCAAAGCATCATCGCTTGCCTTGCTGATACCCTTCCACGACATTTATGTTCTCTTCTATTGGCCTTTTTGGTCTCCCCTGACGCATGGCTCGCTATCTAACTCTCCCGCACGATGAAAGACTACTAATAAGCTCATGCACGCCCCCACACCCAAAATCCACATCCACCCATCACGTTCTCGATTTCCCTCCTGCTCTGGTTTTCCACATTGTAACCGTCTGGCCATAGAGTTTTTAGCATACATCTGTACTACTACCATCATCATCACCATAGGATTCTCCCTTCGCGTTTATCTCTTATTTTCCTACTTGCTCATGCCCAATCCCCCGCTTTGCATATAGCGTCCCAATGTACTTCTATACCAGTTCCCAACCATGTGCTCATTGGACGCACTTGCCTGAACTCAGAACCGAGCCAGCTCGATGCTACTCTATTCTTCTATTCAACGCATTCATCGCCCTGCAGTCATGCACTCCTGCTAATCGCAAATGAACCCATGCTGATCACGATATCTTCCTATCCCGAGTATCTGAATATTCCTCGGATCTGAATACTCTCTGTCGATTCGTTGCCGTTGCTGCGAGTGATGCACCTTTTTGTCACACAGCTGGGTCTTCTCTGCTCTTCTGTATTCAAATAGCTTTCTCGCACGGATCGAGTTCTCGGAGCGAGGTAGCAGCTGATACTAGACCGCATGTGTAACCTACAGGTGAGCACCACAGTCACGGTCTAGACCTTGCATGCGGTGGCGTTTTTGGGCGCCCAGGGTGAGATCGTAAGCGATGCCGGCATGATAGATACTGAATGGTACATCAACGCATCCATTGCCAAGCTGAGCCAAACCCAAAACTTTTGGGCAGTCGGACGACTCTTGAGACACAGACTCATTTCAGTGATGCGTAGACGAATTTCTAATATATCCAGTGGATTTCTTCGTGCGATCAAACCGTGGATGACGGAATCGCCTCCATCTCTTAACCTGTTTTTCGGTTAGCACTTCCCGACTTTGTGGACTTGACGCCGTAACCTTTTTTTAAGTCACCCAGGTCCGTGTCACAACTACGTTGATGTTCAATTGAAATGACACCCTTTTCTCACAAGAAGACTTTGTGCGATAGCTTGGTGATTGCAAAGAGCCAATCGTCCTGCACTTACACAATCATCCAATCTCCGTGATTTGTATGTGGTATAAGTATACGTCGTTCGATTTATGAATATAGGTAGCCAATGTTCAGAGGTGCACTCTTTGCACAGCCACTGAGCGCTTGATTTTGATCTAATCTAATCACTATCTAAGCGCCAATTACCATTATGGGCACAAGGCACTCACCAATCCATGAATTCTTGAATCTGCAAAGGAGCCGGGCATCGGGTTCGGGAAACACAAAAAAATTGTTCATTAAACTACCAATAAAGTCATAAAGCCTTCGCTTAGCAGTTCAGCCTTTCCGTACCCATGTAGGACAGTGGGTTGCTCAAGGCCACTGAATACAAGGACTTAAAGTATCATCGCAACACCACTGACAGCTCCATTACAAGGCCTCTCCGTAGACAAATTTCAGGCACGTAGAGCTGGCTCTATACTTAAGACCGGGGAACGGCTTTGACAAAGACTATTCTCCCAATGTACGGTCACTGGCAAAGTTCGCTGTCTGTAGCTGCCTCTCCCAAGCTGGAACGAGCAGGCCCTCGTCCGAGGCATGTGCCGACACGGTATCTTCTTTGGATATCAGTGGGCATGAGCACTTGTGCTCTGATACTCTCACTCATATTTCTCGGTGCCGTTTCGTTTTGGATGACACCAGTCGCTTTCCTCTTCACTACCGCCTATAACACAACACTCCTCATCCTTTCCTCGAAGAAACAAAGCCGACCCGCACCACAAGCAACATTTTGGGACGATGATTCGGAGCGCCATAGACTATGCGTCACCTTCAAACTATGGGCCATCCTTTGCACCATCCTTTGTGCTGTCGTTTGGATAGTCGCGTTTGTCATCTTGGTCGTGATAACTAGCATGCTTACTCGCAATATGGCGAGCCAAAACATGTCTACAGCCCATGCTACTATTCCTTCCGTGGAAGCAGCATTTGCCC
>Ga0247742_10001688_pt1 | contig 15003 bp, 12 predicted proteins | sample UWRJL208509C2_FD_180944 | JGI IMG/M metagenome (GOLD analysis project Ga0247742, IMG submission 180944) | Plant litter microbial communities from Arlington Agricultural Research Station in Wisconsin, United States - UWRJ-L208-509C-2 | ecosystem: Environmental > Terrestrial > Plant litter >...
GCCCGCTGCGGAGCCGCGAGAGAGAGAGAAAAGCCATGGCAGTTCCGAAGCGCAAGATGTCGCGCGCCAGCACCCGTGCTCGTCGCGCCCAGTGGAAGGCCACCCCTCCCACCCTGGTGAAGACCGTTGAGGGCGGCAAGACCGTCTACAGCCTTCCCCACCGCGCGAAGGTCGTCGAGGACTCGACCGGCCAGGCTCTGTACATGGAGTACAAGGGCCGCAAGGTCGCCGACGTCTAAGACGTCCGCCTTTCCCGCGAACACATTCATGCCCGGCACCAGTGCCACACGGGGTGAACTCGAGGAGCTCCTGGCTGTAGCGATCAGCCCGGAGCTCCTCGAACTCGCGCTCACCCACCGCTCGTACGCGTACGAGCATGGCGGAGCCGGCCACAACGAGCGCCTCGAGTTTCTCGGCGACTCCATCCTCGGCCAGGCCGTCACGGTGATGTTGTACCGCAACAATCCCGATCTCGACGAGGGCGACCTCGCGAAGCGTCGTGCCTCCCTGGTCTCATCCGTCGCTCTCGCCGAGGTGGCGCGCGGAATCGGTCTCGGCCGTCACCTGCGCCTCGGCCGTGGTGAGGAACTCACCGGCGGACGCGACAAGTCCTCCATCCTCGCCGACACCGTCGAAGCGATCATCGGCGCTGCCTACCTCGACGCCGGCGGCGATGCGGCCACCGATCTCGTTCTGCGCCTGATCGCCCCGCTGCTCGAAGACCCCGAGCGTTTCGGTGCCGCCATGGACCCGAAGACCAGCCTGCAGGAGCTCGCCTCGCGCCTCGGCAAGGGGCTTCCCCGCTACGAGGTCAGCGACAGCGGCCCGGACCACTCCAAGCGCTTCCACGCGATCGTCTCCCTCGCCGGTGAGAAGATCGCCGAGGGCGACGGCACCAGCAAGAAGCAGGCCGAGATGGCGGCGGCCCTCGAGGCGTGGACCGCCCTCTCGTCGGCGACCGTGTCCTCCGCGACCGTTTCTCCGTAGGTGCCAGAACTCTAGATGCCCGAACTGCCTGAGGTCGAGGTCGTGCGCGCCGGCCTCGAACCCGCCGTGGTGGGTGCGCGGATCGCATCCGTCTCCGTCTTCGAATCGCGGTCGCTGCGCCGACACGAGGGACCGAGCGAAGACTTCGTCGACCGCCTCGAGGGGCGCTCCATCGAGGCAGCCGTGCGGCGGGGCAAGTTCCTCTGGCTGCCGCTGTCTACGTCAGGAGGAGGACCCGAGGCCCTCGTCGTACACCTCGGCATGAGCGGCCAGGTGTTGCTGCGCTCGCTGGACATGGCGGATGACGCCCTCCTCCGCATCCGTCTGGGGCTGGTCACCCCGGCCCCAGACGGTGTGCACTCCGACCTGCGCCTCGATTTCGTGGATCAGCGCATCTTCGGTTCGATGGCGATCGACCGGCTCGTGCCGACCGACGACGGCGTTGCCGCCGGCCTCGGGTCGGAGCTCGCGCTGATCCCGTCGCAGGTGGCGCACATCGCCCGGGACCCGCTGGACCCGGCCTTCGACGACAACCGCTTCTTCGCGGCCATCGCGAAGCGGAAGACCGGGATCAAGCGCGCGCTGCTCGACCAGAACCTCATCAGCGGCATCGGCAACATCTATGCGGACGAGTCGCTCTGGGCGTCCCGCATCCACTACGACCAACCGACCAACACGCTCAGTCGGGCTCGCGCGAAGACTCTGCTCGCGGAGGTGCGGATCGTGCTGCGCAAGGCCCTCGCCGAGGGGGGAACCAGCTTCGACGCGCAGTATGTGAACGTCAACGGGGCGAGCGGGTACTTCTCGCACTCGCTCAACGCCTACGGGCAGCACGGCAAGGACTGCCCGCGCTGTGGACGCCCGATCGTGCGCGACCAGTTCATGAACCGCGGCAGCCACTATTGCCCGTTCTGCCAGCGACTGCGCGCCGCCTGAGTCGGCGTCGTCGGTAGACCCGGCGGGCGCAGCGCCGTCGGTACCGTCTCCCTCGCGTTATGCAGGAGGTGGTGTGACGGGAGTGGCTGGCGATGCGGGAGGGGAGAACATCCGTCCCTCCAGTCGCAGGAGTCACACGGCGTCCTGAATATGGTGCACCTCGCCACGCGGCGCCACTCCGTTGTGCAGGAGTGGCTGCAGAACGGTGTCAGGTTGGGATGCTCGTGACTCTGTTGTGCAGGAGTGCCTGCGGAACGGGTGTCGAGATGTCACTGATCGACTTCATTCGCGGGCAGAAGGGTCGATCTGTGACAACTCGAGCTGGCGCGCCCGGCGAGCGCTAGCGCAGCACCTTCTTCCACGCCCCCTCGAAGCCCATCGGCACGAACCCGACCGCCTCGTTCACATCGAGCATGTGCCGGTTCTCCTCGGCGTTGAACGTGACGACCGACGGATGTCCTGGCCGCTCCCTCTCGAGGTGCAGCAGGTTCGCCACCTTCAGCACCATTCCGAGCCGATGCCCGCGATTGGCCCTGTCGACGATGGTGTCGTGCTGGGCGGCTGGGCGCTCGAGTTCCGGAGAGACGGCGAGTTCGGTCATCCCGACCAGCGTGCCCGTCGCGATGTTCTCCACGGCGGTGATCAGGTGAGTGCGGTCGCTGGCACCGCGCCGGTCCTCGTAGGCGGTGAGCCGCTCCTCCGTCCAGACATCCTCGGGCTCGTCGAGCCCGGCGGAGGGCTCATCGGTGCTCATCAGGGTGAACAGGGCGGTCATGTCGGTGAGCCACTCGGGTGGGGTGCGGTCGATCCACTGGTGCAGGCGATAACCCTCCGGTGGGGGAGCGTCGGGCAGCTCCCGGGCGGGCAGCTCCAGCCGACTCGCGCGTTCCACCTGCTCGAGCGTGTAGCCGCGCGCGAGCAGGAAGCGCACCTCGGGGCGTTCCCGTGGCACCGAGCCGAAGCCGGTCGGCGCGGGCAGACGTTCGCCCGGGCCATCCGGAATGGCCGAGTAGACCACGATCCGATCGACGTCGGTGGCGAGTCCCTCTGCGCGGTCCGCGAGCGCACCGCCGATGCCTCGACCGCGGTAGGCGGGCAACACCTCGACGCTGAGCCAGGCGACCTCGCTGGAGTCGAACTGATGCTCGACGACGGCGCGTCCCACGATCTCGCTGCCGAGCCGGGCCACCAGCAGTCGTTTCGGCTCGTGCGGGTCGAGCCAGTACGGCAGCAGATCGGCGGGCGACATGAACATCTCGTCCGTGCCGTACGCGGCCGCCTGCACGGCATTGCGCACGGCCATCGCGGACACGAAGTCGGGTGCGCTCGCGTCGTCGAGGGTCTGGGGAACGGCGATCTCGTCGACGGTGACATCGGGGACCGATTCGTGGTTCGATTCCGGGCTCATGGCGGCCTCTCTGCCGACCCGCGTTCGGGCAGCCGACCAGACTAGCCCCGCCGGGGGTGAATCCGACCCGATCGATACCGAAGCGTTGTGCGCGAGTATCCGGCCGCCCTCCGGTACCGTTGAGCCTGATAAACCAGGCGATCCGGGCGAACAGAAGGGGGCTGGCGTGTATCTGAAGAGCCTGACCCTCAAGGGATTCAAGTCCTTCGCCCAGCCGACCACCTTCGCCTTCGAACAGGGCGTCACCTGTGTCGTCGGACCGAACGGCTCCGGCAAGTCCAACGTCGTCGACGCCCTCGCCTGGGTGATGGGCGAGCAGGGCGCGAAGACTCTCCGCGGCGGCAAGATGGAGGACGTCATCTTCGCCGGCACCTCGACCCGGGGTCCGCTGGGGCGAGCCGAGGTCATCCTCACGATCGACAACTCGGATGGCGCGCTCCCGATCGAATACGCCGAGGTCACGATCGCCCGCACGCTGTTCCGCAACGGCGGCAGCGAGTACGCGATCAACGGCAGCACGGTGCGCCTGCTCGACGTGCAGGAGCTGCTGAGCGACTCCGGCCTCGGCCGCGAGATGCACGTCATCGTCGGCCAGGGGCAGCTCGACGCGGTGCTGCACGCCACCCCGGAGGAGCGGCGCGGCTTCATTGAGGAGGCGGCGGGCATCCTCAAGCACCGTCGTCGTAAAGAGAAGACCATCCGCAAGCTCGACGCGATGCAGGCGAACCTCACCCGGCTCTCCGACCTCGCCGGCGAGATCCGTCGGCAGCTCAAGCCGCTCGGTCACCAGGCCGAGATCGCCAAGGAGGCGCAGTCCATCGCCGCGATCGTGCGGGATGCCCGTGCTCGCCTTCTCGCCGACGAGGTCGTCGAGCTGCGCGCCGCCATCACGGCCAACTCCCGGAGCGAGAGCGAGCGCAAGACCGAGCGCATCGTGCTGCAGGAACAGCTGGATCAGGCGAAGCTGCGCGAGGCCCGCATCGAACAGGCCCAGGTCGGTGACGCGGTCGACCTCGCCCGCCGCACCGCCTTCGGCCTCGAGTCGGTGCAGGAGCGCCTGCGCGGCCTGTACACACTCGCCGGTCAGCGGCTCGCCCTGCTCGGCCAGCAGGCGGAGGTGCAGGAGACCGGCCAGGGGGTCACCCGGCAGATGGTCGCCGACGCCGCCGACGAGGTGCAGCGCCTTACCCTCGCCATCGAGGATGCGGAGGCGATGTGGCGCGAGGCGCAGGCCGCCACCGCGGTCGCCCGCGCGAATCTCGACGGTCTGGACGAACAGATCGCCTACCAGTCCTCGCTTGTCTCCCGACACGACCTCGAGCTCTCGAAGCTGACCGGTCAGCGCGACACCGCTGCCTCACGTCTCGCCGCCGTGCGCGGAGAGGTGCTGCGCCAGCAGAACGCCCTGGATGCCGCACTGCAGCGCCGGGAGAACGCCCAGACCCAATTCGCCGCGCTGGAGGCGGAGGCCGCGGTCGGTGACACCGCAGACACCGACCTCGACGCCGCGTACCAGATCGCCCAGGCCGAGGTGACGGATGCCGAGGCCGAGATCGAGCGCCTCCGCGACGAACTCCACGGCCACGAGCGCGAACGCGATGCGCTCGCCGCTCGCACCGGCGCCCTGTCGATGGCGCTCGACCAGAAGGACGGCTCGAGCGCGCTGGTAACCGCGCGACTGGCCGGCATCCGTGGCCTGGTCGCCGAGAACGTGCAGGTGCAGCCTGGCTTCGAGGCCGCCATCGCCGCGGCACTCGGCTCGCTCGCCGATGCGGTGCTGGCCGACAACCGTGATGCCGCCATCGACGCCCTGTCGCACGCCGCCGACGCCGACTTCGGGCGCATCGAGCTCGTCATCGCCGACTCCGGAACGGATGCCGCGGCTCCCGCCATCGGCCCCGGCGTCATCAGCGCGCTCAGCGTCGTCACCGCTCCAGGCGGGGTGAAGGCGATCCTGCGCGATGTGCTCATCGCCGACGACATCCCCGCAGCCCGCGCGGCCTGGTCCCGAGCCGGTGCCGCCGACACGCTCACCGTCATCACGAAGTCCGGCGACGTGCTCAGCCGCCACGTGCTCAAGGGTGGCTCCGGTGCCAAGCGCTCGCGTCTCGAGCTCGTCGCCGACCGGGATGCCGCCGACCATCGCCTCACCGAGGTGACCGCACTGCTCGACCGTGCACGCTTCGCCCTCGCCGAGCAGCGCGGACGCCTGCAGGTCGCCAAGGAGCAGTCCAGCCGTGCGCTTGCCGCGCTGCGCGAGTTCGACTCTCGCCTCGCCGCCCAGACCGAGAAGCTCAACCGACTGCGCGTGCAGGTCGAGGCGGCCCAGGCCGAGGCGGAGCGCCTCGAGCGCGGCCTCGCCCTGGCCCAGGAGACGGTGACGGATGCCGCTGCCGCAGCGGACGCCGCCCGTCACGAACTCGAGAACGCGACCTCCCGTCCCCGCCCCATCCTCGACGTCGCCGCCCGGGATGGCGTGCTCGACGAGCTCGAGGCCGCCCGCGAGCGGGAGCTCGAGGCCCGGCTGCAGGTCGAGACGGCGCGGGAGCGCGTGCGGGCGGAGCAGCTGCGTGCCGAGCAGCTCGAGCGGCAGTTGCAGGCCGAGCGGGCCGCGGCCGAGGAGGCGGCTCGCCGCGCCGTCATCCGTCGTCGTCAGGTCGCCTCGGCGCAGTCCGTCGTCGACGCATTGCCCGCCGTGCTCGACGCGCTCGACCGGTCGGTCTCGGAGGCACGCGTCGCCCTTGCTGCGCGGGAATCGGAACGGGCCGCGCAGAACGCGGAGCTCGCCGAGCTGCGGCGCGGCGAGAGCGCGCTGCGCGAGCGGCTGACCGCGGTCAGCGACGACGTGCACAGCCTGGAGATGCAGGTCTACGAGAAGAAGCTGCACCTGTCGAGTCTGCTCGAGCGAGCCGGCGGGGAGCTCGGGCTGGTCGAAGACGTGCTGGTCGCCGAGTACGGCCCCGACCAGCTCGTGCCACTCGACTCTCCGGTCCCTGAGCTTGTCGAAGGGCCTGAGCTTGTCGACGGGCGTGAGCTTGTCGAAGGACCCCAGCTTGTCGAAGGGGCCGAGCTCGTCGACGGGCGTGAGCCTGAGGACGCCCCGAGCGGCGTCCCGTTCGTCCGCGAGCAGCAGCAGACGCGTCTGGCCAAGGCGGAGCGCAAGCTCGCCCAGCTGGGCCGGGTCAACCCGCTCGCGCTCGAGGAGTTCGCGGCGCTGGAGCAGCGCCACAGGTTCCTCACCGAGCAGCTCACCGACCTCACCAGCACCCGCAAGGATCTGCTCACGATCATCGAGGAGATCGACGAGAAGATGCAGGACATCTTCTCCAGTGCCTTCGAAGACACGCGTGCGGCGTTCGACCAGGTGTTCCCCGTGCTGTTCCCGGGCGGGAGCGGCAGCATCCACCTCACCGATCCGGAGAACCTGCTCACCACCGGCATCGAGGTGAGCGTCAAGCCGGCCGGAAAGAAGATCGAGCGCCTCTCGCTGCTGAGTGGCGGCGAGCGGTCGCTGGCCGCCGTTGCCCTGTTGATCGCGATCTTCAAGGCGCGCCCCAGCCCGTTCTACATCATGGACGAGGTCGAGGCGGCGCTCGACGATGCCAACCTCGGTCGCCTACTGCAGATCTTCGAGGACCTGCGCGAGACATCCCAACTCATCGTGATCACGCACCAGAAGCGCACCATGGAGATCGCCGACGCGCTCTACGGCGTATCGATGCGCGCGGATGGAATCAGCGCGGTCGTCGGCCAGAGGGTGGCGGCACAGACGGCCTGACTCCCAGTACCGACACTCATTGACTCCGAAGTCCACGTGTCGGCATAATGGAGGACATGCCCGCCGGGGGTTGCGGGCCATAACGAGGGACCAGGGGATGCTCTCACCACGAACCCGTATTGCTGATGTGCGTCGATCCGTCGTCAGGTCGGTCTGCCAGCTCGAACTCGCGATGCGTCGTCGTGAGGCGAGCAACCCGGTCTTCCCGACCGATGAGCCGTACGGCCGGATCGACGGAACCGAGGTCGACCGGGTTGCCTTCCTCGGGGACTGGAACGTCGCCGGACTCGGGGTCGCGACCTACCAGCTCTCCCTTCCCGGCACCTTCGCCAGGGCGTGGCAGGCCCAGACCGGTCGCGGTGCAGACTGGGCCGTCGTTCCCGTCCCCGGGTTTCGTCTGGCATCGGTGCCGGAGGCGGTCGCCGCGGCGCCGCGGTCGGTGGCCGATGCGGACCTTGCCGTTCTCCAGCTCGGAGCCCTGGAGACCATGATGTTCGTCCCGGGCGAGCAGTGGCGCGACGAGCTGACGGCAGCGATCGAGGTGTTGCTGGGCTCGATCAAGAAGAGTGGATGCCTCGTGGTCGCGGCCATCCCGCCGCTGGACAAGCTAGGCAGGCTCTCCGGCCTGTCGGTGCGCGCGATCGGCCAGGAGTGCCGGATGCTCGACAGCGTCAGCCGCCGGGTGGTCGGTAAGTATCACCGATGCCGATTCGCCGAGTTCCCCGAGGGGCTCGCAGAGCAGGTCTGGATTCCCGGCGCGAACGACTTCAACTACCGACGCAGCTACGCCGTGTGGGGGCCGTCGCTTGCTCGGGCGGCAGTAGTCGCCCGCGAGAAGACGTTCGACAATACGCGCTGACTGCCCTCTGCAGTGCGGGCACGGCGGAAGCGCTCTGGCGGATTTCGACGTCACGGTTGACAGGTCGTCTACACGGTTGGAGATCGAAATGCGTCAGCGGAATGACGGCCGGAATGCCGTCGGTCGAGCGCTCGCGAAATCGCTGAGCGTGGTCGAGATGGTGGTGCGCCAGCGCGCCACCCCCGTCACCGTCGCCCCGAGCGATCAGCCGGAGGGCAGCGTCGATGGCGTCGACCCCGACCGGGTCGTCGTACTGGGGGACTGGAACGCTATCGGACTGGGTGTCGCGACGTATCAGCTGTCACTGGCCGCCTGCTTCGCGCGGGATCTTTCGTCGCGCACCGGTCGCGGAGCGCAGTGGGCGGCAATGCCCGTCGAGGGATTCCGGCTGGCGGGGGTGCCTGCCGCGGTCGCCGCCGCCGCAGGCCGCATCGTCGGTGCGGACATCATCATTCTGATCCTCGGAGCGGCCGAGACGATGACCTTCGCCTCCCCCAAACGGTGGCGCACGGACATGATTGTCGCAATCGAATCGCTGCTCGCCGCAATGGGGGACGACGGAAGCCTCGTGATTGCGGAGATCCCGCCCCTGGACAACCTGGGTATGGTGTCGGCCTTCGTCGGGCGCGAGCTGGGGCGACAGGGGGCCGCGCTCAACTCGATCACCCGCGAAATCGTGACGCACTACCCGCGCTGCGTGCTTTCGGGGTTCCCGGCCGCCCTCACCGAGACCTCCTGGGAGACGGCCTCGGATGCCTTCCGTTTCTCCCACACCTACTCGGTCTGGGCGGCATCCATGGTGCGGTCGCTCGCCTTCGTGATCTGAGCTGTGCCACCAGCGCGGCTCGATCCGCGCGGCCCGATAACATAGGCGCATGGCAACACCGTGGTCCCTGTCGGGCGCTCTCAAGGGCATGTTCGCTCGCAAGACCATCGACGAGGCGACCTGGGACGACCTCGAAGACGCTCTGATCACCGCCGACTTCGGTCCCGACCTCACCGAGTCGATCGTGGCCGAGCTGCGCGCGTCGGTGCGCCGGTACAACACCACGGATCCGGCGGACCTGCGACGGATGCTGCGCGAGACCCTCGAGGAACGCCTCTCGACACTCGACCCCACCCTGCACCTCTCCAACCGCCCGGCCGTGGTGCTGGTGGTCGGGGTGAACGGCGTCGGCAAGACGACCACGATCGGCAAGTTCGCGAAGTTCCTCGCCAACTACGGTCGCAGCGTGATCGTGGGCGCCGCAGACACGTTCCGTGCGGCCGCCGTCGAGCAGTTGGCCACCTGGGCGGAGCGGGGCGGCGCTGCGATCCAACGTCCACAGCAGCAGGGTCAGGACCCGGCATCCGTCGCCTTCCAGACGGTGGAGCGCGCTCAGCGCGAGGGCATCGAGATCGTGCTGATCGACACCGCCGGTCGGCTGCAGACCAAGAGCGGTCTGATGGACGAGCTCGGCAAGATCAAGCGCGTGGTCGAGAAGCAGACCGAGATTGCCGAGGTGCTGCTGGTGCTCGACGCCACCACCGGTCAGAACGGACTCGCCCAGGCGCAGGCGTTCATCGAGCATGCCGGGGTGACCGGGCTCGTCCTCACCAAGCTCGACGGTTCGGCCAAGGGCGGCTTCGTGCTCGCGGTGCAGGAGAAGACCGGAATCCCGATCAAGCTCGTCGGCCAGGGCGAAGGCATCGGCGACCTCACCGGATTCACCCCGCACGTGTTCGTGACGAACCTCATCGGTTAGAGCGCCCATGTCGACGCCCGAACCACGCTACTTTCCCGGACGCACGGCCCTCGTCGCCCTCGTGCTCGCGATCGTCGGCGCGGGCCTCGGCTACGGCGGCTTCATCAGTGGAGTCGACGCTGCCCTCGGTGGCCGGTTCTCGGATGCCAGCATCGTGATCTTCTACGTCGGCACCGGGCTGCTCGTGGTCGCCGTGGTGCTCGCCATCCTCGGACTGCTCCGCACCAGCGCGAAGGTGCTATCGACGATCGCGCTCGCGGTGGCGCTGATCCCGATCGCGGGACTCATCGTGGCGGCGCTGGGCGCGCGGCACTGAAGGGTTCCAGCTACGGGGTTCTAGCTCAGCTCGCGGTGCTTCGAGGAGAGCTCGGCGTATCGGCGGGCATTGTCGCGGATGTCGTTGATCTCCTCCTTGCCGAGACCCCGTCGCACCGAGGCCGGGACCCCTGCCACGAGGGAGCCGGGCGGGATGACGGTGTTCTCGAGCACCACGGACCCCGCCGCCACCAGCGAACCTTTGCCGATCACCGCGCCGTTGAGCACCGTGGCGGACATCCCGATCAGGCAGTCGTCTTCGATCACGCAGCCATGCAACACGGCACCGTGGCCGACGCTCACCCCGCCGCCCACGATGGTGGGCGATCCGGGGTCGCAGTGCACGACCGCGTTGTCTTGGATGTTGCTCCAGGGTCCGATCGTGATGTCGTCGGAGTCGGCGCGCAGCACGGCGCCGTAGTAGACACCGGCGGAGTCGCCGAGGGTCACGCCGCCGATGAGTGTCGCGGTGGGAGCGACCCACGCGGTGGGATCGATGGCGGGGGTGCGGTCACCAAAAGGAAGTATCAGGCTCATGCCGTCACGCTACGCCGGGGGGTCGCCTGTGAGCGTGGGAATGGTGACACCACCTTCTTCGTCACGTGTGATCCTCCGAGGGTCCGTTCCTTCACAGGTGGCGGGGGCGAGAAGTTATAAACAGCTGATCAGGGTCATTGTTCGGAGCGCGTGGAATGTCGGTGGTGGGTGCGAAACTCTCTACATGGAAGCCTCCGACCCGCCTCTTCTCGAGTTGTTCGAGGAGCTGTCGCGCGCGTGCGCGGACGGTCTCGCCGGGTGTCGGCCGACGACCTGTTGCGCCTGGTGGCGGATGCGGGGACGTTGCAGCGTGGCCTGGATGCGATCCGGGTCCGGCTGGCGGGGGAGTTGGCCGTGCAATCGGCGGTGCATCTGGGTGCGGACGGGATCGCCCGTCGTGCCGGGCACGCCAGTGCGGCGTCGTTTCTCGCGGAGCTGTGGCAGATCAGCCCGGCGGAGGCGAAGCGGCTGTGCGAGGTCGGGGTGGCGGTGCGTCCACGGCTCGCGCTGGACGGGTCAGTCTTGCCTGCCCGGTACCCGACCGTCGGTGTGGCTCTGGAGGAATTGGCGCTCGGGGTGGAGGCGGCGGCGGTGATCGTGCGTGAGCTCGATCAGGCCGCACCGTATTGCAGTTCCGATGCCCGTGCGGCGGGTGAACGGTTGCTGGTCGACCACGCCCCCGGGCTCATGGTGCGGCAGGTGCAGGGGTTGGCCCGGCAGGTGCGGGATCGGCTCGATGAGGACGGTGTCGAACCGCGGGATCAGATCCGCCGGCAACGACGTGCGCTGAAGCTGATCCCGCAACCCGACGGGATGGTCCGCCTGGTCTGGGACATGCCTCCGGAGACGGCGGGTCTGGTGCGGGCCGGGGTCGACGCGCTCGTGGGTGAGCAGTTGCGTGCCGCACGGGATCGTGTGGCGGACTCGCTCGAGACCGACGGGATCGCCGATGTTGATGACCGCACGATGCCGCACCGCCGTGCCGACGCGGCCGAGGAGCTGTTCCGTCATGCGATCGGCTGTGATCGAGCTAATGCTGATCATCAGGGTGGGGACCGTCCGGTGGTGACGGTGGTGGTGCGGATAACCCTCGACCAGTTGCGTGACGGGCTCGGTGCCGCGCACATCGATGGTGTCGATGCAGGGATCTCCGCCACCACGGCCCGGATCCTCGCCGCGGAGGCGAACATCATCCCCGCCGTCCTCGGCGGTGCCGGTGAGGTCCTCGACCTCGGGCGGGCACGACGCCTGTTCAGCCCCGCCCAACGGCAAGCCCTCGCCGAACAGCACGGCGGGTGCGCATTTCCCGGCTGTGGGCATCCGCCCAGCTACACCGAAGCGCATCACATCCGGTGGTGGTCGAACGGTGGAACCACCGACCTCGCCAATGGGATCCCGTTGTGCTCGTTCCACCACCACCGCGTGCACGACGACGGATGGGAGATCGACATGAGGGACCACGTCCCGTACTTCATCCCACCACCGTGGTGCGACCCCGACCAGGTGCCACGGAGAGGAGGCAACGCGTTGGTCGAATAACAGCGAGAAATGGGACCCGCGCGGCGCGTCACTGCCAATGCGAACTGCGAACTGCGAATGCGAATGCGAATGCGAATGCGAGGGCGCGGGGGAGTGCAGCCGGCCGTCGACTGCTAGCGACCCGCGTCGGCTCAGCCCGCGAAGAGCGCGCTCACCCGCTCGGCCATGTCCTCGTCCAGGTCGAGGGCCAGCGACTCGGCCACCGCATCCCACTGGTCCGTTCGCCGCGGTGCGACGATCGTCGACGTCACCAGCGGCTGCTCCCGCAACCATGCGAGCGCGAGCCCACTCGTGGAGACGTCGAGCTCGCGCGCCAATCCGCGCAGCGCTGTTACCCGGGCGAGGTTCGGCACCGTGAACGACGACGCATACATCGCCGGAGCCAGCGCCAGCCGGCTGCCGGCCGCGGGTTCGGGCAGCTCATCCGGGTCCCCTCCCGACTGCTGCACGGTATCGAGCAGCCGATCGGAGAGGATGCCACCGGCCAACGGCGAGAACGCGACGAAACCAATGCCCTCCGAAGCCAGGAGCGGTAGTAGATCGGGCTCCGAACCGCGGGCGAGCAGGTTGTATTCGTTCTGCACGACGACGGGTCGGGGAAGGCCGGCGCGATCCGCCGCGAGCAGCCAGGCCTCGACGTCGCGCACGGTGACGTTCGTGCAGCCCCAGCCGCGGATCTGCTCCGAGTCGATCGCCGCGGCGAAGGCGGTGACCGTCTCTTCGAGCGGCGTGTACGGATCGCCGGCGTGGGTGAGATAGAGATCCACCCGACCGAGACGGGACCGGCTCAGAGCCAGCTGCCGCTCGATGTGGTCCGCGCGCAGCGAGATGGTCTCCTGACCGCGCTCCACGACGTTGCCGACCTTGGTGGAGATGAGAACGTCGCCATGCTCTCGCTCCTCACGCCAGCGGCCGATCACGCGCTCGCTCTCGCCCCGCGCGAACGAATTGGCGGTATCGATGGCGCGGATCCCGAACTCGTAGGCCTCATCGAGTCGCTCGAGTGCCTCATCCGTCTTCATTCCGAGACCGACCCGCGAGGGGGCCGAACCAATGCCGCCGATCGCTGCTCCGCCGAACACGTACTCGGTGATCGGGATGCCGCTCGCACCGAGCTCACGAGAGATCACTGGGCAGCTCGCAGTTCGGCGATTCGCGCTGCGACGTCCTCGAGCACACGCTCAGAGCCGGCATAGATCCCGGATGTCCGCGGCCAGTGGGTGATCACGTCGGTGAACCCGAGCTCTGCTGCGCGCCCGACCAGGTCATCGAAGGCGCCGACGCTGTCGAGCGCGTACTGGCCGCCCGAATCGAAGGACAGGTAGCGATCCAGCACCGCGCCGGTCTCGTCGAGCCGTGACGAGAGCTCGCGCACCGAGTTCCACCACTCCTCGCCGGTCGCTCCGTCACGTCCGGTCGTGACCCAGCCTTGGCCGTAGCGGGCGGTCAACGCGAGTGCCTTCGGTCCGTTCGCCGCGATCACGAATGGCACCCGCGGCTGCTGGGCGGCGACCCCGACCATCCGTGCCTCGTGCGCCGTGAACCAGTCGCCGTCGAGGGAGATCGGGCCGTCCGTCTCGAATCGCAGCAGGGCATCCAGCTGCTCGACGAATTCGGCGAACCGTTCGTAGCGTTCTTTCGGGCTCAGCTCGCGGTAGCCCAGAACATACGCGTCGAAACCGGTGCCGCCCGACCCGACGCCGAGCAGCAGGCGCCCGCCGGAGATGTCGTCGACCGTCGCGATCTCCTTGGCGAAGGGAACCGGATGCCGAAAGTTCGGCGACGTGACGAAGGTGCCGAGCCGAATGGTCGAGGTCACTGTCGCCGCTGCGGTCAGCGTCGGAATCGTCGAGCCCCAGGGCTCGTCGGCGAGCGATCGCCAGGAGAGGTGGTCGTAGGTCCAGGCGTGGTCGAAACCCAGGGTCTCGGCGGATGACCAGAGTCGCCGAGCCTCCGCCCAGGGGTATTGGGGAAGGATGACGATTCCGAAGCGCATGCCCCGAGCCTAGAGAGTGACGGCGCACGGAAGGTGCTGAAGCCGGCGGGTGCCGGGTTAAACTGGGAGCACCATGGCCACGTTTGGAAACCTCACCGACCGTCTCGCAGACACCTTCAAGAACCTCCGAGGCAAGGGCAAGCTCAGCCCGGCGGATGTCGACGGTACCGTCCGCGAGATTCGTCGTGCCCTGCTCGATGCCGACGTCTCGCTCGACGTCGTCAAGGACTTCACCGCGAAGGTGCGCGAGCGCGCCCTCGGCGACGAGGTCTCCAAGGCTCTCAACCCCGCCCAACAGGTGGTGCAGATCGTCAACGACGAACTGATCACCATCCTCGGCGGCGAGGCCAGGCGCATCCAGTTCGCCAAGAACCCGCCCACGGTCATCATGCTGGCCGGCCTCCAGGGTGCCGGTAAGACGACCCTTGCCGGCAAGCTCGCCAAGTGGCTGGCCAAGGAGAACCACACACCGCTGCTGGTCGCGGCCGACCTGCAGCGCCCCAACGCCGTCACCCAGCTGAAGGTCGTCGGAGAGCAGGCCGGCGTTCCGGTCTTCGCTCCCGAGCCCGGCAATGTCGGCGCGGAGGACGCCGCCCCGAGCCGCGGCTTCTTCGGCGGCACCGTCGGCAACCCGGTCAAGGTCGCCAAGGACGCGATGAAGTTCGCCCGTGACAAGCAGTACGACGTGGTCATCGTCGACACGGCCGGCCGTCTCGGCGTCGATGCGGAACTGATGAAACAGGCCGCGGACATCCGCAAGGCCATCGATCCCGACGAGGTCTTCTTCGTCATCGACGCGATGATCGGTCAGGACGCGGTCGCCACGGCCAAGGCCTTCCAGGAGGGCGTGGACTTCACCGCCGTCGTGCTCACCAAGCTCGACGGTGACGCCCGCGGTGGTGC
>Ga0247742_10001689_pt1 | contig 14998 bp, 17 predicted proteins | sample UWRJL208509C2_FD_180944 | JGI IMG/M metagenome (GOLD analysis project Ga0247742, IMG submission 180944) | Plant litter microbial communities from Arlington Agricultural Research Station in Wisconsin, United States - UWRJ-L208-509C-2 | ecosystem: Environmental > Terrestrial > Plant litter >...
AGGCGCTGCTTTGGCCTACCAATTCGCCCATTTCGTTAATGCGGCTCAGTGCGTTAAAATCCAGACAGAATATCAGGTGGGCATCGGCAATTAAGGAAGCCGATAGCTCAGGTTGCTCGGTGTGTATAATAACTTCTTCATTACCAGGCATCCAGCTTAAAAAATCGGGATAATCTGTAGGGGTAATTACTTTGGCGTGATGCCCCTGCTGTATCAGGTAATTGTACAAACCCAATGACGAACCCATAGCATCACCATCAGGTTTATGATGGGTAGTGATCACTATTTTTTGAGGTTGTTCTAAAAGGTGTGTAAGCGCAGCTAAATCTAACATCAATTTTAAAAAAGAGTTGCAAAGCTAAATAAATAAATTAAATACAAACCATCTAATTTAATTCAAAACGCTTTATGTTACAGATGTAAAATCCTATTTTTGCGCCAATTTTAACAAAGAACATGAAAACTAACAGAACTTTTACCATGATTAAGCCTGATGCGGTTGCAAATGGGCATATTGGTGCAATTATAGACAAGATTACCAAAAGCGGATTCAAGATCATCGCTTTAAAATATACTTCATTAAGCCCTGAAAAAGCTGGTCAGTTTTATGAAGTACACAAAGAGCGTCCGTTTTACAAGGATCTGGTTGGCTTTATGTCATCGGGCCCAATTGTTGCTGCTATTTTGGAAAAAGATAACGCCATTGAAGATTTCCGTAAACTGATTGGTGCTACCGACCCGGCTAAAGCTGACGAAGGCACTATCCGTAACCTGTTTGCAAAATCAATTGAGGCAAACGCGGTACACGGTTCAGATTCTGACGAGAATGCTGAGATAGAAGGAAGTTTCTTCTTTTCGGCTTTCGAGAAATTTTAATTGATCAACCTATAAGCAGGCGTAATTGATATTGCACCTGCTTATAAGGTTATTGTATTGAATTGTTTGGCGGGATATCTGTAACCCCGTTTTTCTTTAAAGAAAAATAACTTCCTCTACCAGTATACTGTTGGCTTTCTCGTTTATCTTATCCATGATCTGGTTGCGCATCATCATCAGCTCGTTTTTTATTACCGATGATTCTATACGCAAAAACAGTTTCTTATCGCGAATGAATAATTCCTTTGTGCGGTTGGCTACCGGTTTTCCAACCAGCTCTGGCCAGGCAGCCACCACGGCGGTTTCATCAAAGCGGCGTTTAATTTTATAAACGTTCAGCATTTGCTCAATAGCATCCTTTAGCGATTTGTCATTTGCTTTACGCATCAATTGCCCCTCCTGTCACTTTAAATAATTTTACCGGCACGTTTATTTTATTAAAAATATCCCGGACACGGTTCATACTGGTATCAGTAATAAACACCTGTCCAAAATCATTATTTGATACCATTTTCATGAGTTTGGTAACCCGCTCATCATCCAGTTTGTCAAAAATATCATCAAGCAGCAGCAGCGGCTTAAATCCTTTTTGCTGATATAAAAAACTATACTGCGCCAGTTTTAAAGCAATTAAAAATGATTTTTGTTGCCCCTGCGATCCAAATTTTTTCATGGGCATGCCATGTATGTTAAACTGCAGGTCGTCTTTATGTATACCGGCGGTGGTGCGTTCCAGCACCCGGTCGCGTTCAACGGTCTTTTTAAGCAGGGCCCCAAAATCATCATTCAGTAACTGCGATTCGTACGTTAGTTCTACCTGCTCGGCACCATCGCTTAAAAAGCTGTAATGTTTATTAAAAACGGCTGTAAATGTTTCCATAAAAGCCTTGCGCCGCTCAAATATCTTATTGCCCGAGTTGGTTAACTGCTCATCAAGCACCTCAAGCAGGCTTGGGTCGTAACGGCCGGTATCGGCAATAAGCTTTAATAATGCGTTGCGGTTGGCCAGTACCTTATTATAAGTAATGAGCTCATCGAGGTAATAATTATCGGTTTGCGATATTACATTGTCAATAAACTTGCGGCGCTCCTCGCTGCCTTCGGTAATAATGCTGGTATCATACGGCGATATCATGACCAGGGGCAGCAGGCCTATATGATCGGCCAGGCGCTGGTAGTCTTTTTTATTGCGTTTAAACTGCTTTTTCTGATTACGCTTAACAGAACAGGCCACCGCTTCGGGTTGGTCGTTCTTGTTAAAAACACCGGTAACAATAAAAAAATCGGTGCCCTGTTTTATCTGCTGGCTATCTATCGGGTTAAAATAACTTTTACATAACGAGAGGTAGTGAATAGCATCCAGCAAGTTGGTTTTGCCCGCTCCGTTATTACCGGCAAAGGCATTCACCCCCTCACTAAAAACAAGTTCGGCCTCCTCGTAGTTTTTAAAGTTAATGACTGACAGCTGTTGCAAATACATATGGGAGGGCAAATTTAGTCAGAATTGTTCATTAGTTTGCCCGCATCTGTATTAAGTTTCTGAAATATTTGGCGGTGATTTTTCAGGCAGTATTAATTTGGCAAGGCTCCGCGCCATGCCAATAAAAACAATGACCCAGGCAGCTATGCTGAAGTATAAAAAAATGTTGGATACAGGCATTATAAAAGGAATATCAATAGCTTTTGACAGGTTAAAGGTTGCCACCGAGTACATCCCCGCCGGGAAAACCAGCGACCAGTACTGCGGATCATACCGGAGCGGAACCTTTTGAATAACATGCCGCCATATGGGCAGCAAAATTAAAATAGGTATCCACCAGGTGGCAAATGCCCAGAACAAAACGGTGAGCCCCGGCAAAAAATACTGGATACCCGGTATCCAGGGGTTGTGCTGGGCATACATCATAAGGCGCGAGCCCGCAAGTGTTGTAATAGCCACAGCGCCCATATTTATCCAATAGGGAGGGGTAAGCAGCTCGGCCTTCATGTTAATAATAGCCAGCGATACAGGATGAGGGAAATAAACACCATATAATGCATACCACCAATTAAAAAAGCGCAGAGCGATACAAAGATCACCACATCCTTATAAATCATATCATTGGCAATCAGCGTGCCCAGTACAGCAACAGATTCGGTGGCTACCACAATAAGCAGCCAGGCGCCGCTCAGGCTTGTTTCGAGGCCCTGCTTGGGTTCTTTGGCGGTTATCACCACAAAAAAAGTATAGGTGATAATTGCCCACAGCACCAGCCCAAACTCCCATAAAAATATGGCCTCATGTTTATGCGATGTCATGAGCGCGAATTGATTGCCTAATACGTTGTTGGCCGCCACCATGGTTAAAAAGGTAACCCCGCGCGATGAGCTGGTGATATCCTTCCATACGTAGGCCGGGTACTTGATTGCCCTTATCACGAATATTACCCATAAGGCTATATAAAAAACAATGTTGACTATAAATAATATATGGGCAAGTAGTTTCAGGTTAAATAAAAAAGCACCAATAGACACGATACCGGTTGCCATTACCAGCGCGAAGTAACCGGGGAAAAACGTTTGCAGCGAGTGCCCGGTAATAGGCTCGCCGGGTTTGGTTAACGGTGGTTTTTCATCAGCGTATGACATATAATATAATAGTTACCCGGGATTAATTAATGTGATTATAACTGGTTTATGATCAGTATTATTAGTAAATATCCACAAAATAATTTTTAACTTTAGCTTAACTGATGCTACCAGAAAAATAATTAACAAGCCTATTGCGCTGTAGGTTGGTTCATTGCCTGCCTATATCAACAAACCCCATTATATGTTTACCAATTTTAATGCAAAAGAACAGGCTGTACATTTCCCGCCAGACAGGCGATTGGTTGTTGGCCTAAAACCTTACATGTTTTATATTATTGGTTTGTTGTTGCTGGCCACCGTGGGCATTGCCTGGCTGCAATACCTGGTTTGGGGTTTGCCTGCCGACCCGTCAGCATCATTACCCGCCGTTACCGCTGCCGACCCGCAGGGTTTTCCGTGGTGGGTGTGTATGAGCCATTGGGGCAACTTTTTCTTTTTAATTATCATCATCAGGAGCGGCCTCTCTATCCTTGCAGATCATCCGCGGCTGTACTGGAACAACAACTGCTCGCCCGATTCGGAGTGGATACGGTTTACGCCTTTAAATGTACAGCGCGATAAAGTTTTAACTGCCAAGGATGATGCACGCTATTTAAGCCCTGTTATTGGCCTGCCCGGTTACCGGCATACGGTAGGTTTGGCCCGCAGCTGGCATTTTATTAACGTTCCGTTTTTTTTGTTAAACGGGGTAGTATTTATCATCATGCTGTTTTCAACAAACCAGTGGAAACGCATTGTGCCCGCGTCATGGCAAATTTTGCCCGACTCCTGGAATGTATTTATCCATTACGCTACCCTGAACATGCCGGTTGAGCCCAACGGCTTTTATCATTATAATGCGCTGCAGCAGCTATCGTATTTTGGCGTGGTGTTTTTGTTGGCCCCAATAGCCATGCTGAGCGGCATGGGCATGTCGCCGGCAATTGAAAACAGGTTTCACTGGGTGCCTAAATTGTTTGGTAACCGCCAGGGAGCACGTTCTGTGCATTTTTTGGTGATGCTGGGCTACCTGGGTTTTATAGTGATACACGTAAGCATGGTTGTGGCCACGGGTTTGGCCCGTAACATGAACCACATTACATACGGAACGGATAACCCACACAGTGCAGCTGGCTTATACGCCGGCCTGGCCATTATTTTATTTACGGTGGGTTTTGGCTTTTTTGCCCATTGGCTGTCATGGAAAAGGCCACGCTTTTTACAACGTGTGCAGGCAGGCATCAATGGTACGTTATGGCGTTTATCTATCAATAAATTTAAGCCCCATAATTATTATCAGCAAAAAGATATATCGCCATATTTTTGGGCAAATGGCAAACTACCCGAGTCGGAGGAGTGGCTTGGCCTGGCTCAAAATAATTTTAAAGATTACAAGCTTAAAATTGACGGACTGGTTGAAAACCCGGTAGAGCTAAGCCTTGATGATTTGATGGCGCTTGGCAAAGAGCAAAACATTACCATGCACCATTGTATACAAGGGTGGTCGGGCATTGCAGAGTGGGGCGGTTTGCCGATAAGCGCGCTGGTTGAACTCGTTAAACCCCATCCATCGGTAACCACGGTTGCCTTTTATTCTTTTGGCGAGGGGCTTTTTGGCGGTACTTATTATGATACCCATACCATTGGCAATTGCGTAAAGCCGGCTTCTATACTGGCCTGGGAAATGAATTACGAGCCCCTTACCCATGCCTTTGGCGCGCCGCTGCGTTTGCGTATTGAAAACCAGCTGGGTTACAAAATGGTGAAGTGGATAGCCCGTATTGAATTTGTAACATCGCACGAAGATGTGGGCAAAGGTTTTGGCGGTAAAAATGAAGATGATGAGTATTTTGATCTGCTGGCCAATACTTAAAGCCAGTATTTAAAATGTTGAAGCCATGTTAAAATGGTAGTAAAGACCTATTGCAATAATGAGGTTGAAAATTAAAAGCCAGTTTGTTTTGATCAAAAATTTTTTTTGAAACAGATAATATAAGATCCCCATTTGCAAAGCGGTATAAAACAAAGCCTCCCCAATAAAATACTTATCTCCGGAAGCACCTTCACCGAATAAAAAAAAATGAGTGAATTGAGCTACAACCTCCAATACAAAGAATAAAGCTGTATTTAAAATGACTGATAATATTGAGATTAAGATATTTTTCACAGAAATAGGATACCCCCCAATTGCGCTAAGATAAGTTATTATCAATATAGTTTCCTTGTACGATAAAATATGGCCAAAACACACCTTCTTCACCCAATAAACTACTGTATAAATGCTCCGGGAAATCATAATGCAATTATTTAATTTAAAAGGTATTGCCAGAAATTATGAAAACCGTAACTTTGCAAACTTTAATTTTGTAACAACAATGTCAAAAATCCAGGCGAATACCAAAGTTGCAGCACCAGAAACCAATTTAGGTCATAGCGGTAACTTCGTGCGCGAGAATCAAAAAAGCCTATTATTTATAGGTGGGGCCATTATTGCCCTTATTGCTATTTATCTGTTGTATCTGAAACTTTATTTAGGTCCGCGCGAAATTACTGCTGCCGATCAAATGCATGTTGCGCAGGATTTTTGGGCTAAAAAAGATTGGGATAAAGCAATTAAAGGCGATGCCAGCTATCCTGGTTTTGAAAAAATTATCAGCGAATACAGCAACACGAAAGCCGCAAACCTTGCTTATTTTTATTTAGGCACTGCTTATTTAAATAAAGGCGAGTACAGCAAAGCTATTGACAACCTGAACAATTTCCGTGGCGATGATAACATGGCCGCTGCCGAAGCTTTTGGTGGTATTGGAGATGCTTATGTAGAGTTAAAAGACTATGACAAGGCAGCTACCAACTTTAACAAGGCTATTGATAAAGCACACAATAAATTTTTATCGCCGCTTTATTTGAAAAAATTAGGCCTGGTTTACGAAGAGCAAAAAGATAACAAAAACGCCAGCGAAACATACAAAAGGATAAAATCAGAATATCCTGAAAGCGCCGAGGCACAAAATATTGACGAGTATATAGCTCGCGCAGAAGCGAAACAATAATCCTTGATTTTGGATACCGGATGTTCGATTTCGGATTTACAGACTTGAAGAGGCCTTTAAATCAGAAATCGGACATTTTTTTTATAAGTAAATCCGAAACATCCGATATTAGCATAAATCCAAAATCGAACATCCCAAATCCGAAATAAAACATGGCTACACAGCTTAAAAACCTCTCAGATTTTTCAAATACCGAAATACCATCAGCCGCACCTTATAAATTTGGTATTGCAGTGGCCGAGTGGAACCCCGAAATTACCAATGCCCTTTACCAGGGCGCTTACGATAGCCTGGTAAACAATGGTGCATTGCCCGAAAATATTGTTACTTATGCCGTACCCGGAAGCTTTGAGCTAACCTCAGGGGCCGATTTACTGCTGAAAACCGGCAAGCTTGATGCCGTGATTTGCTTAGGCTGTGTAATACAGGGCGAAACCCGCCATTTTGACTTTATTTGCAACGCAGTAGCAAACGGAGTAAGTAATGTTGCCATAAAATATTCAAAACCTGTTATATTTGGTGTGTTAACCACTGATAACCAACAGCAGGCTATTGACCGTGCGGGTGGCAAACATGGTAACAAGGGCGATGAGGCTGCTATTACTGCCATTAAAATGGCCAGCCTGGCCGAAACATTAAATGGCTAATTAGCGTAAAACTGTTTAATCAAAACAATGAAAAAGTTTATTTACATAGCACTTATAGCTTTAGTGGTTGGCAGCATGATTTCGTCATGCTCAAATAAATTATGTCCTGCGTATGGTTCGTATCCCAAAGGCGGCCGTTAACAGAAAATTGTCATATTTTATTTTCACCTGAACCTGTAAGCAGTTTTTGTGTTATAATTACGTTATAGCATTGTACACTATATAATTACATTTTATGAATTGGATTTCGTTGGAGTCGGCAGATCAATTAAATAGTATTAAACAACATCAGGGCTATAGCCTGATCTTTAAACATAGCACGCGCTGTTCTATCAGCATGATGGCTAAAAAACGTTTTGAGCTTGACTGGGAAGATCTTCCTGAAGATATGCCTCTTTATTTTTTAGACCTCATTACTTATCGTGACTTATCAAAACAAGTAGCAGAAATTTTCCAGGTTCACCACGAATCTCCTCAGTTATTACTGATCAAAGACGGCGAATGCGTACTTGATCAATCGCACGGACAAATCTCCGTTGATGAGGCCTTGTCTGTATTAAACTAATAGTTTCAGAAATTTTTATAGGAGAGGCCATACGCGAGCGTTATTGCGGGGGATAGAGTAAGAGCCTCACCCAACCGAGGGCTTCAAAAGCTTTTTAAAGTCTTCCCCATTGGGGGAGATTTAGAGGGGGCTTATGCCACGCGGCGCTCGCAATGACAATGAAAGCTTAATCTTGACTCTTGATTTTCGTTTCTTGTCTCTTTTTCGTAAAACTTGCCACGTAGCCTCTAAAGGGTTATTTGGTTTTTAACTACATTTGTACCATGATTGAATTACCGGTAGTTCCTGCTGTTAGCCAACAACCCCAACGTAAGCCCGATTGGCTTAGGGTTAAGCTTCCTATTGGAAAAGAGTACACTCACGTACGTAGTTTGGTTGATGAGCATAAGCTGCATACCATTTGCGAAAGTGGTAATTGCCCAAATATGGGCGAGTGCTGGGGAGCCGGCACAGCTACTTTTATGATATTGGGTAATATATGTACCCGTTCGTGCTCATTTTGCGCTGTAGCAACCGGCAGGCCATTAGCTGTTGATGTTGATGAGCCAAACCGTGTAGCTACATCTGTGAAACTGATGCAGGTAAAACATTGCGTTATAACCTCGGTTGACCGTGACGACCTGAAAGATGGCGGATCAATTATCTGGGCAGAAACCATTAACGCCATACGCCGCGAAAGCCCCGATACTACGCTGGAAACCCTGCTGCCCGATTTTAGGGGTAACTGGGATAACCTTGCCCGTGTTTTAGAAACCAGGCCCGAGGTAGTATCACATAACCTTGAAACCGTACGCCGCCTTACCAAAGAGGTACGTATACAAGCTAAATATGACAGAAGTCTGGAAGCGTTGAAACATGTTTCTGAGGCTGGTTTACGTACCAAATCGGGCATAATGCTTGGCCTTGGCGAAACCGAAGACGATATTTTAGAAGCCATGGACGATTTGCTTGCAGCAGGTGTTCATATTTTAACTTTAGGCCAGTATTTACAGCCTACACGCAACCACCACCCGGTAATTGACTGGATTCATCCTGATCAGTTTGCCAGGCTCAAACAATTTGGATTAGATAAGGGTTTTAAATATGTAGAGAGCGGTCCGCTGGTTCGTTCATCTTATCATGCAGAAAAACATCTGTTTGATATATGATAATATCATAATTCCTTTATATATTCACGTCGTTGAGTAAGAAACATAAAATATCGCTGACAGAAGAGCAACTGGTTCTTTCGCTTAGGAACCATGAAAAGGTTGCCATTGAGGCTTTATATGATATGTATTCAGCTTCATTATTTGGGGTAATTTCACGAATTGTTATTGATACTACTATCGCCGAGGATGTTTTACAGGAAACTTTTGTAAAAATTTGGCATTCCTTTTCCAGTTACAGCACCGAAAAAGGCCGCTTGTTTACCTGGATGATCAATATTGCACGTAACCTTGCAATTGATAAAATAAGATCAAAGGATTTTAAGAACCAGAACAAAAACCAGGAGATTGAAAATAACGTAACTTCCATTGACGAACAGAACAGTACAGTTTACAAACCTGAGCTAATGGGAGTAAAAGATTTGGTTCAGACCTTAAAGCCTGAGCAAAAATCAATTATTGATCTGGTATATTTCAAAGGTTACACGCATGTTGAAGCTGCTGATGAATTAGGAATTCCGCTTGGCACCATTAAAACACGGTTAAGAATGGGTATACAGCAGCTCAGAAAACATTTTAATTGAAGTAGTGGAAGATATAAAAGCATATATTGAATCAGGCATTCTGGAACTTTACGTTCTGGGGGATGTAACCCCCGACGAAAGGTTGCAGGTTGAGGCCATGGCTTTAAAACATCCGGCTATAAAAGCAGAGCTGGATGCTATAGAGCGGTCAATGGAGCTATATGCAAAAGAAAACGAGATTGAGCCTTCAGAAAACTTGCGCCACCGTGTATTAGGCAGTATACTCACCAACTTTGGCGATGATAATAACTTTCCGCAAAAAGCGGCTCCGCGTAAAACCAATGTTGTGACATTGCCTCCGCGTAAGGAGAGCAATTTTTATAAATATGCCTTTGCTGCCTGCCTTGCATTATTAATAGCCTCTGGTGTTGCGCTTATGAGTGTATATTCGCGTTTGCAGCAATCTAATAATCAGATTATTACCCTGCAATTGCAAAATCAGCATTTTACCAACCGGGTAAATTTACTGGATAGTGAACTGAGCATTTTCCGCGATCCTTCTTTTAAGTTGCTCAAGCTGCAGGGTACTCCTAAAAATCCTGCTTTGGCTGTTACCGTTGCGTTTAGCCAGGCCCTTAAAAAGGTGCTGATTGATATGAAGAACGTTAACCTGCCGCAAAATGATAAAGACCACCAGTACCAGCTTTGGGCATTGGTAGGCGGTAAACCGGTTGATCTGGGCGTTTTTGATGCCCCTGCCGACTCAGCCCAAATGAAAGAAATGAAATCCATAGCCCGTGCCGATGCGTTTGCCGTAACGCTTGAACCTAAAGGCGGCAGCATTAATCCTACAATGGATCAAATGGTGGTTTTGGGTAAATTCTAACAAGCAAGTTTCTTCTTTACTTATCTTTTTTACAATATCAGCAGCTGTTTTTGATATTTTTATCCCGTGTATTTTAATTTTCAGGCTAAAGTGTTTCTTGTTGATTGTTAATCAATTGGGCAAAATATGGCCTTTTTGTTTACTTATTTAACAGTTATTTAATAATAATCTAAACCAATTATTCGTTTTTTTGTAACTAATAGGATGTTTGGTGCGTCTTATTATCAGTTAGATTGCAAAAACATGCTTTATATCATATAATCTAACCCCAAAGTTTGAGTATTTAGTTCTTTATAAGATCAGTTAATAGTTAATAAAAGCGGTTGTACGATACTTACAACCGCTTTTTTTATGCCATTAATTTTGCCATGGTAACCGGGAGCTGGGTCGCAAGTTTTCCCGGTAAAATTACATTGAGGCGGTTAGGCAGGGCAAGTTCATCGCCGGCTTTTCCGTGTATATAGATACCCGCAAGGCAGGCTTGCAAAGGCGTATATTTTTGGGCCAGTAACGCCGCAATAATGCCGGTTAGCACATCGCCCATACCTCCAGAGGCCATAGCCGCGTTTCCGGTAGAGTTAAAATATGCCTTACCATCGGGCGATAGGGTTATGGTATAGTCGTTTTTTAAAACAATATATATATTAAGTTTTTGGGCTTGTTCAATGCCGGTTTGCAGCCGCTGCCACCAGCTTTTATGTTCGCCAAAAAGCCTGTCAAACTCTTTCATGTGAGGTGTCAGGATGCTTCCTTCAGGTAATTGCACTAACAAATCTGGATTCTCGGCCAATATGTTCAAAGCGTCGGCATCGGCAATTACCGGTTTTTTATAGTTTTTGATAATAGCCTCAAGCAAAGCAACAGCATCTTCACCTTTACCGAGGCCGGGGCCTACGGCTATAGAGCTGAATTTTTCCCATTCAATTTCGGGCAGGGTATTTTCACTCCTTACAATGGCCATAATTTCGGGCAGGTAGCTGTTTAATGCGGTTAGGCCGCTTTCGGGTACACAGGCCGTGGTTAATCCCGCGCCCGCATGTGCAGCTGCCGATGCGCTAAGCAATGCCGCTCCCATAGTTTTGGCCTGCCCCGCAATAATGAGTGTATGGCCGTAAGTGCCTTTATTGCTAAAACGGTGCCTGGGTTTTAATGTTGCACGAATATCTTTCTCATCAATAAACTGATAAGGCGAGTTTATTGATCGTATAAATTTTTCGCTGAGGCCAATATTCACCGCCTCCCAGCAATCTACATAAGGGGCCGATTCGGGAAGTAAAAAATTGATCTTGGCTTGTTGAAAGGTGATAACCAGATCTGCCTTTATCGCGGTAGCATCTGGTAAAATGGCTCCTTCCGAAGGGAGGCCGGTAGGCACATCAACTGCCACTATGGTTTTTTTAAATTGGTTAATGTGTTTTACTATCCGCTCATAGTCGCCGGTGAGGGGTTTGTTTAAGCCGCTGCCCAGCAGGGCGTCAATAATAACGCTGCTATGGTTGTCGGGAAGGTCACCGCCTTTATCAATTTCCGTTACCGGGGTGTCTGTTTGCTTTAGGCGGTCAAGGTTAACGTTGAAATCAGCAGTTGCTTTATCGCTGAAACGGGTTATATAAACATGCAGCTTTTTATAATCATGCTGGTTAAGCAGGCGTGCAATGGCGAGGCCGTCGCCCCCATTATTTCCCGTGCCGCAATAAAAGCTAATAGTTTTTCTTTTATCAGGAAAGTGATTGATAAACCAGCCCACAAAGGCCCTGGAGGCACGCTCCATCAGGTCAATAGAACTTATCGGTTCATTGGCAATGGTATAGGCATCAGCCTCACGTATTTGGGCGGCGGTAAGTAATGGTTGCATATAATTCTAAAAGTAGGGAATTATAGGTTTTGTTTTGGATGGACGGGGAATGATTATTATGAAGTTAAATATCCTGCAGAATATCCATAAACTCGTTGGCAGAAATAATTTTAACAGACGGAAAGCTGAGCTGTTTAACTAAGTTAAAATGTGCGTCATTAGTGACTAAATAATCTGCATTGCCCGCAACCGCTATATCAAAAAACTTATTGTCGTCTGGATCTTGTTTGATTAAATTCCAGGCATAATAAATTTGCTGATGTATTACCTGCGGCGATTCAATAAATATATTCATTACAATTTCGGCAACACCCGGTGCAGACCGCTGTTGCATGATCTCTTCATATTCATACAACACTTTTGATCTTAGCGTTAATAAAGGCATCCCAGATCGGTCTGAAAGGACTTCTTTTCCCAATCGAAACCAAAAGAATATTCGAGTCAAGAACAATCTTCATTAATGTTTCCGGGAAGGGCTGCGGAAGTGTTCTTTACTTAGTTGTTCGTAAGTCTGCCCGGTGATATTTTGTTTTTCTTCCCAATCTCCCACAGCATCATCCAGAGATTTTGACAACAATTTAACAGCAAGTTGCCTTATCTCTGCAAAATCAGCTTCAGGCAACGGTTTTTTTAATAGTTTTAACATCAACACCTGCTGCTCGTTTAAAGAATCGGATATTAATTCTTTTGCTCCCATAACTCAAATATAATAAATTGCTTAGTAATATTAAAGCCAGGTTCAAACCCCAAAACTGAACTTACCCATCAGCACCGCGGGGTTATCGCCTATCACAATAGGCTCGCCGCAAAGGGCCTCATTACCCAGCAGAGCAAATAGGATGGCCTCTTTGGCATCGGGATCAATGCCCAGGTTGCCGGTATCTGCAATGGGTACATCAGCAAAAGCCTGTTTCAACCGGTTAATCACAAACGGGTTTCTGGCCCCGCCTCCGCTTACAAATATCTTCAGGTCTTCCGCAGGAATGCTGGTATTTATAAAGTTGGTGATAGACACTGCGGTAAACGCGCTCAGGGTACTCACCAGGTCATCATTGCTGATGTTTTTTGTTCCGGATTTCACTTGCGCTTGTTCTACGTATGCCAGGCCAAACAGCTCCGGGCCGGTGGTTTTAGGTGCCTGCTCAGCAAAAAACGGATGATCAAGTAAGCCTGCAAGCAAATTTTCATTCACACAACCCCGGTTGGCAATAGCCGAATCCCGGTCATAAGCTATATCAAAGTATTTGCGGCAGGCAGCATCAATGAGAGTGTTGCCAGGGCCAATATCGGTGCATAAAATTTGAGTGGCGTCGCCATTGCCCGGTAAATACGTTAAGTTGGCAATACCGCCAATGTTTAGCAATATCCTGTTTTCGCCGGGTTTACTGCCCAAAAGCACATCGCCGTATAAGGCTAAAGGTGCCCCCTCGCCACCCGCGGCAATGTGCTTCTGCCTGAAATCGCTGATAGTGATGATACCGGTCTTTACAGCCAAATGATCGCCGTCGCCAATTTGAAGGGTGGCATTTGGGAAATTCTGCTGCTGGTGCAGGCGCTTGGGTGCATGGTATATGGTTTGCCCGTGGCTGGCAATATAATCAACCGTAGCAGGTGCTATGTTCCAGCTTTGAAGTGCCTCCAAAACCAGTTGAGCATGGTAATTGCCTATAAAGGCATTAAGCAGGGTAACTTGCTCCAGGTTGGCAGTTTTACGTGCAAATACCTGCTGAACTTCGTCCTTAAAGCTTTGCGGGTAGGGGATGGTGGTAAACTGCAACAGTTTAAATTGGGTTTGCAAACCGCTGCCCGTAAAGCTGCATAAGGCGATATCCAACCCATCAAGCGAAGTGCCCGACATGAGGCCAATACCCGTTTTAATTGGTTTTTGAGCAATATCAACAAGTCTTTGCAAATTTTTATTCAGCGATAACATGCGTTTAAATTACTATTAGTTGTTGGGTTTGCAAAATTGACCAAAAGCGTCATTTAACAATAAGCAAGAGTTTCTGAAAAAGCATGGCTTAGAAACGGGCTGTTTATCAACTCACCCCGACATCGCTACGCTTGTTACCCCTCTCTTCGCCTGAGGCGGAAAGAGGGGTTTTTCTTTTCTTACGCCCTCTTTCCAGCGAAGCTGAAGAGAGGGTGGTCCAGCGTAGCATAGACCGGGTGAGTCAACTACGCCATGCATTTTTAAAAATATTTGTCTTTATTAGCTATTACCCTTTTAAGAAGGATTGGATGGGGATTTTGCAAAAGTTAAATTAATAACCTGCCTTTATAAATATCTGATATATTTGTTTTGAACAAGCTTACAAACCTATTAATCAATATACATGGCCCGATTAAATTTATTGGAAGAGACCCGGTACGAGAAGCTGCCGGTAAGCGTATACAGCAACCAGCAGGAAGCCTCGCTGGCAGTAGCATCACGGATAGCGGCATTGATCCGCAGCAAACAAAGCAAAGGGGAAAAAGCCGTGCTGGGTTTGGCTACGGGTGTAACCCCCATCGGGGTGTATGCCGAGCTGGTTCGTTTGCACCGCGAGGAAGGCTTATCGTTCAGCAACGTGATCACTTTTAATCTGGACGAGTATTACCCGATGAAACCCGACGCGGCTCAAAGCTACGTGACCTTCATGTACGAGAACCTCTTTAGCCATGTAGATATTGACAAGTCAGCCGTACACATACCCGACGGTACGCTGGATCAGGATGCCGTGGTAGCCTTCTGTTTAAATTACGAACACCAGATCGAGGAACTGGGCGGGCTTGACCTGCAGCTCCTGGGTATCGGCCGTACGGGCCACATCGGTTTCAACGAGCCGGGCTCG
>Ga0247742_10001690_pt1 | contig 14992 bp, 12 predicted proteins | sample UWRJL208509C2_FD_180944 | JGI IMG/M metagenome (GOLD analysis project Ga0247742, IMG submission 180944) | Plant litter microbial communities from Arlington Agricultural Research Station in Wisconsin, United States - UWRJ-L208-509C-2 | ecosystem: Environmental > Terrestrial > Plant litter >...
ACGAGCGGAAGAAGAGAAAGGTACCGTGAGAACGGTACTATGCTTGGTTCTTGTTTGCCGCTCGGCTGGACGCTGGTGCCCTTCCGCCTTCGGCTTGAATGGCACATGGCTAAGCCCTCCCTTTCTACTCTCCTTCACTGCATCTGTCCTATCAGTCATTTTATCCTAAAACCTCGTTTTATTATCGTCAACATAGGGTAGTGTGAGCCGGCCTGGATTCTTCCTGCTATAGCGCACCACGCAGTCTGAAGTTCATTGTATAAATAGAACCGCCTCTTAACCTTTACCTTCACCCTTGCCGGTACCTACACAACACTCAGGCACATACCTCGCCAAGCTAGCCGAATCAAATCTCAACTATGAATCAAGATGGACGAGGAGATCTCGCAAGTCAATCAGTGAATAACCCAGGTACATTCGAGTTCATTGTCTAGCGTTCATGGCTTGAGCGCTTAAATGATGCAAGTGCTGATCAACGATCATCCAGTTAACGGAGGAGAAGACAGAGTTGTAATAATGCGACTCTGCTCCTGCACGACGGGCATGGCATATCGATCTGAGCTGGTGCCATTGCCAGCTTCCTACGAAGTGAGTACCTTGAAGTGTGCGCCTGACGGCCCAGCCGCATTGGGCCATGGCAGCGACTAATTATACCTCTACTCACCAATGAAAAAAGGACGCAATTCTGGATGCCATCACGGTATTTCTCGACTCTCTACCTCAAAACACCACCCTGGCAGATATTGAGATCAAATATGCATTCAAGTGCGCTGACGGGAGCGGTGGTTGGGCTGGTCTGTCCAGCACGAAAGGTTCACCGGAGAAGTGGCGTCAAGTGCTCAAGGCAAGCAATCTTGGGGCCGGCGAGCTTGGGGTGTTCCATATCCCTTCGATACTGGTGGAAGATGCCAGTCGGGAATTTCCTTATTCATCCCAGACGATGAAGAATCAGACGCGAGTAAGCGTCAAGTTCAACACTGAGCAAGTTGTTTTCGATGCACCACCGACCCTCGAAGTGAGTTATTCAAATGCAACACGCTGTGTCATTGTCCTGAACTTTTCGATTATAAGGATTGCATTACTGCTGCCACTGCTGCCTTTTCTGAAGCCATGTATGACGATGCTTGCCGTCGGGCGAGATTTGGGAGTTTCTATGTGAAGAGCTCAATCTTCAGGGCCAGACTTTATGCACATTCAGTACACGGAAGGGCGAATGAGGAGCTAGATGAAGAGGAATATAACAGGATGAGGATGCAAGGCCCTGCAGTTATTTACCTGGAGGCGAAGTATGCATTGCAGTAGTTTAGATATTCCAAAATGGATCAATTGCAACGCATTGCGTGGACAATGACTTGCACGAGCGCCAAAGTCGCTTACTGTTCAAGTTGCAAAGCGGGTAATGTCGAACCTAGGCGTCAAGTTACACAATCGCGACAGAGTTGTGTAGACTTACTTGTGTTCAGCCCGAGATGAGGTACTAATTATATCAACAGTATGCATAAAATGCTGGAAAATCTGACACGAAGCAGAGAGTTCGGTATGGACTCAGGCCGATCACTGCCGGTGGGCGCCTATTCTATTCTAAGCTGTATCGTATGCAAACTGAAGACGGAGAGGATTGTCAGCTTTCGACGCGTGTTTCAGGACTGGCCAAACCTATGCAAAAACCCGACAGACCAAGATACATACAAATTTCTCCCTATTACAACCATCCTACGCCCACAACTTACATCTTCCTCCTCACTTGCAACACATTCACTCGCACTTCACCCCCTTCGTCTCCCTCAACACCACCACTGGTACCCAGCCTCACCAAAGCGCTCTTCTTCTCTAGCACAGGTACAACTGCGTTCTGCGTAGACACCGACCCATAGATATAGTGACTCCAACGCTTGCGCTCGTGGGGGTTGCAGGGGGGTCGCAGGAGTGACGCTGCCATTGAAACTGGCCCATTTGAGTTTGAGCTGGAGCTCAGACTGGCTGTAGCCCCAGGACAGACCGCGATCCCCTCACACGATCCCATAATCGCACCCTGAGTCGTCTCCGTTGCCTTGATGCGTTCCATCGCCGAAAACTCGACCCCCGTTAGGAGCGTCATCGCCACCCGATTGTTCACCTCCTCGCCGACCTGGCCTGGCATCAGCTCAAGCGGGGAACGTGTTGGGGTTGGGGTTAGGTAATCTTGAGTTTGAGAAGAAGAGTAGAGTCGGTTGAGGTTGGGGTGAGTGTGCTGAGCCTGAAGCTGAGGGAGGGGGGACACGACACGACACGATGAGCGTAAAAATAACCCGCCCGCGCCCGTCACAGCCCCTGCTATGTATTCCTGCGTGAACGACATGCGTTCCTAGAATTTGTCGGCGGTTACTTTGCCATCTCGCCAGGGGGCTTATCCCCACCACACACAGTGCACGATCCCTAACAGATTCTTCCCTACCGACTCGGCGCTGTTGGCGAATAGGTATTGCGCCTGTGCGCGGGCCAAGAGTTGGAGCCATATGTGCCGTATGGTGGCACCGCGGGAGCGGACGAGCAGGGATGTGGGGGGAATGGAGGAGGCGTACCCTAATAAGTCGACTTTTGATATGTAGAGGGTTGCGGTGGAGGTTAGGGGAAGGGTGTGGATGGAGGTTTCTATGGAGGTTACGATTGTGCCGGGGGTCGTCGTCAGGGCCATTGAGCTGGAGCTGCGGCCGATGCAACCAAACCCGACGAGTTCAGGTCTGTTTAGGTTTTTCCTCGCTAACCTTTACCAACACGCCTTAGAGTTATACCCTCCGTATGGCCTTGCTGTAACACTTATCCTTCCCTTTACTGCCAATAGCAAACGGGGGCAATGCCCTTGACCTTCGGGGGCTGCAACTGGTACATGCAGATGCCAGGTGTAAGTGCCGGGGTGAGTGATACGGGGGGGAGGCGGTCGCGGACGGTTGGAGTTGAAGTTGATAAGGATGTGTCGGAAGGACCTGTGGTGTTTGGGTGTGGTCCTGGATGACGGTGTTCTGGGTAGAGGAAGGATGTCATCTACTTGTAGCGGCGTCTATGTCGGTATGGGTTCGGGTACAACCAAGGAGGGTGGATCTGGAGACAGGTGTGTAGTGGAGTGCCAAATGGATGTCGAGTCGATTGTCGCCAGACCAGTTCCAAAGACCATCTCGTATACATCGCAGCTACATGTATCATTCCATCATGACCATGCGTGTATGTGGTGAGGCCTCATCTTGAGCTATGAGCAGGAGTTTGATCTTGCGGGTCAAGGAGAAGCTGGTTTAGAGGCGCCGATGTCAAGACCTCTGAATTACGTCCATGTATTGTGCTCTGGCGGTGAGTGAATACCCTTCGAGGCCTAATGGCTGTACCATACGCACACTCGACGGTCCATGAACGTAGAACGGAATGACGGACCCCAATCAGTCATGACCTGACGCGTTCTGACATCGTGGGCGAGATCCGACTGCCGTCTGACACCGAACGGATGTGCGTCGACTCTCGGCAAGCCCTCTTCTTTCCGAACGTTCATCACCTGCTTAACCAATAATCAGACCGACTACTGGCTATGGATAAGAAATTCAAAAAGGCTATCAATCGTCTGAGCGTCCAAGGTTGGCCTATATTCCGTGCGAAGGAAACCGCACCTCCAGTAGAAAATCATATTGGACTTGTTGCTGGTTGCACGCTGACGCACCTTTTGATATTCACAGACGCACCAGGAAGAGGTTCCAAACCCCGAGGTCTCAGCCTCTAGATCTCCCACTGACAATACTTCCCTCTATGAACGGAGAGTGACTGTCAATGTGGTCGAAGATCTCGTAGTCTCTAGACCTTCCACTGACAACGATTCTCTCTATGAGCGGAGAGCGCCTGATCTGTACGAAGATCTCACAGTCTCCATCCGATCTTCCACTGACAACAGTTCTCTCTATGAGCGGAGAGCAGCTGTCGATGTTTACGGAAGTCTCTTAGCCTCCACCCGATTTGCCTTTGCGTCAACAGAACCTATCGTTTGGAACCTTCCGCTGCCTCAAGATATCATGTATCTCATCATCGACACCTACTTCCTCCACAACTTTCCTGATCCCGATCTGAACACGCTCTACAATCTCGCCCGCACCGCTCGGTGTCTCACAAGCTACTGCCGTTCAGTAATCTACAGGAAAATCGCGCTTACAGGATACACCCGCCATGACGAAACGATGGTCGAAATCTTTGCACGGATCCTTAGTGGGACCCCAGAGATCGCACACTATATCCACGACCTCCGGATCATCGACACAGGATCCATGTTTCAATTCTCGGTCCCTCTACCAGAAGTTGAACAGAGTCTCAAATACATCATCACGCAGGAATTTCCCAATTTACGAAGAGTAGAGGTCAACATACCTGTTGGTTGGACCTTGCTACCTGCTTCATTGACACATGCTTTCGAAGTACTCTTTCAGGCGAGAACTATACAAGAGGTTGCCATTCTTCGTGGGAGAATACCTCCAGTGTTTCTGCAGGAGTTCCGGACTGCGGACTCTGTCGATATTCGAGCCCTGGTTTCTTATCCCGACGGCCCAATGCCACATTCTGACAACACCTGCCAACCTACCACCTTGACCGTTGTCGATAACACGCCTGATGGTGAAACGACTAAAAACCTTCTCCATCATAATTCCCCGCTGCGTATACATCGCCTCACTGAGCTTCGTTTTCACGGACTAGGAAATATTCTAGATCTGATAAATCCGACAATAAAAGCACGTCAGGACTTTTTGACGTCATTGACTATTCACGCAGCGTCCGTCAAAGGCGAGTAAATTCTGGTTTGTCGGTTTAGATTTCGAGAGGCTAACAGCGAATTATTAAAGAATGCAAGCGTCTCTCTCTCAAGAGCCTCAAAGTGCTCAAATACCTTACCCTCATAGCCAACCTTACAAACCTATCCACAAACCTCTTCCAGCTGTCATGGATCACCACCACTCTAGCGTCATGTAACCCACAGGCACTACAGTACATCACCGCCGTAGTGCCCTACGTGCCTTTTCCAGATTTCTATGACGAGAATCCTGGCTGGAAAGCGCTCGACGCCCTGTTCTCAGAGACGCACAATGCGCGCTGGCCAAAGCTGAGAAGGTTCAAGGTGAATTTAGCTGCTGAGGGTGGTACCGATGTAGATAAATGTCGGGATGAGTCTGGTTATGAGACTGCGAGGGTTAGAAGTTCCTTGCCGGACCTAGCAAGGGCGGGGGTTCTTAGCGTGGAGATTGTGGACGATTCACACTATCCAAAGTTTCAGTGAAAGTTTTCCAGTGGAGTATGTATTAGTAGTAGGTACAGTAATTACAGAACACGTGCCTATCCTGCGAACCAAGGGCTCCCGAAACCATAACGATCCGAAGCCATCTTCCATTCCATCACACTGACTTTCGAGCTGGAGTGTAAAGTACCCTTCCCTTCAAGCCAAAGTACACCTATTTCCCTTAAAGTTCTTTCCAAAATCATATCTGACCAAGGACGATGAACAGTCACACCTCTTCTGGCGACGTGCAAACCATTTCTATGGCATCTTCCAAACCCGAGTCATGCAAGTTGGCGCATGGAAGTCCTTGTGCCCCCTGCCTTGAGCTGGAAATCTTTGATAGAGAAGCTCAATCTATCCTCGAGCGTCTTTCTGAGGACCGCTGGAAGATCTTGGCACAGATCAATCGGCATCACGATCCATTTATCCAACGCCTTCCTCTCGAGCTCGCCTCCCAAATCTTCGCTTTCTGTTTACCCCCACAGGGTCCCCACCCATATCCATACTATAACCCACTTCTTTGGAGTAGATCAAAAGGGCGATACATCAAACCATTCAATATTGTCTTGGGGGCCATCTGCCGGGCCTGGCGCCAGGTTGCATGGTCGACACCGAAACTGTGGTCGACTCTCCCAATTTCACTTCACCGCTGTGATAACAGAGCGTACAAGGAATTGGTGTCAGAATGGCTTATGAGGTCAGCTCAGATCCCATTGGACGTATCTCTTGTGCACAACGGTCTTGAAGGATCACTACCCCTCACCGAAGAATATGTTGATATATGGAAACCATTCATCGATATAGTCAATGGATGTTCGAGTCGTTGGAGGTCATTCAATATATATGCCTCCGACCTCGTGCTTGCGTATATTACAGGAGACAGCCGAGGAACCTCCAGGCTTGAATATTTGAAAGTAGACGGCCCGGGGTTATTGAAGCCACCCTCATATGCAGTTGAGCGCTCCTCGCATCGGTTTTCGCTCACAAATGCAATCCCCATGCCAAGCGAGCTGGTTTCAATCGCCATGCCTCTCAGATCGATCGATATCGACTGGTCCAGTCTAGTGACCATCGAGATTGGAAGGCTCTACCTCAATGAATCCCTCGTTCTTCTTCAATGGGCGCCCCGCTTGACTAGCTGCAAATTAAATGACTTTCAAGGCGGGCAAGACGAACACTTACCTTCACCTACGCCAACACATCACCACACCTTACAAGAACTAGATATACGAGACCAATCGGGACAGCAAACTGCAGAACAACTCCTAACCCTACTTATTCTTCCATCCCTCATTTCCCTATTATATGATTCCGAATACAACTCGGTTGAAAATGTCGCGGCCTTCCTAGAACGCTCTGGCTGTAGGCTGACAACTTTTCATGATGCACGTGGAGAGTTTCATAAACTCCTGGCGTTGGCACCTCATTTACAAGCACTGGAGTGGCTGCAATACCCAGGATATGGTTTTGGTGGTTTTAAATATCCCCCGAATCAATTGCTTCCCAACTTGTGTGAAATCTTGCTACACTGTGCACCTGTATCTTGGTGTCCAGTGATTGACCTGATCATGTCATGTCCCCCAAAGGCCTTCTCAATTCATGTTGAAGACCTCGACTCACGAAATGAAGATTTTTTAATCGACGAAGAGTCTGCTCGGCGTTTTCAAGACTTGATCAAGAAAGGCTACGACATCGAGATCACTTGCAGACTTTGGACTCGGGGTGAAGACGAAAACCGCGATTTATTCGCATGGTCTGAAGAAATTCGATTGTTGCGATCCAGAGCAAGCGGACTAGGTCAGGTAACTTAATCGTACCTTTCTGGGTTGGCAAGGCGTAGTACAAGTCTGTTGCCGCTGAGAATGGCCTGGACGATTTTCATTAGCTTTCGTCCCCTCTCCTTTTTGCAGCATTGTCCATAGGCCTCCTTAGTACCAATTTGTATCAATCTACTCATCTCATCACCTCATTGTGAATCCCGTCGACGTTGGCACATGTACATCTATTTAAGTTTATCTAGGCGTGGCGCCATGGCGTTGATACTGGATTCTCGGGAGTCGGGATTTGCGCGTCAAACGAAGCATCTCTGTCTATGCATCGTGCAGAAGTACCAGTGGTTGTAACAACTTGTCCCAACCCCACTAGTACTCTTGAATAGTCCGAATCATAGGTCGAGTCGGAGGACAGAGGGTAGTTCAATTTCAAACACGTACTGCGAGCTGTATTTTTAAAAGTCAATTAATACAGTATAACCGTGGGCTACTGCGATAAGTCAACTTGCATCTTGGGAGAACTGCTACTGGTAAGCGTCGACGTTTGGCTCCCGTTTACGGTGATCATGATCACGATGTTCCCACACCCTCCGCTTTCTTGACAACTTTCACACAACATCCATCGCACTAATTTCAAGTTGGGGTTCAAAGAGCTTTCAAGCGAAGTACGTCCATTAAGCTCTAAAATTTACTTACCAACTCTCACAAAGGAATACATGGTTGCAAGAATGATGAAGAATTGCACCTCTTGTGGCGACGTGCAGATCTTTTCTGTGACATCTCCGAAACCCGACCCATGCAAGTTAGCAAATGGAAGACCTTGTGCCTCTTGCTTTGAGCTAGAAAACTTTGATAGAGAAGCTGAAGCCATTCTGGAGCGTCTTTCGGAGGACCGCCGGAAGATCTTGGCGAAGATCAATCGGGACCACGACCCATTTATCCAACGCTTTCCTCTCGAACTCGCCTCTCGAGTCTTCGATTTCTGTATACCTCCACAGGATACCTACCGATATCCACGATTTATCCCACTTCTTTGGAATGCCTCAAAGTCCCAGTATATCAAACCATTCAATATCGTCTTGGGGGCCATCTGCCAGGCCTGGCGCCAGGTTGCGTGGTCAACACCCGAACTGTGGTCGACTCTCCCAATTTCGCTTCACCGCTGTGGCAATAGAACATACAAGGGTCTGGTGTTGGAATGGCTTGGAAGGTCCGCTCAGACGCCATTGGACGTTTTTCTTGTGGACAATGACGTTGCAGGATCAGTACCCCTCACTGAAGAATATGTCGAGGTGTGGAAACCATTCATCGACATAGCCAACGGATGTTCAAGTCGTTGGAGGTCATTCCATATACATGCCTCCGACCTTGTTCTTTCGTATATTACAGGAGATGGCCAAGGAACCTGCATTCTTGAATGCTTGAGAGTAAGCCTAGCAGAGTCGGAGCATCAGCGCTCCTCGCATCGGTTTTCGCTCACAAATGCGATTCCCATGCCAAGTGAGCTGTATTCAATCGCCATGCCTCTCAGATCGATCGACATCGACTGGTCCAATCTAATAACCATCGAGATTGGGGGGCTCTATGTCAACGAATTCCTAGCACTTCTTCGATGGGCACCTCGCTTGACCAGATGCAAACTACTTGACCTTCAAGATGGGCAGGACGAAGCTTTACTTCTTCCTACACCAACATGTCATCACATACTACATACGCTTGAGATAGAGGCTCTACATAACCAGCGAACAGCGGAACAACTCCTAGGTCTTCTCAATCTCCCATCGCTTATTTCTCTATTTTTTGATTCCGTAGTCAACTCGGTTGAAAATGTCGCCACCTTCCTCGACCGCTCTGCCTGCAGGCTGACAACACTTAATGATATTGACGGCAACTTTCATAAACTCCTGGCGTTGGCACCTCATTTACAAGCGCTGGAGCGGCTGGAATATCCAGGGGATTTTGGTAGTGTCACAATCCAAGAGAAGAACGAACTCGGTCCTAACATCCTCCCCAACTTGCGCCGAATTTTGATATGCGGTGGACAAATACCTTGGTGTTTATGGGCTGACCTGATCGTGTCGTGTCCTCCGAAGCCCCTCTCGATTCATGTTGAAGGTCTGGATTCACATGTTGAAGATTTATTGATCGACAAAGGGTCTACTCGGCGTTTTCAAGACTTGATCAAGAACGGCTATGACATCGAGATCACCTATAGACTTTGGGATGAAGGGGAACGTGATTTACTCGCGTGGTCTGTAGAAAGGCAGAGCAGCGGACTAAATCGAGTATATTAATCGTACCTTTCCGGGTTGGCAAGGCGTAGACGATGTTCATTGGCTCTCCTTTTAGCAGCAGTTGTCCATAAGCCTCCCATGTACACTTACCCCATCGCTTCGTAGTGGATTCCGTTGGCGTTAGCACGTTTATTCAAGGTTGTCTGGGCGTGGTGTTGGTCCTGGATTCTTGGGTCATGCGCATCAAACTAAGTATTCGCCGATGGCGTCCTGACACTCAAGTCGGAAGAACACTGACATGCGTTGTCGAGCTGAGTCGCGCACATGCGGAGCACGGGTACAGCTCTGGTAAGGTTGGAACAAGAATGCCCAGATCAAGTTTAAGCTTCCAAGTAGACAACGCAGACTAAAATGGAGAGGGGTGCCAGAGTGGATTTGGACGAGCCCATGTAGGAATCAAATACCAGATCCGGAAAATAGGACGTCGAAGTCGAAGTTACTTCAAGCTTGCATAACGAACACGCGCCATGTGTCAACTTGAGGTTGTTCGAAAGTTTGGCGCACCTCGAACGACGAACGACGAAACTACTGAACTCGTCTCGACGAATCCACGCACTGGCATCATGAGCGACTCGCACAATAAGCATATGCAGCCATGGTTTTCTTTTTGCTTTATTAATCATGGGAATGTGAATAACTGTAACGATGTAGTCGAAGCTGATAGTAACTTCATATTAGCACGGACGCTAAGAAAAGTTGAAGCGCGATTTAAACGGCGAACCTCATTTTCAGTGGATGACATGACTAAAGTCAATTGATGCAGTACTGTAACCGTGGGCTACTTGTTGGAACTTATCTGTAGCGAGCTCGGCTGTGACTGCGCGTATCTCTGATGGACTTATCGTGTACACATGCTATCTAGATGTAGATACCATATATAATCGTAGCTACATCGATTGTACTGGCACTCGTTCGCCACGAAGTCCCCCGACTTCTCGCTCCCCTCGTTGACGTTGATCCCGCATCCCGGAATTCAATACTACTGCGACGGCCACCGAGTCAACTTGCATCTTGGGAGAACTGGTATGCGTCGTCCCGTTCACAATTGATCACCATCATAATATTCCCATACCCTCAGCTTTCTTGCCAACTTCCATCGCACTGATTTCGAGTTGGGGTTCAAAGAGCTTTTAACCAAAGTACGTCCGTTAACCTGTAAAATGATATCTTACTTATCAACTCTCACAAAGGAATACTCGAGTACATCGTTGCAAGAATGATGAAGAACTGGGACGTGCAGACCTTTCCTGTGACATCTCCGAAACCCGACGCATGCAAGTTAGCGAATGGAGGACCTTGCGCCTCCTGCCTTGAGCTCGAAAACTTTGATAGAGAAGCTGAAGCCAGTCTGGAGCGTCTTTCGGAGGACCGCCGGAAGATCTTGGCGAAGATCAATCGGGACCACGACCCATTTATCCAACGCTTTCCTCTCGAACTCGCCTCTCATGTCTTCGCTCTCTGTTTACCCCCACAGGGTCCCTACTGGTATCCACGCCATCACCCACTTTTTTGGAATGCCTCAGAAGACCAGCGTATCAAACCATTCAATATTGTCTTGGGGTCCATTTGTCGGGCCTGGCGCCAGATTGCATGGTCGACACCCGAACTGTGGTCGACTCTCCCAATTTATCTTCACCGTTGTGGTAACAGAGCGTACAAGGAACTGGTGTTGGAATGGCTTGGAAGGTCCGCTCAGACGCCATTGGACGTCTTTCTTGTGTACAATTGCGATGCAGGATCAGTACCCCTCACCGAAGAATACGTCGATATGTGGAAACCATTGATCGATATGGTCAATGGATGTTCGAATCGTTGGAGGTCATTCACTAAATATGCCCCCGACCCTGTGCTTGCGTATATCACAGGAGACAGTCGAGGAACCTGCATGCTTGAATACTTGCAAGTATACCCGGAGCTGCAGTCACCTGCATATCGGCGCTCCTCGTATCGGTTTTCGCTCACGAACACGAAACCTGTGCCAAGTCAGCTGTTTTCAAGTGGAATGCCTCTCAGATCAATCGACATCGACTGGTCCAATCTAATAACCATCGAGATTGGACAGCTCTACCTCAATGAATCCCTGGCTCTTCTTCGATGGGCGCCCCGCTTGACCAGATGCCAAAATCTTGATCTTCGAGATGGGCAGGACGAAACTTTACCTCTTCCTACACCGATATGTCATCACACACTACAAACGCTTGAGATAGGGAAGCACCTAGCGGAACAACTCCTACATCTTCTCAATCTCCCATCGCTTATTTCTCTATCTTTTTATTCTGTAGTCAACTGGGTTGAAAATATCGCCGCCTTCCTCGACCGCTCTGCCTGCAGGCTGACAACACTCATTTATAACGACGGCAACTTTTATAAACTCCTGGCGTTTGCACCTCACTTACAAGCGCTGGAGGTGCTGGAATATTCAGGGGATTTGGGTAGTGCCACACTGCAAGAGGAGAACGAACTCGGACCTAACATCCTCCCCAACTTGCGCCATATTGGGATAGAGAGTGAACACATATCTTGGCGGCTGCTGGTCGACATGATTATGACATGCCCTCCGAAGCCGCTCTCGATTTATGTTGAAGGTCTCCATGCAGGTCATGATATGTTGATCGACAAAGAGTCTACTCGGCGTTTTCGAGGCCTGATCGAGAACGGCTACGACATCAAGATCACCCATAGACTTTGGGACAGGGGAGACGCGGAACGTGATTTACTCGCGTGGTCTATGGAAAATCATAGGTCGCAATCAAGGGAATAAATCAAGTGTATTAATCGTGCCTTCCCGGGCTCGCAAGGCGTAGATGATGTTCATTGGCTCTCCTTTTTGCATTTGATATATTAGAATTAACAGTGAACTGTGGTCCGGGATGAAAATTGAGACATCGAGATTGATGAATGCCCAATGTTATCCTTTTTTGACCTATTTTTTCGCACCTCATTCTCAGTGGATGACCTAGAGACGCCACTGGTCGCATTTGTGATCACGATCACGATGTTCCCACGCCTCAGGCCTTTGACTTCACGTCCATGAACCCGACTGACCACGACCGAGACGCGTCTCCAGAGCTCGTCGTACCCGTGCCCATACCGGCTGGCACACAGGCAGACGACATCCTCCCCAGGCCCAGGACACCATCACCCAGGACTCCTCCACTTGCAGGGCCCTCAGCCACAATTCTCCGCGACCACCTCCTCCATGCCCTATCTACACACCCTGGCACGCGAACCTGGCATCTGCATGTACTAGTAACAGCCCCCCGCAAGTCGGGTGCCTTGTTCCCATTTGCTATTGGGAAAGACAACAAAGCCGTGCGGAGGGTATACCTCCAGGACGTGCTGGTGCTGGTTAGCGAGGAAAAACCAGAGCTTATCGGGCTCGAGCCGCCGGGTGGTGGCACCAGCTCAATGGCCTCGGACGACGACCCCCAGACTCCCCGCATAATCGTAACCGCCATCGAAGCGTCCATCTACACCCTCCCCCTAACATCCACCGCAATCCTCTACATCTCCAAAGTCGATTCCTCAGGACACGCCTCCTCCCCCTCCCCAACATCCTTACTCGTCCGCTCTCTAATCACATTCTACACCTCCCCATCCACACGCGCCTCTGCTCTATCCTCAGGTGGTGCAATACGGCACATATGGGTCCAACTTTTCGCCCGCGCACAAGCCCAATACCTGTTCGCCAACAGCGCCGAGTGGGTGGGTAAGAGGCCGTTGGGGGATCGTGCGCTTTGTGCGTGGTGGAGGAGATGTTTGGGGAGGGTTGGGAGGGATTTGAAGAGTGGAGGGGAGGTTGGGGTGAAGATGTATTATATCCTCCCCGGGTACCTACAAATGGAGGCCGAACACGCGTTGAGGATCGCTGGGCATGGTGATCCAGACGAGGAATGGATCTACGGACACCCGTACAACGACACTACAACGCCTCTCCCGTGTCCCTACGATCCTACAAACGAGGATAGCGTGAAGAATCTCGGCCGGTTCATACCTTATTTCGACGACGATCCTAAATCGCGGTTTTTAGACGAGATTGCGTATACGACCGACGGGGATTTGAAGAGTCCGCAGAGGAAGCGGGCGAGGACTGTTGGTGGGCGGGAAGATAAGGATAGGGATGAGAAAGACAAAGACAAGGACAAGGAAAAGGCGGATGATGAAAATAAACCACCCGGCGAGATGGGCAAAGTAACCCCCAACGAATTCTGGGAACGCATGTCGTTCAGACAGGAATGCGTAGCGGGCGCCGTAACGGGGTTCTTTACCCTCGTCGTTTCTTGTCCCCCCTCGTTGAGTAGCGCGTCACCACCCACGCGGTCCCCGCTAGAGCCAATACCAGGCCAAGTCGGCGCACAGGTGAACAAGCGCGTGATGACGACGCTCCTGACGGGGGTCGAGTTTTCGACGGTGGAACGGGCGGTTAAAGCGACGGAGACGGTTGAGGGTGCGATTAGGGGGTTATGTGAGGGGATCGTATCTGCTGCTGCCGGTCCGAGCTCCAGTGGAAGTGGGGCAGCGTCAGTGGCGTTTTCATTGCTACAACCTCCAAGGACACCCCCGCGGGGAAGAAAACACCCGCATATACCAGAGGTATCGCCTAACCCATTTGCGGAACCTGTCGCGTCGTTGGAGACGTATCGGGGGTATATTTATGGGTCGGTGGCTACGCGGAACGCGGTTGTACCTGTGCAAGAGAAGAAGGCTGATATGGTGGGGTTGAGTGTCGGTGGTGGTGGTGGTGTGAAGGGAGCAGCAGAGGGCCAGGGCGAGAAGGAGCAAGGGGGAGGGCCGACGGTGAATGTGTTGCAGGTTAGGAGGAAGAAGAAAAAGGTGTAAGTTGTAGATCTAGGATAGTTAAATTTTGTAATGGGAAGGGATCTGTTGTATCTATGTATCTATGTCCACGATGCTGCCAATGCTGAGGAACTTTCTCATATTGACACTGGCTAAAATAAGCGCCCACTTGCAACGCCAGTGCTAGTGATCAGCCCGACTCATCGACGTCAAAAATAATCGAAGTTGATGTTCTCAACCTCCTCGTTTCTGCATTTTGCCCATAGTGATATTATGTGCTGATCCAGTCTGGAATCTTGAAACTACAGGAATATATATTTGGCCTCCAGATAAAGGACATCAGGGCTCCCCATCCTCATCTTGTCGTATTCCTCCTCACCCAGCTCCTTATCTGCCCTTCCGTGTACTGAATGTGCATAAAGCCTAGCCTTGCGCTGTAAACCACAGATAACATCCCAACTGAGGGTCCTGAGTCTTAATCGGTGGTAGGTATCGTCATGCATGGCGTCAGAAAAGGCAGCAGTGGCAGCAGCAGTGCAATCCTTAAAATAGAAAGTGTTCAACATAATGAACAAACGTGTTGAAGCCCGTGAATAACTCACTTCGAGGGTAGGTGGTGCATCGAAAACAACTTGTTCGCCCTTGAACTTGACGCTCACCCGCGTCTGAGTCGCACCCGTCACGGTTTCCTCCTGCGTCGTTTGGGAAGAATATGGAAACACCCTCCTTATGTTTTCCGCAGGCATTGAAGGGATATGAAACACGCCAAGCTCGCAAGCCCCGGGATAGCTTGCCTTCAGCGCTTGACGCCACTTATCCGGCGAACCTTTCGTTCTGGACAGCCCAGCCCA
>Ga0247742_10001691_pt1 | contig 14988 bp, 12 predicted proteins | sample UWRJL208509C2_FD_180944 | JGI IMG/M metagenome (GOLD analysis project Ga0247742, IMG submission 180944) | Plant litter microbial communities from Arlington Agricultural Research Station in Wisconsin, United States - UWRJ-L208-509C-2 | ecosystem: Environmental > Terrestrial > Plant litter >...
AGGGCCGAATGCTTGAGGATCTTGCGTCGGTTGAGGTGAGGCATCGTGTTTTCCAGTTTTGTACCCAAAGCCTTCATGTTCCGCGCTGGCGATCGGCGTCGTCGCATTCGATAATCATACCCGACGACGGACGGCTCGACGCCGAAGCGCGCGGCGTCTCTGGCTGCTGTGTCTTAGCCGTTAACGTCAATCGCGGTGCGGCGCGTGTTGTAGTTAGGGCGCCGAAGCGAGGAAGGCCAACAGTGCTTCGTTCAGGAAGGCAGGTGCTTCGTATGTCAGCATATGCCCTGCTCCCGGCACTTCCGTAAACGCGCTGCCGATCCGTTCCGCCATCTGCTCGACACGGGCCTTCGGCAGCGCGCGATCTTCGGCGCCTGCGATCGTCAATACCGGCATCGACAGACCCTGCAGATCCGCGAGCGCGTCGCGCCGATTGAAGATAATGCGGCCAATCGGCGCTACGCTGTCGGCGATGCGTTCGGGCTCCCACGCGGTCAGCCGCGCGCGATGCGCCGCCACAACCGCAGGCTCCGCCGCGGAGAAATCCGCTGAGTAGAGAAGCGACACCAGCGCATCGGCCAAATCGGACGAAACGGCGCCGCGGTCCGCCATATCTTCCACCCCCGCCAAGAACTCGGCGCGCGATTTTGGTGGCTCGGCCGCCAGAGATGTGGCCAGCAGCGCCAGCGACGACACGCGAGCCGGCGCGATCAGGGCGAGTTCGGCACCCCACATGCCGCCCAGAGAGAGCCCGATGATCGCGGCCTTCTCTACCTCCAGCTGATCAAGAAGATTACAATGCTGCCGCGCCAGATCGCGCATCACTTCGGCGGTATTCGGCATTGCTGCGGACTCGCCGTGGCCCCACATCTCCGGGACGATCACGCGGTAGCGGCTGACGAACGCCCTGATCTGCGCGTCCCACATTGACGCATCGCAGAGCCAGCCGTGCGCGAGCAGCACTGCGGGGCCTGAACCCACGTCCACCACGCTCATTGTGGAACCGTCGATTTCAAAGGTCTTTTTTGGGAAGGTCATGGTGGTTTCGTCCATTCGATATCAAATGCGAGGGGATATGCGGCGCATGCCTCCTCGCATCGAGACGGCTGGTCGGCGGAGGCGCCATCGTCCTTCGACCGACGCCCATCTAAAGCCCTCGACCAGCGGGTCGATGTCGGCACGTCAGCCAGTCAACGCGGGTTCGATTATGCCGACCGCATGTCGTGCCTGGCGCCGGACAACTCGACGTGGCTGATGTCGGTCGGAAAGACGCGAAGCATCGCTAAGGCTCCCAACACGTCCGGCGCACCAAAGCGTAGGCCGCTGGCAACAGGCGCGGATTCATTCCAGGCTTCTGAAGTCGACAGTTCCATGCGTCAGAACCCCTTTCCAGGTCTGTGTCACGATGCAGCGTTGCAGCGTCATTACCACCCACGGGTCTTTTATGACGTCGGTAACATGATCGCAGCGTTTGCCCGACGAGGGCGGCGTTTCGTCAGGGCGCGATAGTACCGCCGCCAACCGTCGTTTTACCCGCGGGGGCGAACCACAGGGGCGGCCAAATAACGGCTCCGGCTCTCGGCTCATGGCCTTACGTCGGCCTGCCCGCACTCACGTGCTTCCAACGCCCCAAAACCCGGATGGTCTCACCATAGAGCGATCCGAGGATCAGCGGAGTCTCGAAGTGCCGTCGCCTTCATGCCGGATAACGATCATGTCGAGCGGATGAACCGCACCATCAAGAAAGCAGCCGTCAAACGCTTCCACTACGAATGCCATGCCTAGATGAGAGTTAATCTTGCCGACTTCATGGCAGAATACAATATTTCTCTTCTGCTAAAGGCGATGAATTATCATTTTTTTTCTAATAATTCGACAACCTGCAATTAAAAACCAGAACTATTTATCATAAGCGGCATTCTCCGGATGCCGGGAATGAATACCTAGGGCTGAACGTCCTTTATTTTATGATGATCGCCCGAAAATCGTTGACGTTCGTGTGCGTCGGCCCGGTAACGATCAACGACCCGAGCTGTTCGAAGAAACCATAGCCGTCGTTATTGTCGAGATAGGTGGTAGGATTGAGACTCGACGCGATGGCTTGTCCATAGGTCGCGGGCGTCATAATGGCACCGGCATTACGCTCGGAGCCGTCGATGCCGTCCGTGTCGGCTGCGACCGCCCACATGTCCGACTCGCCCCGCAGTTCGTTGGTCAGGCTCAGGAGAAACTCTGTGTTGCGCCCGCCTCGGCCGTTGCCGCGCAGCGTCACTGTCGTCTCGCCGCCGGACAGAATTACGCAGGGCGCCTTTACGGGCTGCGCATGCTTTCGAATTTGTCGGGCGATAGCGGCGTGCACCTTGGCAACCTCGCGCGATTCGCCTTCGAGATCGCCGAGTATGATCGGTGTGTAACCGCATTGCCGTGCAACGGCTGCCGCAGCATCCAGTGACACTTGTGGTGTGGCAATCATCGTGAAGCGGCTTCGCGACAGACGCTGATCGCTGGGCTTGGGCGTCTCGGATCGCGCATCGCGCAGCCAAGCGAGGACCGCCTCGGAGGCGTCGATCCGATAGCGCTCGATGATTGTGAGCGCGTCCTGCGAGGTGGTCGGGTCCGGCACTGTCGGCCCCGAGGCGACAACGCTGGGATCGTCGCCCGGAACGTCGGAAATGGCGAAGGTGTGCATCGTCGCAGGCCAGCTTGCCTCGGCCAAGCGGCCGCCCTTGATCGCCGACACGTGCTTGCGCACGCAGTTCATCTCCGCGACAGTCGCTCCCGAGCGAAGCAGCGAGCGGTTCAGCCGTTTCTTGTCCGCCAAGTGTAATCCGCCCGCGGGTAGGCCTAGCAGGGCGGACCCTCCACCCGAAAGCAGCATCACGACGTGCTCGTCTTCCCCGAGGCCGGCCACCATGGCGAGCATACGCCGGGAGACGTCGAGACCCGCTTCGTCGGGCACTGGGTGGGCGGCCTCCACGACCTCGATGTTGCGGCACCGCACCGTGTAGCCATGCGGGACGACGACGAGCCCCTCGATCGGCTCCGGCCAGGTCTCTTCGAGTGCCTGCGCCATCGCACCGGCTGCCTTGCCCGCGCCGATCACCACCTTGGGGCGTGCCTCAAGGCTTGCGAGATGGCGCGGCAGCACGCGCGACGGGTGCGCCGCGTCTACCGCCGCGGCGAGCAGGGCATGCAGAATGTCGTTTGGAGTAGTCACTGAACTGTCCCTTTGATTACGCGACTGCGGGCGTCATGACCGCGCGTGAAGAAGGTTTGCTGGCGCCGAGCAGTTGCATGACCAGCCATGCCGTCAGATAGGCGCACCCGCAGACGATGAAGAGCAGGCTGTAACCGGCCTCGATCGCGCCGAGCCTCTTGAAGTGATCGAGGACCAAGCCGATCACGATCGGGAAGAGCATGCCGCCTACCGAACCCGCCATGCCGCCAATACCGGTGACGGACGCCACCTCGGCTTTTGAGAAATTGTCCGAGGCGGTCGTGAAGAGGTTCGCGGACCAGCCCTGATGCGCTGCCGCCGCCAGTGCCAGCAGGCCGACGATGGCCCACATGTCATGAACCGACGACGAGAAGATCAGCGGGACGACGAGCAGCGCCATGACGAACATCGCGGCCTGACGCGCGGCCTGCACGCGCCAGCCGCGCTTGATGAGCATCGACGAGAGCCAGCCGCCCGAGATGCTGCCGACGGACGTCGCCAGATAGACCGCCATCAGCGGCAAGCCGAGGTGGCTGAGATCGAGCTTGAAGCGGTCGGCGAAGTAGGACGGCAGCCAGAACAGCATGAAGTACCAGATCGGATCGGTCAGAAATTTGCCGATGGCGAAGCTCCAGGTCTGCCGTGCGCCCAGCAGCGAGATCCAGCTCGTTCGCTCGCCTGCCGTTTCGTCGGTGTAATCGTCCTGGGTGATGTACGCCAGCTCGTCAGGCGACACCGCCCGATGCATCTGCGGTTGCCGGTAGAACAGCAGCCACATCACGAGCCATGCGGCGCCCGTAAGCGCGGTGATGATGAACGCCCCCTGCCATCCGAACGTGGCTGCCAGCCATGGGACCGTCGCCGGCGCGACGATCGCCCCGATGCTGGTGCCGGCCGTGAGGATGCCGACGGCGAGCGCGCGCTCGCTCTTGGGAAACCATTCCGCCACCGCCTTGACCGCAGCCGGGAAGTTGCCGGATTCGCCGAAGCCGAGCACCCCGCGCACGACCGCGAAGGAGACCGTACTGCCGACGAAGGCGTGCGCGATCGACGCTAGCGTCCAGATCGACATGCAGACCGCATAGCCGACCTTCGTGCCGACGCGGTCGATGATCCCGCCCATCGACAGCAGGCCGGCGGCGTAGCAGCCCTGGAAGACGATCACGAGATAGCTGTATTCCGTCTCGGACCAGTCGAACTGCTTTTCCAGAAGCGGCTTCAGAAGGCCGAACACCTGCCGGTCGAGGTAGTTGATCGTCGTCGCGAAGAACAGCATCGCGCAGATCGACCATCGCATCTTGCTTTTCATCTCTCTCTCCATGGCCCTGTTAGGCGCGTATCAGCAGCACGTCTCAAGACGGTCTGCGCAGGCCCTGAGCACCGCTTCCTCGGCTCGGGTCCACCAGGTGTCGCGGGAAAAGATCTCGACCTCGATCGGGCCGTCATAACCGGCGTCGTCTACCGCGCGGCGGATGCGGTTCAGTTCGACCACCCCGTCACCCATCATGCCGCGATCGAGCAGCAGATCTCCCGTCTCGCGCAGCCAATCGGAAACGTGGAAGCCGAGGATTCTCCGATCCCGACCGGCGCGCCCGATCTGTTCGAACAGGTCGGGATCCCACCAGACATGGTAGATGTCGATGGCGACACCCAGGAAGCGGCGATCGTGCGGGGACAGCAGATCGCAGATGTCGAGCGCCTGCCGCAACGTCGACACGCAGGACCGATCGGCGGCATACATGGGGTGGAGCGGCTCCAGCGCGAGCGGAACGCCGACCTTCGCCGCATGATCGAGCAGCGTGCCGATACCCTCGATCACCTGATCGCGCGCGGCGTCGAGGTCTCGCGATCCTTCGGCGAGACCGCCGACGACGAGAACGTAGCAGGCCGCGCGCAACTCTGCGGCGGTATCGAGTGCGGCCTTGTTGTCGTCTATGCTGCGGGCGCGGGCGTCGGCGGTGGCGTGCGGGAAGAAGGTCGACCGGCACAGGCTGCTGACGCGAAGGCCGTCGTCGTCCAGTTGCCGGCGCAGCGACGGCACGTCGACCCCTTCGAGATCGCGCCGCCACGGCGCGATCCACCCGAAGCCCGCATCGGCGACCCTGCGGGCCACCCGGTCGATCGGGGAGCGATGGCCGAGCGTCGCGCTGTTGATCGAACAGCGTTGCAACTGGCCGCGGAGCGTGGTCGTGCTCACAGGGGCATCAGACCGCATCGACGCCGTGTAGCGCGAGGACCGCCTTCATGCGGTGCGCTGCGCGGTCGGGATCGACCAACAGTCGCGCTTCGGCTGCGAGCCGGAACAGGTCGGTGAAATAGCCGAGTGGTCGCATCGCCTGATGGCCGGCGAGCATGATGAAATGGTCCTGATGACCGTTCAGATAGGCGAGGAACACGACTCCGGTCTTGTAGAAGCGGGTCGGCGCCGAGAAGATCAGCCGCGCCAGCGGAAGCGTCGGCGCCAGCAGCGCGTCGTACCGGTCGGGTTGTCCTGCGGCGAGCGCCGAGAGGGCCTGCGAAGCGGCCGGCGCGATCGCATCGAAGATGCCGAGAAGCGCATGCGAAAAACCCTGATCGTCGCCGGCGATCAGCTCCGGATAATGGAAATCGTCGCCGGTATACATCTTGATGTCCGCCGGCAGACGCCGGCGCATGATGATCTCCTTCTCTTTGTCCAGGAGCGAGATCTTGATGCCGTCGATCTTGGCGGCGTTGTTGCCGATGATCTCGAGACAGGTTTCGAGCGCATCGTCGAACGAAGACGCTCCCCAATAGCCATCGAGCGCGGGATCGAACATCTCGCCGAGCCAGTGGAGGATCACCGGTTGGTCGGCATCGCGCAGCAACCGGTCATAGACCGCGATATAATCCGCCGGTTTGTCGGCGGCACGAACCAGCGCGCGACTCGCCATCAGGATCAGCCGGCCGCCCAGTGCCTGGATGCCGTCCATCTGCTCTCGATAGGCGCGCAGCACGGCGTCGATCGTGACCGACGCGCCATCGGCGAGCTGATCCGTGCCGCAGCCCGAAAAGATGAGCGCGCCGTCGATGTCGCTCGTCTCGGCGATGGTGCGACCGATCAGTTCGAGCGCGGTCGGCCAGTCCAGGCCCATGCCGCGCTGCGCCGTGTCCATCGCCTCGGCGATCCCGAGACCCTGATCGAGCAGATAGCGGCGAAAGGCGATCGTTTTGGGCCAGTCGATCGCGGCGGCCTGGCCGGGATAGGGGGTTCCGGACGGATCGGCGACGACATGACCGGCCGAAATCGCAACGCGCGTGAACGGCGCGAGCGGGCGCTCGATACGCAGCGGCTCGCGATCGAACGATACGGTGATGGTGCCGCCTTGGCCGGCGGGAGCGGGGAGAATCAGGGAAGCGGTCATGATCTGTCGCCTTCAGAATCGGGGAATGAGCAGGCCGCCATCGACCGGGACAGCATGGCCGACCGTGTAGGGCAAGGCGCCGCTCGCCATCGCGCCGACGACTCGCGCGACGTCTTCGGGCGCGCCCCAGCGCGATGCCGCGGTCAGGCCGTCTGCGATCGCCGTGTCGTATTTGCCCTTCGACGGCGCCGTCATCTCGGTGGCGATGATGCCGGGCTGCACCTCGAAGACGTCGATCCCCTCATTGGCGAGGCGTACCGCGAAAAGCAGCGATGCCATGGCGAGCCCCGCTTTCGATACGCAATACTCGCCGCGTGCGATCGACACCGCCCGGACGTTCGACGACGTGATGGTGACGATGCTGCGGTACGCGTCGCCACGTGGCCGCGAGATGAGAACCCGCGCAAAAGCCTGGGTGAGGAAGAAGGTGCCGCGCAGATTGACCTCGATGCAGCGATCGAAGCTCTCGGGCGACGCGTCGAGCAGATCGCCGCGGCTCATGACGGAAACGCCGGCGTTGTTGACCAGACAGGTCAAGTGCCCAATGTCGTGTTCGATCGCGCGCAGCGCGGCGTCGTGGCTGTCGATCGCCGACACGTCGAGTGTCTGCTGGAGGACACGCGCACCCGCATCGCGCGCAAGCTCGGCCGTCTCGGCGAGGTCGTCGCTCGGCCCGATGTCCGCGAGCGCGAGGTCGAAGCCGAGACCGGCCAGTTCCAGCGCGATGGCGCGCCCGATCCCGCGACGCGCACCCGTAATCAAGGCTGCGCCGCGCGCGACCGCGGCCTTCGGATCCCTCACTGACACAGCGTCACTCTCCTAACCGGGCAGCCTGTCGATTCGCCGCCCCGAACACCGGTTGCCACCCAAATCAAACCTCTGTAAAGGTATTAAGTAACCACCCGGATACTTACCGTAGTTATCTCTGGGGCGGTGATGCGTCAAGGGTTTGCAGCGGTTTATCGAGAACGCGCTCAGCAAGGAGAGAACGGTTGAAAGCGGTGGTTACGTCGGCGGCGGAGATGGCCGCCTCGGTTCACGATGGTGCGACGATCGCGCTTTGCGGCTCCAGCACGCTGGTCGAGCCGGATCATCTGCTCGAAGCGATCGAGGCGCGCTTCCTTTCGACGGGGCATCCCCGCGATCTCACGGTGATTCATGCGCTCGGCATCGGCAACGGCCGGGAAAGCGGGCTCCAGCGGCTCGCGCACGAGGGGTTGGTGCGTCGCGTGATTGGCGGGCACTGGTCCTGGTCCGGGCGGATGCAGGCGCTGGCCCGCGACGATAAAATCGAGGCGTACAGCTTCCCCGGCGGCGCGATCATGACGCTGCTGCGGGAGATTGGCGCGGGCCGTCCCGGACTCATCACGCACATCGGGCTCGGCACGTTCGCCGATCCCGAGATCTCCGGCGGCCGGTGCAATGCTAGGGCGACCGAGGCGCTGGTCGAATCGGTGACGTTCGATGGCAAGCGCTACCTGCGCTACAAGCCGCACAGGATCGACTTCGCGCTCGTGCGCGGCAGCGTGTCCGATCCGTACGGCAACGTCAGCCTGCGCCACGAGGCGGCGGATCTCGATGCCTATACGGTGGCGCTTGCCGGGCACAATTCCGGCGGCAAGGTTTTCGTCCAGGTGCGTGAGATGATCGACACCGGCTTCGTACCGGCCCGGCAGGTCCGCATCCCCGGCGTCCTGATCGACGCCGTCGTGCCGTTCGCCGGCCAGCGCCAATCCGGCATGAGCGATTTCGATCCGACCGTCAGCGGCGAAGTACCGCCTGCGGACGCGGCCTTCGACATGGAGATGCCGACCGGCCTGCGCGCGATCATTGCCCGCCGCGCGCTGCGCGAGTTCCTGCCCGGTGCGTCCGTCAATTTCGGCTTCGGCATCCCGGGCGGCATACCAGCGTTACTCGATGAAGCAGGAATGCATGGACGCTATTGGGGCACGATCGAGCAGGGCATCCATAACGGGCAGATGATGGATGGCCCGATGTTCGGTGCAGCACGCTTTCCACAGGCGATCATGGCGTCGCCCGATCAGTTCGATTTCTATAGTGGCGGCGGCGTCGATCTGGCGTTCCTCGGCATGGGCGAGATGGACGGCGCCGGGAACGTCAACGTGTCAATGTTGGGCGACACGCTGGTCGGCCCTGGGGGCTTCGTGGACATCACCCAGCCTGCCAGGAAGGTTGTGTTCTGCGGTGCCTTCTCCGCAAAGGGTTTGGCGGTCGAAAATCATGGGTCCAGGCTGCGCATCGTCCGTCAAGGTGCGGTTCCGAAACTGGTCGGCAAGGTCAGTCACGTGACCTTCTCCGGCGCGGAGGCCGCCGCTGCGGGGCATGAGGTTCTCTACATTACCGAGCGGGCGGTGTTCCGGCTTACCACCGATGGTGTCGAACTCATCGAAATCACCGAGGGCATCGACATGCAGGCCGACGTGATCGACCGGATGGGCTTCATGCCGATCGTGCGCGATATCGCGGTGACGCCGCTCGATGTGGTGCCGGGCGGGGAGATGTCGCTGAAGTCGTGACGGCGCCGGCCCGTCAGGCGCGCAGGATTCCTTCGATGGTCAGGACATTGAACGCAATACGGTTCTCCAGCGCCTCGTCCGACATCAGATCGACATTGTACACGACCGAGCCGGTGTGGCGGTTGCTAAAATAGTAAAAGTTGATCGCCGCGATCGTGATGACGACCTGAAGGGGATCGATGCCGGGCCGGAACGCTCCGGAAGCAACGCCGCGATCGATGATGCCCGCGACCATGGCGACCATGTGCGCCTGCATCTCCCCGACCTTGGCCTTGATCTTCTTCAGGTGGATGGCCCTATGGAGGTTCTCGCTGTTCACCAACGTCACGAAATGCGGGTTCTTGAGATAGTACTTCCAAGTGAAGCGCACGAGCGTGCGCATCGCTTCCATCGGTTCCATGTCCTGTAAGTTGAGCTTTAGCTCGGCGGCGCGAATGTCTTCCCACGCCGCCTGGATGACCGCTTCGAAAAGCCCGTCCTTGCTCCCGAAATGCTCGTAGATCATGCGCTTGTTGGAGTTCGAGCGTGTGGCGATGCTTTCGGTGCGAGCGCCGCTCAGTCCCAGTTTGCTGAACTCGATGCGCGCGGCAGACAGCACGCGCTTCCGCGTCGCCTCGGAGTCCCGTTTCTTGGGTGTCGTGCTCGTCACCATGCTCCACCTGCTTTCCTGGCCGCATGACGCCCTAACCGTGGAACGCAGGTCTGACAATGCGACAGAGACCGTACCGATGCCCCGAACTTTCGCTTGAAAGTAAGTAACCAGATGGTTATTGAAAGGCGTGTCCGAAGCTCGTCGTATGAAACGAGGCGGCCCTAAAACCCATAGGAGAGGGGATGATGAAAGCATCGGTTTCTCACACCAGCATCGCACTGGCAGTCCTTGTCGGCGCGGTGATGAACGGTCAGGCAGCGGCACAGGATTCCATGCCCGGAACAACGTCTGCCACCAGCCCGACATCGCCCGCCGGCAACGAAGTGGCACCCGCGGCAAAGGATGACGCGCCGCCGGTCATCGGTGATATTGTCGTGACCGCACAGAAGCGCGCGCAGAACCTGCAAAACGTGCCGGTTGCGGTGCAGGTCGTCACCGGCAGCGAACTCGCCGCGCAAGGCGTACGCGCTTTTACCGACCTTACCCGCACGGCTCCGTCGCTGGTCGTTCGCGACGCCGATCAGCCGGTGAACGCCTCTCTCTCGATCCGAGGCATCGGCACGTTCGCCTACTCCATCGGTGTCGAGCCCAGCGTTGCGGTGCAGGTTGACGACGTGCCGATCGCCTTCCAGGCGCGCGCCTTCGCCGATCTCAGCGACGTCGCCCGCATCGAGGTGCTGCGTGGACCGCAGAGCACCCTATACGGCAAATCGGCATCCGCAGGCCTCATCAACATCGTCACCGAGGAGCCATCTGCACGGCTTACCGCCAGGCTTCACGGCCTCGTTACGACGGACGACGAATATACGGTCGGCGGCTCCCTATCCGGGCCGATCGGGGAGAATGCCGGCTACCGGATCACGGCGAACCGCGATGATTTCGACGGCAACGTTCGCAATGTCTATACCGGCCGCAAGACCAATGGCCGGACGGTGAATTCCTTGCGTGGCAAGTTCGTCTTCGAGGCGACCGACGCGCTGAAGATCACCGCCGGGCTAGATTACATCGACGGCAGCACGACGCTCGGCCGCCCGTTCTTCCGGCTTGATCCCGCCGCGCGACTGCGGGTCGCGAACGTCGGTTCATCGGTGTTCGCACCGGGCGTGACGTTCGGTGCCGGCAATCTGGCGGTCAGCAACAACGCGCCGTCGGGCACCCGCTATCACGGGTTCGGGCAGTCGCTGAAAGCCGAACTCGATCTCGGCGGCCCGACGCTCGTCTCCGTCACCTCTCACGATCACTATGTGCTTCATGATTTTCTGGACTTTGACGACACCGCCGTCGCGGTGCCCGACAACCGGCAGATCGGCACGTTCTACAACACGCAATGGACGCAGGAACTCCGGCTCGTCTCCTCCTCCCGCAATCGCTTCCGTTACACGATCGGCGCGTTCTATGCCGACGTGCGATACCGCCGGCCGTTCGTTCGCGGGCCGGGGTTCTCGCTCGCGGATTGGTATGCGACGGCCGGATCGAAGCAGGCGGCCGGCTTTGGCCAGTTCGAATATGACCTGCTCGCCCACACCACCCTGATCGGCGGCCTGCGGTTCCAGCATGAGCGGGTGGGCTACACCTTCCTCGACCACCTCGCCAACGACGCCTTCTTCAGCGGGCACGCGACCGACGATTTCATCACCTATCGGCTTGGCGCCCAGCAGAAGCTTTCGCCGAGGGTGATGGTCTATGCGAATTATGCAACGGGCCATAAGGGTCAGACCTACGATCTCACCACCGGGTTCAACGCGAACCGTGCGGCGGGCGGCCCGGTGCGACCGGAGAAATCCGACAGTTGGGAACTGGGCGCTCGTACGCAGTTCTTCGACCGCCATCTCACCGTAAACGTGACGGCGTTCGATGCCGGCTACCGCAATTTCCAGGCTCAGGGCATTGAGGCGCTGCCTGACGGCACGCTCAATTTCCGCCTGGCCAATGTGGGACGGATCCGCACCAAGGGCATCGAACTCGAGACGACGACCCGGTTCCGGGGGCTCACGATTGGAAATTCGGTCTCGTATCTGGATGCCCGCATCGAGAGCTTCCCGTTCGCACAATGCTATCCTGGGCAGACGGCGGCGCAGGGCTGCACCGGTTCGCCGGCAAGCCAGAACCTGGCAGGCGCCCGACCCGCACAGGCGCCGAAATGGAAGCTGACAAGTACGGTGGATTACACCCACGCGCTGGGCAAATTGCCGCTCGACGGCGTGTTGCAGGCGGCTTTCTCGTATCAGAGCACGGTCAATTACTCGCTCAACCAGGATCCGGAGACGATCCAGCGCGGATACGGCATGCTAAACCTGTCTGCCGGCATCCGGGATGTCGACAAGAAATATGAGATCGTCGCGTTCGTCAATAATGTGACGAACACGCACTATTACGCAAATCTCTATGACAATCGCGGCAACTTCGGTGGGCTTACGGCCACGCAGGGGCTGATCGCTCGGGACTATAACCGGTACGCCGGAATCCGCATGAATTACACCTTCTAGCTCCCCCCCCGCCGGCTCGCTTTCCGCGGGCCGGCGACCTATTCTGCAAGGAAGACGTCGAGTGACCGAACGGAAATACTGCATCGTGCATCGCGAAGGTTTGATAACGACCGTCACGATCAATCGGCCAGAGGTTCTCAACGCGCTTCATTATGCCGCACATGAGGAATTGTCGTCGGTCATCGACGAATTCGGTAGGGATGCCGAGCAGCTTGTCCTGATCCTGACGGCCGCGGGCGACCGGGCGTTTTGCGTGGGCAATGATCTCAAGGTCACTGCGGCGGATGGCGTTCTGACCCCGGAGCCGGAGACGGGTTTCGCCGGTCTTACCGCCCGTTACGATCTTGCCAAGCCGGTGATCGCGGCCGTCAACGGCATCGCACTCGGCGGCGGCTTCGAAACCGTGCTGGCGTGCGACATCGTCATCGCGTCTGAGAACGCCTCCTTCGCTTTCCCCGAGCCGCGGGTGGGGCTGGCGGCGATGGCGGGCGGCCTGCTTCGTCTCCCGCGTGCGATCGGCGAGAAGCGCGCGATGGAGATGATCCTGACTTCGCGTCGCGTTTCCGCCCCGGAGGGGCAGGATCTCGGTTTCGTCAATCAGGTCGTCGCGCCGGACGCACTGTTGTCGGCCGCGCGCGAGGTGGCGCAGTCGATCTGCCAATCCGGTCCACTGTCGATCCGCGCGTCCAAGCAGGTCGTGCAGATGGCGGCGTCGATGCCGCTGCCGGACGCGATGATCGCCCAATTCCAGTTCCCTGCCGTCCGAGCGCTCTATCAGTCAGAGGACTTCAAGGAGGGGCCGCGCGCGTTTGCGGAGAAACGGCCGCCCCGCTGGACCGGTCGCTGAGGCCTGCCGGACCCATTCTTGCCTGGTACGGGCGAACAGACACGTTGAGTATCTATGCAGCTTTTTGGACCTGGGCTCGTGCTCGCCTGCGCTGGCGTGATCCTCGGCGCTTCGGCGGGCTACAGCCAGTCGCTTGACCCTGCCCCTATCTACAACGGCAGTCCCCTAGAAGACGATGGTATAACCGGCGACTGGGGAGGCCTGCGCACGACCCTCGCGGAGAACGGGGTGGCGGTTTCCGGAAAGTATTTTGGCGAATTCGGGGCGAATGTCTACGGCGGTGGCGGTACGGGCGCTCGCTGGGCTCAGGAAGCCAATCTCCTTAGCGTGATCGACCTCGACAGACTGGTCTCGCTGAAGGGCGGCACTGCCCGGGTGTTGATCGAGCGCCGCGACGGCCGCTCCATCACGCAGGACAAAATCGGTAACCTCATCAACACACAGGAAATCTACGGCGCGGGCCTCGACACGCGGCTGGCGGAAGCCAATTACAGCCAAGTGCTGTTCGGCGGAGCCGTCACGACGAAAGTGGGCCGCTGGGCGCCCGGCAACGACTTCGGCAGCGAGCCGCTTGCCTGCAACTTCCAGTCGAACGAGATTTGCGGGCATACCGTTGCGCTCTCGAACAACAGCGGCTTCCGGAACAACCCGGTCGCATTATGGGGCGCCCTTGTGCGAGCTAAGCTCAAGAGAACGATGTATGCGCAGGTCGCCGCCTACCGAGTGAATCCCGACGCGGCGAACCACGGCAACGGCTTCGATCTGAACTGGTCGGGAACGGGTTACATCATTCCCTTCGAGATCGGCTTCGGGTCTGGTGTCGCGCGCAAGAAACCGGGTTCGATGAAATTCGGGGGATATTACGATACGAGCACCGTGTCCGACGTAAAGACTGACGTTTGGGGCGAGGAGGCCGGCGTGAGCGGGCTGCCGTTGATCCAGCGCACCGGTCGGTGGGGGCTATATGCTCAAGCCGACGAGACCGTGTGGGCGGACACGGCGGCAGGGCGGTCCCTAGCCTTGTTTGGGGTCATCGCCTACGGCGACCCACATACGGCACACTTTTTGGCATCGATGGAGGCAGGGGCTGTCGTTAAGGGCGTGTTGCGGTCTCGCCCGCATGACTATCTCGGTGCCGCGCTTGGGCATATCATCGTCAATCCAAGCCTCACCGCCTTCCAAGAAGCTGAGTTGAAGGCCGGACGAACCAGGCTCCGGCCGCAAACGACCGAAACTCTGCTCGAGCTTGACTATGGAGCGCGCATAATCTCCTCAAGCATCTTGCGCCCTGACATACAGATCATCTTCCGGCCCGGTGCGCGCGGCGACCTCAGGCCTGCGGTAGTCCCCGGTTTCACGACGATCATCTCCCTTTGATCAAAGCCCAGGGGAACTCGCCACACGGCGTCACGCAGATCTCGTGGACGACGCGAGTGATCTTCCCCCGGTTCGGCGGACGCCGATGATAAGCTCTGCGGAGCCAGGAGGTGTATGATGGCAAGTACGACGAAGCGGCAGTTCACGGATGAGTTTAAGCGCGAGTCGGTGGCGCGCGGTCGCTTGCAACGCAAGTCCGAGGAAAGCAGCCTGGTGGTCGCGAGCCCGGCGGCGGATACGCCAGTATCGACGATGGCATCGCCCGCGGATCAGGATTCGGAGATTGCGCGGTTGCGTTGCGAGCTGGAGCGGGCGCGGATGGAGCGCGATATGTTAAACACCGGTCGCGGGTTAGCCCGCCTGTGCGCGGCAAAAACAGGTCATGGTATGGAGGTGGTCGGAGGGTCGTAGCCGTTCGCTTATTGGTGGCGCGATACGCCGTTAAAAACGTGGACCGTCGGCAGTTGCGCACTTGAGAATGGTGGCGCC
>Ga0247742_10001692_pt1 | contig 14986 bp, 8 predicted proteins | sample UWRJL208509C2_FD_180944 | JGI IMG/M metagenome (GOLD analysis project Ga0247742, IMG submission 180944) | Plant litter microbial communities from Arlington Agricultural Research Station in Wisconsin, United States - UWRJ-L208-509C-2 | ecosystem: Environmental > Terrestrial > Plant litter >...
CGAGACGCGCGATATCACTGAGTTTCAAACCGGGATTTCCTTGTTTTTTGGAGCTTGCCCCGACATTTTGTCCAATCGTAACCGATTACGGCACGCGACCAATGTCTCAGCGCAAGTGCCGAGTGGTCCTTCAAGGATGCGCAATTAACGCGTAATCTGCCATAAATTCTAGATTAAACGTTTCAGCCAGCGTATTTTTACGACGTTCGCGACTGAGTGCCTACTGCCAATTGACTGCTCAGTCAGTTATCCCGAAACGCCCTTACACTGTTTTATTCAAAACAATACCTAGTGCGGCCCCCGCACTAACTAGGAGAACGGCATGCTTGAGCTCACTGTAGAGCAGATTTCCATGGGCCAGACGGCTGTGGATAAATCTGCCGCCCTGCACCTGCTCGCTGACAAACTGGTGGCTGACGGCCTGGTCGCCGAGGGGTATCTCAGTGGCTTGCAAGCCCGTGAAGCCCAAGGCTCGACCTTTCTCGGCCAAGGTATTGCCATCCCTCACGGCACCCCCGAAACCCGCGACCAGGTGTTCTCCACCGGCGTGCGCCTGCTGCAGTTCCCCGAAGGGGTGGACTGGGGCGACGGCCAGATCGTCTACCTGGCGATCGGCATTGCGGCCAAGTCCGATGAACACCTGCGCCTGTTGCAACTGCTTACCCGTGCCCTCGGTGAAACCGACCTGGGCCAGGCGCTGCGGCGTGCCGGCAGTGCCGAAGCGCTGCTGAAACTGTTGCAGGGTGCGCCACAGGAGCTGGCGCTGGACGCGCAGATGATTAGCCTGGGCGTGTCCGCCGATGATTTTGAAGAGCTGGTATGGCGCGGCGCCCGCCTGTTGCGTCAGGCCGATTGTGTGAGCAACGGTTTCGCCGCCGTCTTGCAACAGGTCGATGCGCTGCCCCTGGGCGATGGCCTGTGGTGGTTGCACAGCGAGCAGACCGTCAAGCGCCCGGGCCTGGCGTTTGTCACCCCGGACAAACCCATGCGCTACCTTGGCCAGCCGCTCAACGGCCTGTTCTGCCTGGCCAGCCTGGGCGAAGCGCACCAGGCCCTGCTGGAACGCCTGTGTGCATTGCTGATCGAAGGGCGCGGCCAGGAGTTGGGCCGCGCCACCAGCAGCCGCGCGGTGCTCGAAGTGTTGGGTGGCGAACTGCCGCCGGACTGGCCCAGCGTGCGCGTCACCCTCGCCAATGCCCATGGCCTGCACGCGCGGCCGGCGAAGATCCTCGCGCAGTTGGCGAAAAGTTTCGACGGCGAGATCCGCCTGCGCATTGTCGACGGCCCGGTAGGCGCTGTGTCGGTAAAGAGCCTGAGCAAGTTGCTCAGCCTCGGCGCCCGACGTGGCCAGGTGCTGGAGTTTGTCGCTGAACCGGCGATTGCCGGTGACGCGCTGCCCGCGCTGTTGGCTGCCGTTGAAGCCGGCCTCGGCGAAGAAGTCGAGCCGCTGCCGACCGTGAGCGCCCAGCCTGCCACTCCGGATAGCGCACCGGTGCTCAGCGCACCGCTGGCCGGCAGCCAGCTCCAGGCCATCGCCGCCGCCCCCGGCATCGCGATTGGTCCGGCGCATGTCCAGGTTCAGCAGGTGTTCGACTACCCGCTGCGCGGCGAGTCCTCGGCCATCGAGCGCCAGCGCCTGCAGGCCGCATTGGCCGACGTGCGCGGCGATATCCAGGGCCTGATCGAACGCAGCCAGGCCAAGGCTATCCGCGAAATTTTCATCACCCACCAGGAAATGCTCGACGACCCGGAACTCACCGACGAAGTCGACACCCGCCTCAAGCAAGGCGAAAGCGCCGAAGCGGCTTGGATGAGCGTGATCGAAGCCGCCGCCAGACAGCAGGAGTCGTTGCAGGACGCCCTGCTCGCCGAGCGCGCGGCCGATTTGCGCGACATTGGCCGCCGCGTGCTGGCGCAACTGTGCGGCGTCGAAACCGCCCAGGAGCCGAGCGAACCCTACATCCTGGTGATGGACGAAGTGGGCCCCTCGGACGTCGCGCGGCTGGACCCGGCGCGCGTCGCCGGCATCCTCACCGCGCGTGGCGGCGCCACGGCCCACAGCGCCATCGTCGCCCGCGCCCTGGGGATCCCCGCGCTGGTGGGCGCCGGTCCGACGGTGTTGCTGCTGGCTGCCGGCACCGCGTTGTTGCTGGATGGGCAGCGCGGCCGCCTGCACGTCGACCCCGATGCCGCCACCCTGCAACGGGCCACCGTCGAACGCGATACCCGCGAACAACGCCTGCAAGCCGCCTCGGCCCAGCGTCATGAACCGGCCCTGACCCGTGACGGCCACGCGGTGGAAGTGTTCGCCAATATCGGCGAAAGCGCGGGTGTGGCCAGCGCGGTGGAGCAGGGCGCCGAAGGCATTGGCTTGCTGCGCACCGAACTGATTTTCATGGCCCATCCGCAAGCGCCGGATGAAGCCACCCAGGAAGCCGAATACCGCCGCGTGCTCGACGGCCTGGGCGGACGCCCGCTGGTGGTGCGCACCCTCGATGTGGGCGGCGACAAACCGCTGCCGTATTGGCCGATCGCCGAGGAAGAAAACCCCTTCCTGGGCGTGCGCGGCATTCGCCTGACCTTGCAACGTCCGCAGATCATGGAGGCGCAATTGCGCGCGCTGCTGCGCTCGGCGGACAACCGCCCGTTGCGCATCATGTTCCCCATGGTCGGCAGCGTGGATGAATGGCGCGCGGCTCGCGATATGACCGAGCGCCTGCGCCTGGAAATCCCGGTGGCCGACCTGCAACTGGGGATCATGATCGAGGTGCCATCTGCGGCATTGCTCGCGCCGGTGCTGGCCAAGGAAGTGGATTTCTTCAGCGTCGGCACCAATGACCTGACCCAGTACACCCTGGCCATCGACCGTGGCCACCCGACCCTGTCGGCCCAGGCCGACGGCCTGCATCCGGCCGTGCTGCAACTGATCGACATCACCGTGCGCGCCGCCCATGCCCAGGGCAAATGGGTGGGCGTGTGCGGTGAGCTGGCGGCAGACCCGCTGGCAGTGCCGGTGCTGGTCGGCCTGGGGGTGGATGAGCTGAGCGTGTCGGCCCGCAGCATTCCTGAAGTGAAGGCGCGCGTGCGTGAATTCAGTCTGAGCGAGGCCCAGGGCCTGGCGCAAAAAGCACTCGCGGTTGGTTCGCCCGCCGAAGTGCGTGCCCTTGTGGAGGCCGTGTAGATGGCAATGATTCTGACCCTGACGCTGAACCCGGCGTTGGACCTGACGGTACGCCTGGGGCGCCTGGAGCCGGGTGAAGTCAACCGCAGCGAAACCCTGCTGACCCACGCGGCCGGCAAGGGCGTGAATGTGGCGCAGGTGCTGGCCGACCTCGGCCATCAGGTGAGCGTGGGCGGCTTTCTCGGTGCGGCCAACCCCGAGGCGTTCGAGGCGCTGATCACCAGCCGAGGGTTTGGCGACGCGTTCATTCGCGTGCCGGGCGAAACCCGCAGCAATATCAAGATTGCCGAACAGGACGGTCGGGTCACTGACATCAACGCGCCGGGGCCGCTGGTGAGCGAGCAGGCACAACACGCCTTGCTCAAGCTGCTCGCGGTGATCGGCCCTGAGTTCGATGCCGTGGTGGTGGCTGGCAGCTTGCCGCGCGGCGTCAGTGCGCAGTGGTTCCAGGGCTTGCTGGCGCAACTCAAGGACCTGGGTTTGAAAGTCGCCCTGGATACCAGCGGCGAGGCCCTGCGCGCCGGCCTGAAGGCCAGCCCATGGCTGGTCAAGCCCAATACCGAGGAGCTGGCCGATGCCCTGGGGCATTCCACTGACGTCATCCACCAACTGCATCAGCAAGGGGTGGAACACGTGGTCGTCTCCGACGGCGCCGCAGGCGTGACCTGGTACAGCCCGCAGGGGGCCCTGCATGCCACGCCGCCCAAGGTGACGGTCGCCAGTACGGTCGGCGCCGGTGACTCGCTGCTGGCCGGGATGCTTCACGGTCTGCTCAGTGGCGATACACCGGAGCACACCCTGCGCCGCGCGACGGCGATTGCCGCGATGGCGGTGACGCAGATCGGTTTCGGCATCAGCGATGACGCGCAGTTGGCGCACCTGCAAAACGGCGTCGACGTCCGCACGCTGACAGAACAATAAGAGGGATTGTGATGAAGTTAGCCATTGTTACTGCCTGCCCGAACGGCATGGTCACCAGTGTGCTGTGCGCCCGCTTGTTGGACGCAGCCGCGCAGCGTCAAGGCTGGAGCACCAGCGTCGAAGTGGTCGACGTGCAACGTCCGGAGCGCCAGCTGTCCCAGGCGACGCTCGACGCGGCCGAATGGGTATTGCTGGTCAGCAGCACCGCGGTGGACATGCAGCGGTTTGTCGGCAAGCGCGTGTTCCAGAGCACCCCGGCCCAGGCGCTGGCGGATGTCGAGGCGGTCTTGCGCCGCGGTGCGCAAGAGGCGCAGGTGTATGTCGCGACGGCCCCCGCCGCCGCGAAAAACGTCCCGCGCATCGTTGCTGTCACGGCCTGCCCCACCGGCGTGGCCCACACCTTCATGGCTGCCGAGGCCTTGCAGCAAACGGCCAAGCGCCTGGGGTATGACTTGCAGGTCGAGACCCAAGGCTCAGTCGGCGCCCGCACGCCGTTGAGCCCGCAGGCCATCGCCGACGCCGATGTGGTGTTGCTGGCGGCCGACATTGAAGTCGCCACCGAGCGCTTCGCCGGCAAGAAGATTTACCGCTGTGGCACCGGCATTGCGCTCAAGCAGTCCGAAGCGACCCTCAACAAAGCCTTGGCCGAAGGCGCGGTGGAAAGCGCGGCCGGCAGTGCGGCGACCAAGAAGCCGGAAAAAACCGGCGTCTACAAACACCTGCTCACTGGCGTGTCGTTCATGTTGCCGATGGTGGTGGCGGGCGGCTTGCTGATCGCCTTGTCATTCGTGTTCGGCATCCACGCATTCGAACAGGAAGGCACCTTGGCGGCGGCGCTGAAAACCGTCGGCGACCGCGCTTTCATGCTGATGGTGCCGTTGCTGGCGGGCTATATCGCCTACTCGATTGCCGACCGTCCGGGCATTGCGCCCGGCATGATCGGCGGCCTGCTCGCGGGGACGCTGGGCGCCGGGTTTATCGGCGGGATCTTCGCCGGTTTCCTCGCCGGCTATTGCGTCAAGCTGATCACCCGCGCGGTGAAGTTGCCGCAGAGCCTGGAAGCGCTCAAGCCGATCCTGATCATCCCGTTGCTCGCTAGCCTGTTCACCGGCCTGGCGATGATCTACCTGGTCGGCCCACCGGTGGCGCGCATGCTCACCGGGCTGACGGATTTTCTCAGTACCATGGGCACCACCAATGCGGTGCTGCTGGGCATCCTGCTGGGCGGCATGATGTGCGTGGATCTCGGCGGGCCGATCAACAAGGCCGCGTATGCGTTTTCCGTCGGCCTGTTGGCCGCGCAGAGTGGCGCACCGATGGCCGCGACCATGGCCGCCGGCATGGTGCCGCCGATCGGCATGGGCATCGCCACGTTCCTGGCGCGGCGCAAGTTCGCCCAGACCGAACGCGAGGCCGGCAAGGCCGCGATGATCCTGGGCCTGTGCTTTATCTCCGAAGGCGCGATCCCGTTTGCCGCCAAGGACCCGCTGCGCGTGATCCCGGCCAGCATCGCCGGCGGCGCGTTGACCGGCGCGCTGTCGATGTACTTCGGCTGCAAACTGGCGGCGCCCCATGGCGGCCTGTTTGTGCTGGTGATCCCGAATGCGATGAACCATGCGTTGCTGTACTTGCTGGCGATTGTCGCGGGTAGCCTGCTGACCGGGTTGGTGTACGCGCTGATCAAGCGCCCGGAAGCGGTGGAGCTGGCCGTCGCCCCTGCCTGACCCTGTAGGGGCCGGCTTGCCGGCGCCTACAGTGGGGTGTCATCTGGCTTTCATCCCGGCGTGGTTAAGTTGCCCTTTTGATACTCAAGAGGGCACCTGCATGAGCCACTTCGACCTCGGCCGTCGCCGCGTGATGCAAGCCGTCGGCGCCGGCCTGTTGCTGCCGGGCCTGGCCCCGGCGGTGATCGCTTCGGTGAAAGATCGCCCGCAACTCACCGATGGCGTGCAGTCCGGCGACCTGCTGGGCGATCGCGCGATGATCTGGAGCCGCAGCGACCGCCCGGCGAAGATGGTGGTGGAGTGGGACACCCGCAGCGTGTTCAGCAACCCGCGCAAATTCGTCTCGCCGCTGGCCGACAGCCGCACCGACTTTACCACCCGCGTCGAACTCACCGGGCTCCCCGTCGACCAGGCGATCTTCTATCGCGTGCACTTCGAAGACGCCCAGACCGGCGTGGCCAGCGAGCCCTGGTTCGGCCACCTGCGCAGCGTGCCGCAACAGCGCCGTGACATCCGGTTTGTGTGGAGCGGCGACACCGTGGGCCAAGGCTTTGGCATCAACCCGGACATCGGCGGCATGCGCATCTACGAAGCCATGCGCCTGCGCCTGCCGGATTTTTTTATCCACAGCGGCGATACCATCTACGCTGACGGCCCGGTGCCCGCGCAACTGGTCACCGAAGGCGGGCGCATCTGGCGCAATATCACCACCGAGGCCAAGAGCAAAGTCGCCGAAACCCTGGATGAATATCGCGGCAATTACCGCTACAACCTGCTGGATGAAAACGTGCGCCGCTTCAATGCCGAAGTACCGCAGATCTGGCAGTGGGACGACCATGAAGTGGTGAACAACTGGTCGCCGAGCAAGCAGCTCGACGAGCGCTACCAGACCAAGGACATCAACACCCTGGTCGGCCGCGCGCGTCAGGCCTGGCTGGAATATTCGCCGATGCGCCGGCAAGCCGCCGATGGAGGCGGGCGCATTTATCGCAAGCTCAGCTATGGTCCGCTACTGGATGTGTTCGTGCTCGACATGCGCAGCTATCGCGGCCCCAACGACGACAACCTGGGCGCAGAAAAGCCCTTCCTCGGCCGCGAGCAACTGGACTGGCTCAAGCGCGAACTCAAGGCTTCCCAGGCGCAGTGGAAGGTCATCGCCGCCGACATGCCCATCGGCCTCGGCGTGCCCGACGGCGAAGTCAGCCCCGGCGTGCCGCGTTGGGAAGCCATCGCCAACAATGACCCGGGCCCGGCCCAGGGCCGCGAGCTGGAAATCGCCGAGCTGCTCGGGTTCCTGCGTGCACAGCAGGTGCGCAACCATGTCTGGCTGACGGCAGACGTGCATTATTGCGCCGCGCATCACTATCACCCGGATCGCGCGGCGTTCCAGGATTTCGAGCCGTTCTGGGAGTTTGTCGCCGGGCCGTTGAATGCGGGGAGCTTCGGGCCTAATCCGCTGGACAAGACCTTTGGCCCCGAGGTGGTGTTCGAGAAGGCCCCACCGGCGCAGAACACGTCGCCGTTTGCGGGTTTCCAGTTTTTTGGCGAGGTGCAGATCGATGGGCAGACTGCGGAGTTGACCGTGATCCTGCGTGACCTGGATGGCGTCTCGGTATTCGAGCAAAAGCTGCAACCCGCCTGATTGGCCTGCGCTCAAGACTGTGGGAGCAGGCAAGCCAGCGCCCACAGTTGATCATCAGTAGACGTCGCGGCGGTAGCGGCCTTGTTCGATCAAGCGCTCCACCGCGTCACTGCCGAGTATGTCCACCAACGCCTGATCCACCCCGGCCGCCATCCCCTGCAGGCTCCCGCACACATAAATCGCCGCGCCTTCTGCCAGCCACCTGCGCAGTACCTCGGCCGATTCACGCAGGCGATCCTGCACGTAGATTTTTTCCTCCTGGTCGCGTGAAAACGCCAGGTCCAGCAACGCCAGGTCACCGCTGGCCAGCCAGCCTTGCAGCTCGTCCTGGCACAGGAAGTCATGCTTGATATTGCGTTCGCCGAACAACAGCCAGTTGCGCTGCTGGCCATCGGCAATGCGCGCCTTGAGCAAACTGCGCAGGCCAGCCAGGCCCGTGCCATTGCCCAGCAGGATCAACGGCACGGGCGCGTCCGGCAGGTGGAAGCCACTGTTGCGGCGCAGGCGCAGGCTGATTGCGGCGCCGATGGCCGCATGCTCGGTGAGCCAACCCGAGCCGACGCCCAGGCCGCCATCCGGGTGGCGCTCCTGGCGCACGATGAGTTCCAGCACGCCGTCGCTGGCGATCGAGGCGATGGAGTATTCGCGCATGCCCAGCGGCGCCAGTGCATTCACCAGTGCCTGGGCATGCAGGCCGACCAGGTGCGCGCGGTTGTCCGGCAATTGGCGCGTGGCCAGGGCCTGGTTGAGGGTTTGCGCCAAGCCGTCGATCAGTACGCCGTCGCTGCCGGCCAGGCCCAGTCCTTCCAGGAAGTGCTCGATGGCCCATGGGCAGTTGCGCGGCAGCACTTCGACCAGATCGCCGGCCTCCCAGCGCTGTGGCGACGTGCTGGTGAGGCCGAGCAGGTAGACATCCGAGCCTGTGCTGTCGCGGTTGAGCAGGGTGCGCTGGCTCAGCGTCCAGTTTTCGTATTGGGCGGTCGGCCAGGCGGCGGCCGGTGCGTGCCCTGTCAGCTGTCCCAGTTGTTGTTGCCAATTGAGCAGCGCGGCGCTGTCGCCGCTGTCCACTTCGACCGGGGCGAACAACGGGTTGCCGCCCTGGTTGGTCAGCCAGAAATGCAAGCGGCGGGCAAAGCCGCAGAAGTGTTCGTACTGTCGGTCACCCAGGGCCAATACCGAGTAGTTCAGGCCCTTGAGGGACATGTCCTGGCCGAGCACGCTGCGCTCGAAACCCCGCGCACTGTCGGGTGCTTCGCCGTCACCGAAGGTGCTGACTACAAACAGCGCATTCTGCGACTGGCGCAGGTCGTCCTGGCTGACACTGCCCAAGGGCTGCACCTTCACCGGCAAGCCGGCAGCCTGCAATTGCCCGGCCGTCTGCCAGGCCAACTGCTCGGCGAAGCCGCTCTGGCTGGCAAAGCCGATCAACCAGGCCGGGGCATCGCTGTGGTTGGCGCCGAGGCCTTTGCGTGCATCGCGCACCTGGCGTTTTTTACGCCGGCGGTCCAGGTACAGGAGCCAGCCGGTGATGAAGAACAACGGCATCAGCAGCGAGCTGACGGTGAGGATGATGCGTCCCGCCAGGCCGAAGTAACTGCCGGTGTGCAGCGCGTAAATGCTGGTCAGCAGCTGCGACTTGAGGCTCTTGCTCGCGTACTGGTCGTGGGATTTGACCTCGCCGGTGGCCGGGTCCAGGTTGATCTGGTTCAGCGCTCGGTCATGAGGCGAGTCTTTCAACAGGTAGTAGACGGTGGCCGGCTGCCCCGCGACGGCGGGCATGCGGATGTTGTAGGCGCTGAGGCCGGGACCGGCATTGCTGTAGATGCTGCTCCAGATCGCGTCATAGTTGGCCACCGGCAAAGGGCCTTCGGGCGCCGGGCCACGTTTGCGCACCCGCTCATTTTGCGGGGCATCGGACAGCAGCTTGGTCAGGCCCTGGCTGTACCAGTCGTAGGACCACGACAGGCCGGTCAGCGCCGACAACAGGTAGGCCAGCAGGCACCAGGTGCCGAACACCGAATGCAGGTCCCAGTTGAAGCTGCGGCCTTTTTTGCGCCAGTCCAGGGTCAGCCAGGCACGCCAGCTTGCCACCTGGCGTGGCCAGCGCAGATACAGGCCGGAGAGGCAGAAGAACACCAGGATCAGCGTGCACGCACCGGTAATCTGCCGGCCGGTTTCACCCATGACCAGGAAGCGGTGCAGTTGCAGGATGAAGCCGAAGACATCCTGGCCGACAGCGTCGCCCATGTAGTCGCCGGTATAGGGGTCGAAGTAGCGCATCTGGCCACGGCGCTCGCCGGGCGGCGGGGTGAAGAACACGCGCGCGGCGTTGCCGCTTTCGCCTTCGACCCACAGCATCGAGACGGTCTTGCCTTCGGTGGCTTCGAGCTTGCGCACCAATTCGGCGGGTGGCAGTACCCCGGCCTCGCGTTTTTGCACGCTGAGCACCGTCGGGTTGAGCGCCCGCAGTATTTCATCCTGAAACGAGACCGCAGCCCCGGTGATCCCCATCAAGGCCAGCACCAGCCCGGCAGTGATGCCGAAGAACCAGTGCAACTGGAACAGGGTTTTCTTCAACACGTCGGACCGCCTCGCTCATCTGTCTGTAAATGCCACGGCGCGCATTATGCCGTGGGTTGTCGAGAAACATTCTGTTTTACACGCAAAAGCCCCACGCATCCGATGCGTGGGGCTCCTGGTCGCGCGTCGAGCGCGTTTAGAAGTGGAAACTGGTGGTCAGCAACGCAGTACGCCCGGCCGCCTGGTTGGCGAAGTGTGAAGCGTAGGCCTTGTCGTAGTAAGTCTTGTCGGTCAGGTTTTGCACGTTCAATTGCAGGTCGACGTTCTTGGTCAGCTTGTAGCTGGCCATGGCGTCGTAGCGGGTATAGGACGGCACGTACAGAGTGTTGGCCGCATCGCCATAAACCTGGTCGACGTAGAACGCGCCGCCGCCGATGGTCAGCTTCGGGGTCACGTCATAGGTGGTCCAGAGGCTGAACGAGTTTTCTGGCGTGTTGGGCATCTGGTTGCCTTTGTTGGAACCGGCCTGCACGACGCCCAGGCGGTTGCCGTTCTTCCCGGGATCAACCAGCTCGGCTTTCAAGTAGCTATAGCCGGCGAACACTTGCCATTGCTCGGTGATTTTGCCACTGGCCGACAGCTCCAGGCCGTCGACACGGGATTCACCCGCGGTTTCGTAGGTGTTGGAATCCACCAGGATGCGCGTGTTTTTCTTCTCGGTACGGAACACTGCCGCAGACAGGGACAGGCGGTTGTGGAACAGGTCCCATTTGGTGCCCAGCTCGTAGTTGACGGTTTCTTCCGGCTTGAGGTCGCTGGTGTTGATGCCGGTCGGGATCGAGTTGTTGTCCACGCCTTCACCCACCAGCCCGCCTGCGGGCGAGGCAGAGGTAGCGTAGGACGTGTAGATGCTGCCGTTGTCCAGCGGCTTCCAGACCAGGCCGGCTTGCCAGTTGAAGAATTGGCTGTCGTCCTTGACCTTGCTGCGGGCCTGGACGGTGGAGCTTGGTACGGCGTTGGTGTTGGCTTCGGTGTCGAAAGTGTCGTAACGCAGGCCGACGTTCAACAGCCATTTCGGGTCGAGTTCAATGGTGTCGAACACATAAGCGGCGCGGCTGGTGGCTTTGGTATTGGTGCCGTTGTAATTGCGTGCGATGGTGCCGTTCCAGGCGTCGTCCGGGTTCGGGTTGCTCAGCGAGGTGCACTGACCACCTCGACCGCCACCAGCCACCGTGCAGGTCGGGTTGGTGTTAGGTGTGACGGTGTAGCCGCTGACACGGGTTTCTTCGCCGGTGAACTCCAGGCCGGTCGAGTAGCTGTGCTTGAAGCCCAGGGCTTGGAAGCTGCCGAACAGATCGGTCTGGTTGGTGGTGGTCGTGGTAGTGGAGACCCGCGTGTTCGCGCGACGCCACACCGTGCCGAAACGGCTGACGTTACGCTGGCTGTCATCCGGCTGAGTGAGCACGTAGTCCTGGCCGGTGCTGCCATGACGCAGGGTGTTTTTCAGCGTCATGGTGTCGCTCAGGTCGTGCTCGATGGAGATCGTGCTGATATCGGCGCGGGTCTTGCGGAAATCACGGTCCTTCAAGCCATAGAAGTTCGTGCTGTCGCCACCATCGTTGGGTTTGTCATGCACGTGGGCGGTGGCCGTCGAGGAGCCGTAGCCATACGGAATGCCCGAATCCGGCAGGTCGTCGCTTTCCATGTGGTAGTAGCTGAGGTTGACGCGGGTCGGCGTGCCCAGGCCGAAGGTCAGCGACGGCGCCACGCCCCAGCGGTCATAGTTGATCGCATCGCGACCGGCCACGTTTTGCTCGTGGCTCATCAGGTTCAGGCGGAACGCGGCGCTGTCGTCGAGGAACTGGCGGTTGACGTCGAGCACATAGCGGCGAGTCTGGTCGGAACCGTAGGTGAACCCGCCGTTGGTGAAGTCCCGCGCTTGTGGGGTCTTGCTCACCAGGTTGAGGCTGCCACCGGCCGAGCCACGGCCGCCGAACGAGGAGTTCGGGCCTTTGCTGACCTCAATGGATTCAATGTCGAAGATCTCACGGCTCTGGCCGCCGGTGTCGCGCACGCCGTCCAGGTAGGTGTCGCCCTGGGCGTCGAAACCGCGGATGAATGGGCGGTCGCCCTGCGGGTTGCCGCCTTCGCCGGCGCCGAAGGTGATCCCCGGGACGGTGCGCAAGGCATCCTGCAACGAAGTGGCGGCGGTGTCCTTGAGCACTTGTTGCGGCACCACGGTGACCGAGCGCGGCGTGTCCACCAGCGGGGCGGTGTATTTCTGCGAAGAGGCTTTTTCGACCTGGTAGGACGTGGTGTCCTGCTCTTCCCCGGTAATGCTGGTGGCGCCCAGGGAGATGCTGTTGCGCTGGCCTTTTTGTTCAGTGTCTTCGGCCGCCTGCGCCAGATGGGCAACAGAGCCGGCGCTGAGGGCGACGCCGATGGCCGAAGCCAGCATGCGTGGTGAACTGGCAGGTATTTTTGTAGTGGTGCGCGACATGACGTGTCCTTTCCCCAAGGATGTGAGGCCGCGGAATATAGGGTCAATAAGACTTTCTATCAATTGCGATACATTGCTATTCGCACTGAATTTACATTCTTTACACTTTTTGCTTACGGTTTTTACGAAGTCGTTCGTCTGGCATGTTTTACAGCGTGGATAAGAATCAATATCATTGATGTCTCTTCGATATCAGGTACTGCCCATGCTGCTGCACATTCCCGGCCTGTTCTCTCGTGAGGAAGTGCAGCGCATTCGCCAAGCCCTGGAAAACACCGAGTGGGCCGACGGAAAAATCACCGCCGGGCACCAATCCGCCAAGGCCAAGCACAACCTGCAATTGCCCGAAGGCCATCCATTGGCCAAGGAAATCGGTGCGGCGATGCTTGAGCGCTTGTGGAAAAATCCGCTGTTTATGTCAGCGGCGTTACCGCACAAAGTTTTCCCGCCGTTGTTCAACTGCTACACCGCGGGTGGCAGCTTCGACTTCCATATCGACAATGCCGTGCGCCAGGCCCGGGGCAGTCACGAGCGGGTGCGCACTGACCTGTCGTCGACGCTGTTCTTCAGCGACCCGGAGGAATACGACGGCGGCGAACTGGAGATCCAGGACACCTTCGGCCTGCAGCGCGTGAAGTTGCCGGCCGGCGACATGGTGCTATATCCCGGCTCCAGCCTGCACAAAGTCAACGCCGTGAGCCGTGGTGCGCGCTATGCCTCGTTTTTCTGGACGCAGAGCCTGGTGCGCGAAGACAGCCAGCGCACCCTGCTGTTCGAGATGGACGGCGCGATCCAGCAACTGACCCGCGATGTGCCTGACCATCCGGCCCTGATCCAGCTCACCGGCACGTATCACAACCTGCTGCGCCGCTGGGTCGAGGTCTGACATGGGCTTTTTGTTGCGTCGTGAAGAAGTGCTCAACGTCGAGCAGTTGCAGAGCATGCTCGATGACTCCCCGGTGCGCGCGGCCCAGGCGATCCTGATGGCGGCGAAAGAGGGCGTGGTGGATGCCCAGGCCCTGCTCGGGCAAATCCTGCTGGAAGGCCGTGGCATCGCCCGCGATGAAGCCTTGGCGCTGCGCTGGTTCCAGATTGCGGCGAAGGGCGGCCACTTGATGGCGCGCAATATGACCGGTCGCTGCCTGGAGCATGGCTGGGGCTGCGCGGTGGATGAGGCCGCCGCGGCGCGTGAATACCGCGTGGCAGCCGAGGCCGGACTGGATTGGGCGCAGTACAACTATGCCAATCTGTTGGCGACCGGGCGAGGCATCGCTGAAGACCAACCGCAGGCACTGGCGTTATACCGCCAGGCGGCGGAGCAGGGGCATGCCAAGTCGATGAACCTGTTGGCGCGCTATCTGGAAGACGGCCGGTGTTGCCCCAGGGATCTGGAGACGGCGGTGACGTGGTATCGCCGCTCAGCCGAAGCCGGGGATTTTCGTGGGCAGTTCAGTTATGCAGCGGTGTTGGCCGACGGAGGCCAGGTCGAGGCGGCGCTGGAGTGGCTGCGCAAGGCGCTGGCCGGCGGCAACCTGAAGTTCCTGCGCACGGCGCACAAGGCGCTGGCGGCGGCGAATGACCCGCAGATCCGGGCGATGGCCGAAGCTTACAAAGAACGCGCCACACACCTGAACCCGTAGGAGCCGGCGTGCCGGCGATGGCGTCTTGAAGATCGCTATCGCCGGCAAGCCGGCTCCTACAGAGGGTGATCGTTCCCGGGCGGGATGATCAGACGTAGAACGACTTCAGCGGCGGGAAGCCATTGAACTCAACCGCGCTGTAGCTGGTGGTGTAGGCACCGGTCGACAGCCAGTACAGGCGGTCACCGATCGCCAGGTTCAGCGGCAGGCCGTACTTGTAGTTCTCGTACATGATATCGGCGCTGTCGCAGGTAGGACCGGCGATGACCACTTCTTCCATCTCGCCTTTCTTCTCGGTCCAGATCGGAAACTTGATGGCTTCGTCCATGGTTTCGATCAGGCCGGAGAATTTGCCCACATCGGTGTACACCCAACGCTCGACGGCGGTGCGCGATTTGCGTGCCACCAGTACCACTTCACTGACCAGGATACCGGCGTTGGCGATCAACGAACGGCCCGGCTCCAGGATGATTTCCGGCAGGTCATCGCCGAAATCTTCCTTGAGGAAGCGAATGATTTCTTCGGCGTAGGTTTCCAGGCTGTTGGTACGGGTGATGTAGTTGGCCGGGAAGCCGCCACCCATGTTGATCAGCTTGAGTTCGATGCCGTCTTCTTCTTTCAGACGCTCGAAGATTACCTTGACCTTGGCGATGGCCGCGTCCCAGACACTGATGTCGCGCTGTTGCGAGCCAACGTGGAAGGACACACCGTAAGGCACCAGGCCCAGGTCACGGGCCAGGATCAGCAGGTCCATGGCCATGTCGGTCTGGCAACCGAACTTACGCGACAGAGGCCAGTCAGCCGTGGTCGAGCCTTCGGTGAGGATGCGCACGTAGACTTTCGAACCCGGTGCAGCCT
>Ga0247742_10001694_pt1 | contig 14982 bp, 18 predicted proteins | sample UWRJL208509C2_FD_180944 | JGI IMG/M metagenome (GOLD analysis project Ga0247742, IMG submission 180944) | Plant litter microbial communities from Arlington Agricultural Research Station in Wisconsin, United States - UWRJ-L208-509C-2 | ecosystem: Environmental > Terrestrial > Plant litter >...
TCTAGATCTGATTGGGGGCGGAGATGCTCTCGGAGCCACTGCAGCGCGATAATTCCTATAAGAACGGTAGCGAGGCTGAAGATGAGACTGAGGAACCATAGGGTATTGATGCGGACAGTAGAGGGCGAAGGAGTGAACGCGGGCATAACAAGGCTCTGCGTGGTCGCTGTTCCATCTGTGCTGCCTTCAAGCTGGGAAAGAATACGGAGCAAGAGATCGTTGGTGACGTCGCCTGAGTCTTGCTTGAGTCCCTTGTAGGATTCAATAATGAAAGCAGTGACGACTGCTGAGAACAGGCCGGCCTTGAAACATTGAATGTTCTGATATTAGCTTTGAGACCCAATATGGCCCAGATGAGACTCACAAAGATCAAGAGGTTCTGGACCTCATCCTTCCATGCGTTGCATCTCGCTTTATCCTTCTCTTTCTGTGTTTTTAGTAGCGGAACGAACGGATCTCTGTCTGCCTTGGGGAGCGAATTCTGGAAACGCTCGTTCAATTTCACTGGCTGGAACTAGATGTATGCATCAGAAAAGGCAACTGCAATGGGACAGCGCTGTAAGACACCTCCATTTCCATATTCTCTGGCTCGTTTCCTGGTTGTGGTTTTTGCTGCGTTTGGGACATTATAAAGGGAGAATGGGCACTATCTGCGGATGCCAGCTCGCTCGCAACAAAGAACAAAGAGGGGAACAGATTCATATCATGTATTTCATTTCATGCCGTCAACAACTTGAACCAGGCTTTTGGCAGGTGAAATGCATGCGACAAGTTGACAGGTCAACCATTTCACCTGCGATAACGGATTGCAGCGTGGCCTGGGAAGCTCGCAGTCATATGTCCAGCAGAAGCCGTGCGTTATTTAGAAGATGAGATTTGAGACCTCCAGAGAAGATAAGTCAGAAAAGAGCGCCATTCTATACCAATCGGATGCATTCCTCGGGGACTACAATTGATATTAGCCCTATGTCATAATGTCTCGACAGCTGTAAATTTCCTTCGACACGTATTATTATCATTAGCTGCCGTCTTTCAGCACGTCATTGACTCATTGACTTGGATGTGTTACTGCGACAGGAAATTTAGCAAGGCCCTCTAAAGCTACAAGAAGGCTGTGGGTCACGAATATCCCAACGAAATGTCGTTAGTATCTGTATTCGATTAAAATTTAATACATGAGTCGGCAACTACATCTACTAGTATTCTCACCTTATTGCAGTATATTCTAACGAGATATGCTTCTCCTTCAGATCGGTTCTTACTCTCGAACAGTGGATAGCCACAGTACAGGTGGACTACTTATTAAATACTTGAAAGCCGAATTAAGATAGCTAGATATGATAACGGAGGTGCATTGTGCATGCTCGCATCCGATATCCCAACATGTTTAAGAGTATTCGAGACTATAGCAGACACTTGTTCAGTCCATCTGCAAAACGTGGTCAACGGGAAAGGGCAAGGACGGGAAAGGAGTATAAAGGAAATAATACGTACTCAGCAAATGTGTTGGACTAGCCATCTCTGTGACCCACGGATTTTGCATCCTGCAAACAGGTAGACGTTCCAATCACCTCTGGTCATATGATTGGCGATACCATAGGTAACTTTGTGGACTAAAAGCGGGTTGCTGAGAGCTCCGGCTCTGTTGGGCTGAAGGAAGATAAACATGAGCGTTCAGAAGTCGGAAATCTCAAGTGTTCCGCTTACTCTCAATGTATCTGAAGGTACATTACGCGAAGGTTGCTTTCGTTGCTAATAATGTGGCTGGTGATGAGAATTTGAGAATGGAGGAAGAAAAGCTACGCACTTGAGGAGGTATGAGGCCGTGCTGCTCCTCCATAGTTCATATCACCAGCATTGTTCGATGAAATCGTTCCCTTTCCCAATTTCGTCGAAGTTGCAGAACTGGAAATAGAATATTTGTTTCGCGAATATGAAGCGGCATGTGAGGTCGTGCATGGGGTTGGTCACATAATGTGTTCGTATACGCTGAGTTGGGGTTCCGGCTGTCATTGGTATCCAGTGTCTGTCTTAAGGTGGTCAAGTATGCGCAATTCGATAGCAAAATGATATACTTACAAGGGAGATAAATGTCGGACCTTGGCCGGTAACAACAGCAACGGTCAACGAACTGGTCGCCTGAGCCTCGTCCATAGAAGGAGCAGTGGGTGCAAAGTATAGATGGGAAACAGACCAATCGGGAGAGGGGACCGGCAAGAAAGCCAATTGATCAACGCTTTCGGATCAATCGATCACCCGCAATGGAGCCGATGAACGCATTCCTTTCTTTGCCACCTTCCACCTAGACCGGTAACCGTCCCTCTAGAAGTCGATAATCGAAGACCCTCATGCCAAGGATTCCCTTGCTTTGATATTCTACCGGCTGGTCACGAGGGACATCGGTAACGAGACTGCAGTGAAGAACGCGGTTGAACAGCAACTGCCCAAAACGATACCCATCCAACTCGGTTGACAGAGGCGGACGTAGTCTTGGCCGAACTGAACCTCCACTGTCCCGCTGGTGGTTTATGTCCTCGACTCCGCGTTTTTATCAAGTACATGATGCCGTCTGTCAGCGCAGCAGCAAAGGAGGAAGAGGTGACGAGACGATACCATGGGTTGCGGTCAGATAGCATACCAGGTCGTTCCAAGGTAAGATTCTGCCTACTCAACGTTCGAGCTCGATATTCATCATGCTATTAGAGTCTTATTACTTCGTAATCTAGATTACACAAGCTCTCTTCCAGCCGACTTCTTCAGCAAGCCACATCTATCTACATCCCGGACGTTAGAAATCACGCATGTACGAGACTACGGAAGCTCGCGACGCTGAGAAGAGTTATCAGCCATTTGTTCTCCATTCGCACACAGATAACCCAGGAATCCTGCACTATCCTAGGCTGTGGAAGCGACATGAACACCTGATTCTGCACTACAAAACCAAGGGATCAGCAAATACGGTTCTTGATCTGTCCTTCGCGTCAGAGGCTCGAGTTACAAGACCGATGAACCATCTCAGGCCACGTCATCAACACCGCTGGTGGGTGAATCGTGGTCGAACGTTCGACCATGTAGGCACTGGAGTAACCCTCAACCACATCAAGACCCCAATGTAATGTTATACCTCCATTTCATATCGCTTGCTCCGCGGAGGCTTGCTCGTTCGCCACCTTAGACGGACGTCGTCTGCTGCTGAAAGGGAGGAAAAATCGAGTCCAAATTTCACCTTCATTGGCCAAGGCCATCTCTGGCCCGGACGGGGCTCGCCATCCACGTCCGTCACCGCCCCGTTGACTCCTACTCGAACATGACCGAACCAATGTGTGAATTTCAACCATCATTTTTCACCTGCGATCTCCCTTCTCCAAGCACACGACCCATCCAAGCGAAGTAAACTGCATGACGTGGAAACATGGATGAAAGGACGCCTACCGAGGGCCACGCATGCCTCAGCGCCTCTCCCTTCATAGCCCAACAACGAATGGTCAAAACCCTGCACTGCTCGTCGCCATCGCCGACCTGTAGATCTCTTACTTCAGGTCCTTGGTTTACAGTTCCTCGTAAACTCAGACGCATCCAGATCGGATCGCTTTTCTAGCCAGGAGATGGGCGGTGGAACCAAACATCTGATATCGCTAGTGCCGTTGGGACGGTTTGAAGGGATTTGTCTCATCCAGTGCGTGTTTTGCCTTCCATTAGAGACCTACCGTTGATCACTTTGCCCTACAGTACTGTCGAGCTTCTTCGCTTCTGTTGTCAATATACTATCGCCACGGATCGTTCCTTCTTTTGGTATACTATGAACTGGACACGCCGAAAGTTTACCCATCGTACGAAAGACGTCGTTCGTTTTTGTGAGGAAATATACTCGCCAATGCGACTTCCCGTCAACTCGACCCGACATGGCGGCCTATATCTAATCCATCGCTCAATACGGCTCATTTGAAGGACCAAACTACGCCTTGCGTACCCCTCTGACCTTGTCCGTAATCTCTCTCATCCACGGTTCCCACCTCCTAGCGTACATGCCGAAAGTTGATGTTATGTGCTCTCCATCGTCACTCACGCTCGTGGTCCTTCGACGAGCTGAGCGCATAAACGAGCAAGTTAATCTAGGCAAGTCAAAGCTGAGCCTTCACAACGGCTTGAACTAGAATGGCAACACGAAGAACCAGCAACCACCAGCCGGAATAGCTATTGAATCGAGGATTTGCGTGTCCTATGGCCGATACAGCCTCATTCCTAGTCGACATGAGACGACTCTCCTGTTCGCTGGTGGCTTCGTTCGACGATACTGTTGGTTCGGGCCAGAAAATGAAGGAGTGTACTGAGGAGCTGGCGTTGGCCATTGCTGGTTTGGAACTTTCCTAGACTGGCGATTCACTGGTGTTACTCACTGCGAATAGATTTGAGAAATTGACCAGAGAAGCCTCAGACTCTGTCGACAGACTGGAACGAACGGCAGTGCGAGGATGCTTGGTTGTATTGGGGTTGATACGGAATGTTTTGTCTGTTCTTTCTGCGCACCGATCCTCAAAGTTCAGACTCTTCATCATCTCGTTGTAGGTACGTGGCCATGAAACCTCTTGTATTGTCTCCTCTAATTTCGAATGTGTAGTGGTTGGATAGTCTTATATGAGTTAGAGACGCTGTTTATTGTTGCTCCCTTATTCTGTCTTTATCGACGTTATACTGTCATATGAAACGTTGATCAAAGTTTGAAAAATGGTTATTATTATAAGGCCGTGAAAGAGACGGAAGGTGCGATACATATAATTTGAAGTAGGAAACAGGAGAATCGACACGAGTGCAAGGCTGTATGGGAAGCGCTTCTGCGAAATTTAAGAAGTCAATATTTTCTTTCCCTCTATCCTGGTTGGTAAGTGCAGCCGACGAAACCCGTATTTCTTCACCGGGGCAGCGTGGTCGTTGTGTAGCATGTTCGTCCATATTTTTTCAGCATCTGATGCCTGAGACAAGCGTCAATCTGACGAGAATGATTCCCTGTTGGAGAATCACATACAATGTTTGGATTTCCGACGTAGTTGAGGTCCTCATACTGAGGGTATAAGTCGGTCTGACGATGGAGCACACCTCGTTAGCATATACTGCACGAGAAGCGGAGAATAGATGTAGTAGTCGACTCACGTATTACTAGTATGGATATTGACGATATTCTGGTGGGATATTCATGATCCATAGCCAGCGTCCGAGACTAGAGCAGACGTTCACTCGATCTATCTGCAAAATCTGGTCATTGAGAAAGGTATGGAGAAAGACTATAGAACAAATAAGACGCACTCAGGGAATGTGTTGGACCCGCCACCTCCATGATCCGCGGAATTTATATCTTGCAAGTACGTCATGACTGGCGATGCCGTAGACTCGAGTTGCTAAAGGCCCCATATCTGTTGGGCTGAGGGAAGGTGGATATCAGTGTTATAGAAATTGGAAGTCGGAAGTATGCTTACTCTTGACGAAAACCAAAAATACATCCCACTCAGGTTGCTTATCGGCTAAAGCATGGCTGGTGATGAGAACTTTGAGAAACGGGAGAAGAAAAATGACGTACGCTGGCGGGCATGAGATCCTGCATTGCTCATACTACTGACATCTTTCACTGGAAGTCGAAGGCAATCGTGTCCTTTCCCGCCTTCTTTGAAGTCGGGGGACAGGAAATCGAACTTCTGCTTCGCGAATACGTAGCGATATGCGAAGCCGTGTATGAAGTTGGTCGTATAGACGCGTTCGTATATGCTGAGTCGGGTTCCGTCCTTGGTGTGTCTGTGGTAGGTGGTCAGATACGCGAAATTTGATGGCAGGAGTAACGCATGTACGAGGGTGATAAAACATAACCCTGGCTGGTACTAACATCAACTGTCAATGAGCCGGTCGCACAAGCTTTGTGCAGGACCTGTAGTGCGCATACACCGACGATGTGGACGTTCAGTGTTGAGAGTTTGGGAAATGTAAAAGAATGGCCAGTCGGAGACTCCATGATATGCGAAATCGATAGGATGAGACAGCGGAGGAGGCAAGTTGGAGGTCGTTGAGGGAATGCAAGTAAACGTCGGCATTAGAATGATCGCGGGAGTTGGCTCGCTGGCTGGATGAGTTTCAAAGTGGAGTAGACCAGTCAGGAGGCGTTTGGCTTGGTATGAATGGAGGGGCGTGATGTTGAGAAAGCCTGATAGAACGGTGCCTTTAGCTTGAAGCCCGCATTTACGAATGGGCATGGACATACCTGATATCGAACCAAGAAGGCTTCAGCTAGCCAGAGTTCTACAGAATCCAGCATCCCGTGACAAGTGGACAGCTTTCCTAGTAGTAGTCCTTGGTGGCTCAGATGTTTCGAGGATGCAGAAGAGGACAGCGCAGAGGAGGGATGTGACGTCAACAGATGTCGATGAAGGGGCAAGTATGTTTGAGTTATGCCAGTCTGTTCGGGTAGAAAGGTGTGCCCTGAAGTCGATTTTATCTAGGAGCTTCGACGCACTAGACGGTAGACGTGTCTTGAGGATAGGCGCCATGGCCATCGCATGCGACGGAGGAGCTATATCGTTGTGGAAGGGAGAAAAAACCTGCGGTCCGAAAATGACAACATCACAGATTCGCACGGCATCGTGCCGGATTCACACGGTAATATTATTGGGAACCCACTCTTGATCTCTCCTCTGAACCGTTATGGCTGATAACTTTGTAATGGATTTTGTGACCCTCCTCCTCAGATCCCACTAGCTTTAGCTCTGTCCAGAACTGGCCTTTTCAGTGTCCTCGTGATCGTAATTTTACAGATCCGAGCTCTTTGCGTGGTCACGGCTTCGATTCAATTTTCTTCCAGCCACGATCAACATCTCCACGCACAATATCCGCCCATAAGCTTCTTGGATGGAATATCTTCTTCATATTTAATCTTCGTATACGACAAACCTCGCACACGGACGCCGTGATATGATGGCGAAATAGAGCTTTCACTGCATCCCACAACAGTTATATTCCACAAGGTCCTAATCATCAATACGTTCAAGTCGTTGATTGACCTGGTTTTTGAACGTCACTTGGTGGCCTGTTGTGGAGATCCAACTTGCGCAATCGATGTTGGCCTACTCCGGCAACCGCTGACTTGAACCCACATAACGGTTCGTCTTGATTTTCCTCATATCTTCCTTCAGGTTTGGTAGTGTCATCGCGCCAAAGAAACGGTGCAGCTGATCCGAAGAGTCGAGGATGAGCTCCAGCGCTTCCAGCTGATCGTGTTGAACTGGTGGTGGGAGGAATGGCGGTAGACCGCGAGAGAGTTGCGTAAACTGCGCTCGAAGTAGACAAGGACACATTCTGAGTACATCCAGAGCTTCGCTGACGCAGAAATACTCCCCATCTACGCGTTCGAGCTGAGCCCACGGAACAAAGATCTCCGAGATCGAATATCCGATAATAGTGATGTTTCGAAGAGCACGAGCGAGCGAGAATGCGTTGACACGTGATAGAGTCGGACTTCCTTCCGCCGGTCGTAGGGTGATAGATTTGAGATTCGGGAGATTGTTGCGGATCCGTGAAAGAGATTCTTTCCAAGTACTGGGCAGAAAGAGGTTTACGGTATGCCATTGTGTTGAATGTTCGGCCAGAATGTCTATGATTTTGGTGGATGTGACATCAATACCCCAAGAGTTGTCGTCCTCGTTTTCGGAAGTGGTCGATTCATCTTCCATGACTTTTATCCAGAGGGGCCGCTGTCGCGTACGTGACAGCCACCTCCGAAGCAAACCACCTTGTGCTTCGGAATGCCTCTCATTCAGGTGAATTATTACTCTATTCCAGAGTTGGGAAGTCCTGAAGGCAATAGTTCTCCATGCATTGCACACCGACCCTAAGAACAGAGGCGTGACGGCACCGCTTCCCACACCCATGTTTAGATTCGTGGCTCCTGGATACCCTTCCCAGCCAATATGATCATCAACATCAGTGGGGAGACAGGCAAATTCGAATATGAGTGCTAGGAGCTCTGCGGGAAGCTTGACAGCTGGCGAGAAGGCATTGCGCCTTCGCTTAAGGATAGCACGGTGCTTCACAAGTCTGACGATTGCATCTTCGGTCCGCGATATTTCAGCATCGATTGAAGCTACGTGTTCTTCCGTCGACCCGGTGCTGGTGCTCGGTATGCAAGGTTCGCTGTTGCGTCGTTGGAAAGCCTGCAAGTCGCGAACATGTCCACTGAGACTTGGATCCATAGTTTTCCAGAAGGGTCGGTGCGACCGGTTATCTTGTTTTCTACCAGATACATGAGTATAACATAGTTAGAACCTCCCAAGGCACTCACGAAGTCGGAATGAAGGCCGAATAATTCTCGTCAAACAACAGAGACTTCTTATGAAATTTTTGGCTCGTGCAGGACCGAATAGGACCTGGAAGAAGCCTGACACCGGAATACAACAGCAGTGGTCTCCGTATGTCCGAGAAGAAAATCTCTCGTAATGACTGAATGATGTCAAATGTGATAGAGCTCTTTAAATGGCCAACATAATTATGTCAGGGCGTGCTGCAGTCAGGAAGGGAGAGTTGACAAACTGAAGGAGCCAAGTCGAAGTAGATAGGGAGGTCGTTTGAAGGGAGAAAATGGAAGCTTTGAAGTCGACAGTGGCGTTAATAATGTCAATTTTCTCTGTTATATGACCATGGGATTTGAAATTTGAGGCTCGACGATTTTTAAAAGCTGTCAAAAGGCTCGGAATGATATGATTGTCTTGTATCCTGGGAGACAACAGTGTCTTACTCTCTAGCCGGCTAATTTGAGGAGCCTCAGCGCGTGGACAAAAGGAAGAAGGAAGAAGATGCCCAACCTATCGAGTTCGGACCAGCTGTTTGACGATAGTAGTCGCAGGGGTCGCAGTGTACGGATGGGCTCGAGATACTTTATCCAAATCCAAACCCGTGAACGCGATGCAACAACGATAATGTACAAGGTAGCGTACATTTGTGAGGGAAAGGAGAAAAGATGTGCGCATACGTGATGATCTTGGCCCGCGTACACCCATTCCGGCTCCAGGTCATTCCGGCTGCCATCAACACCATGAGTTCCGCAGAAAGTTTGGCCGGGAAACGCTGGACCCTGGGTGCCTGGGTGGCGTCCACCAATCGATAGATATCTCAGGACATCTCCTTCTGACATGCGGATTTCTCTCAAGTGACTGTCCAAAAGATGGTTGAATGTGACATGAGGCCTCCCAGGCTTCGACGACCTTCAAGTATTGAAGAGCGAGTTCTAATTTTGACATACGGAGGAAGAAAGCACCGGTGTGTGTGCGCTAGCCTTGCTCCGAGGTTTGTATAGGTTTCATGGGGATAATGATCGTCTTTTCAGACCGTGATCTCCAGCAGGGGCAACGCCCCCGAGATTCAAGGCGTCGATGTTGCGGAGGTGCGAAAGAGACGTGATTTCACGTCAGTCACACGCTTGTAACGCCGCCAGCGCTTACACCTCAACGACGACGGGGACCCGGTACTCAAACCTAGTAGAATGCGAGTGTATGAGGGACCTTCAGCCTCTCTTGATCTAACTCATGTCCTATGTGCGTCCTACCTCGAGTCCAGGAAGTGTAATCCGACATCCTCAATACTGTCCTAGACGATGAATCATCCCACTTCTCCCTTGTTCTTGCTCTCATAACACTGAGCCCGATTCTTCTCATGGTATTGGGCAACTCATCTACGTAGAGAGGGTGCTAATCAAATTCTAGGCGTCGTATGCAGCGTTAGCTGTCCAAACGCGCGAGTTTCTCATCATTGTCATGTGGGCAGGTCAATTCTTTGGAGAACTCCTCAACTGGATCATAAAGCATGCTATAAAGGAGGAAAGACCAATACGTGAGTCTTCTATCATCGAATTCCTTTGTGTACTAACTACAGAACTCGAATGTATCTTCGGCTTTCTAGAACGGATTGGCAATGGATATGGATTTCCTTCGTCTCATAGCCAATATATGGCCTACTTCAGCTCGTTCCTCGTATGCCATTTGTATATGAGGCATCGGTTCTCGTCGACCGGCTACCCCTTTATTGACTTTCTTTGGAGAATGTTTATCTATGCCGCTCTTATTGGATGGTCTGGTATGGTTGCATATTCCCGGTCAGTCTAACTCAAATTCCTTACACGTAATTCGGTTACTGATTTCTGCGTAGATATTACCTTGGATATCACAACCCATACCAAATATACTGGGGGCTAGCAATCGGTACAGCTCTTGGGGTCACTGTCTACTTGTTAGCAGAGGGTATTCCCACTCGCAGTCCTGACTCGTTCATCGGAAGAGCCAAGGCTGGTTTCCTCGATCATCCTATAATCGTTTGGATGCAAATACGCGATGGATGGGCTGTGTGGGCGGACGGTGGCCGTGAAGGAGAATGGCAGAGGTGGAAGAGCGAATGGGACAAGAAAAATTGGTCTGTTCGCAAGGTCAAGGAGGTCAAGAAGCGACATTGAAGTTGACCGAGCCTTTGCGTGTCCTCCTTGAACGACCTTATACACAATCAATAGTCAGAATGTCGCTCTGCATCTACCTTGGGCACGGAGATCTCAAAATGTACCCTTGAATACGGACAAACTAGCAGTAAAATAATGATCACACACATTCGATCTTATCTGATAAAATGATCGTCGCGGGGGAACCATCCCATGCCAGTGATTCTGATGCCACTCTTGCTCATACAAAATGCATCATCTGACGACAGCCGAAGGTACCTCCGACCAGCATCGTAGGAATCGACTCATGCAAATTCAGCGATGTCTCTACTATCACTGGCCAGAAGGTGCACACTCCGTGTTTTGACCACAAACTTTCCGCCCTTCTTGACCGCGTTCACACCGACGACCCACTCTCGCATTCCGCACGGAAAACTATCGTCGAGAAGGCAATCTCTGCTTTGTGTTCATAGGAGGAATATGTCTTCAAAGCCACCTGCCAGCGGCCTATCCTCTTCGTCGATCGACGTGTTCAACACTATAGCCAGGTACCGAGCATGGAGGAAGAAAGCTTTCGATGAAGGGAAATCAGTGGGCTTTGTGCCGACGATGGGGGCATTACACGAAGGACATATGTCTCTCGGTGAGTCCTAGCTATCTATATACACCCAGACTTTGCTAATGGTTCTAAAAGTCAAAAGGTCGCTCGCCGAGAATGACCATACCGTTGTCTCCATCTTCGTCAACCCAGCTCAATTCGCTCCCCATGAAGATCTAGGAACATATCCACGGACATTACCTCGCGATCTCGAACTCCTCGAAAACGTTACAGTACCCGTTCATGCCGGGTCCACATTGACTGCGCGAACGACCTCAGCGGTATTCGCACCAAGCGTGCTAGAAATGTACCCCTCCGGGATCGTGCAAAACGTCGCGGAACAAAAAGGGACATTCATCGAGGTAAAAGGCTACGGACACCAGATGGAAGGTGTGAGCAGACCCACCTTCTTCCGAGGCGTGGCGACCGTGGTCACCAAACTGTTCAATGTCATCCAGGTCTGTTCATTACCTAAGTTTTCTTCGCTGGACTAACATGCAGATCATGTTGCAGCCTACAAACGCCTACTTTGGTCAGAAAGACATTCAGCAAGCTCTCCTTCTTAAACGCCTCTGTCGAGACTTGCTGCTTGCCTACCCAGAATACCAAAATGTCCATATCGTGCCCACAGCACGCGATCCAACCGATGGCCTTGCACTTTCCTCGCGAAATGTGTACCTCACGCCTGACGGTTGTAAGATCGCTCCTACGTTACGCCAGGCGTTATTGGCTGCCGAATCTGCGTGGACAGAAGGCTGCTCCAAAGCTGAGTGCATAGCACGTGCGACGGGTGTTGTGGATGCGGGGAGAAGACAGGCTCAGTCGGAAGGACTGCAGGTCGATGTGAAATTGGACTACATCCAGATGAACGATGCCAACACGTTTGAGGTGGTGGAGGACAATGTCCAAAGGGGGAAAGCGGGCATAGATTTGATCATTCTGAGTGGGGCACTCAACGTAGACAAGACACGGCTAATCGATAATATTCTATTGGGAGAAGCTGGGGATGTCATTCGCTGAATGGCGTGTAGAATCATCCTGGACATGAACAACGATCTAATAAACCTGTAATGTTTATAGTAAGCTTGAATGAAAATATTTGTTCGAGCATCCAACTAGTTACTCAATTATCCTCGTATGTAGTGCAAGATCCTGATATCTGTCCGTCACGTCGGGAAATAACAACAATATGGATAGAAATTGACCACTTGTAGTTTGGGGTTTTTACTTACAATCACACAGGCGGTTTCGATGACGCTGCGCATACTGGAACAATATGCGACCGGAATATAGATCTCTCGAATGCTAGCTAGTTTTGAAAAGACCGTCGCCAGTTGAGAATAAAGAACAGCAGTGTAGCCTCACTTACACCCCAGAATCTCACGAGCGGCTACGGGTCGACATGGGCTGGACTGCATCCAAACGAACGATCCCAATACGTCTGATGTGGGAAGGGGGAAAGAGGGGATAGACGGCTCGGCGTAGACAAGACACGGCTGATCGATAGTATTATATTGAGGGAGACATTCGCTGTATGCCACGTAGAGCCATCCCAGGTACTAGTATAAACAACGCCCTAAGAAACCTATGATGTTTATAGTAAGCTTAGAATGAAAGTTTCGTCCGAGCATTGAACTAGTTATCTACTCGTCCTCGTGTGTAGTGCAGTATCCCGATATCTGGTCGTCATGTCGAGAAATGACGACAGTATAAATGAGTGTTTCATATTCCCGGAAATCGACCACTCGTATTTTTGGGTTTTTGCTTGCGATCAGACAAGCGGTGTGAACGGCACTCTGCGCACTAGATGCATGTACAGCTGGAATATCGATCTCCCGAACGCTAACGAGTTTTGAAAAGATCGTCGCCAGTTCAGACTAATGAAATGAAAGAACAATAATCAATAAGAGCAGATACTGCCAAGAGAATTATTTGACCTCTGTTGCGTCTTCGTAAGTCTTGCCGCTCCACGTCTCCAGCGCAGGGCACACCCCCGCTAAATCCATCATACGCTTGAGAAAGCTGTCATAGACAATCTCCATATCATCATTTATTTCGCAGTAAGATTTGAGGTTTGGAAGTCCTCCGGTACTTTTCAAAGCGTCGAGCATGGCGGCTAACGAGTCTTGAAGCGGTTCCCCCCATGAATGCCATAATCTCAATGACTTCAATTTAAGAAGACATTGGCAGTTTTGTTGGGCAAGAATCAACACGAAGCTCTGGTGTCCTGTCAACGATTGCAGGTTTGGCAACATGTCTTTGGTCATTGTCGCAGGATGAAGGCACGGATCTGGTTCAAAGTCCGTTATTTCAGCGAACTCCACCTGGAACTTCTCGAGGAGGGGATGGCAAAGGAGGAAAGTTGTGAAACATCTGGCCATCTTTGGGCCCTCCGTTTCGAGGTCATACCATGGACCTATGGTAAGTGATTGGAGTCTAGGAAAGCGAAGTGAGGCGAACCGCTTGAGTAACTGAGCCCCTTCTTCCATGATGGATGGGAGAATTGACAATGTTGTCAACGTCGTAAGGGATTTCTGAAGCAGATCAAACATGATGGGACGTGAGAAAGGATCTGTAGAAGATGAGTGAGGACCGTGAGGTAGGTTATAGTAGAAATGTTTATACTGACATGTGCAATTCCATGCCAAGGTTTCCAGATTAACCACATCAAATTCGTCTCCGTGAAGCAGGGGGGTGTCGAATTGAAGGGCCTTGACATTGGGGCAGTACTCTTTGATTATCTGCGCGAACTCATGCTGGTAATCGGCAGTGCCGAAGGTGGCGCCATGGTCGAACTTTACCGAACGAAGATTTCGCATGTGTTTGAAGATGTCCAAAGGAGCCCAGGGATGGGACTCTAAGATGGTGCCTATCACATCGAACGCGTGACTGGGGAGACGTTGGCCTATGTAGACGCCGGAGATTTTAACGACTTCAACATATTGTGCGATAGATGGGTTTCTGAGTAGAGTGTAGGTCTCGTCGGATGTACCCCCTCCTTCGATCGATAGGTGCTTGTAAATATGTTCGCGCGTTACAGCAAGTAAGCGAGAGCAGACGCGAGCCAAGGCGGGTTTATCTTTGTCTGCGACGTGAGCGACAATGAAGTGGAGGAGTTCGTTTGGCAAAGAGGTTTTCATTTTCGCACAAGATAGAGGTGATGAGACGTTATCTGGTGAGAAAGACGCAATCCGGGGTATTTCCCTGTAGCACTGTATAGATCACAGCGTTGACCTCAAGGAGTCCAATGGCGATGGGGAGAAAGATCAGATACGTCCAGTATAGCCTTAAGCCGCAGACTGCATCGTCGAGTTTGAGATCACTCAGAAGGCTGTAACTGGTAGCTTCATAAAGTAGCTCGGAGAAGTGGTTCAAGTTCAAGCTTTCAAGAGTCATTCGGAGAATGAAATTACTTGATTTATTTGAAAGAGCTCGTCTCGCAATTTGTTGCGCCATCAGTCATGTTTCCTCTCTCGACGCACTCTTCGCCGATCATCGATGGCTCACCACCTAGCAGTAGAATGCTCTATTCGTATCACAGCGATACATCCAGGTGGATGGGCCAAAAACCTGACAGCGCTCATGACTTGGTCACTCAAAACTTCATAAACATAAAGTCTCTCGCCGTTATCACTTGGAATGTCAACTTCAGCTACAGTTTCCCTCGGAAACGTATCATTACAATCCTCAACTACATTCAAAATCTCATCACAAGCCATAGATCAAACGAACCACCGATCATCATGCTCCAGGAAGTGACTGAAGACTGCTTCGATGTCCTTCTCACACGTCCATTCGTCCAAGAGATATACGATATTACAGAAATGTCTCGAGAGAATCCAAACATGCACTACGGCAACGTCACCCTTATTCCACGTGCCATCGCCCAAAACGTCAGAGCCGTATTTCGAACACGCTTTGGCAGTAG
>Ga0247742_10001696_pt1 | contig 14980 bp, 22 predicted proteins | sample UWRJL208509C2_FD_180944 | JGI IMG/M metagenome (GOLD analysis project Ga0247742, IMG submission 180944) | Plant litter microbial communities from Arlington Agricultural Research Station in Wisconsin, United States - UWRJ-L208-509C-2 | ecosystem: Environmental > Terrestrial > Plant litter >...
CATGTATGGGACTCATTTATTATTTGGACGCTCATTCAACAACACGAGAAGAAGAGCATGGTTGTTGTAGTTCCTCATACTGGGGAACAAAAACACCGGTTCACTTTGCTCATGGAGGAGAGAAATAAGGAGGTTATACAAGATGGCCAAGAAGAGATTGCACACTATTGCGATAAATGCATGAGGGTATGGGAAGATGGGGAGAATAATCTGCGTATGTTTTTATGTTTGTTATTTGGGAGGAGAAACTGATGACGACAACCTACAGGCAAATGTCAGGTTGCTGTTACCGATGGCCTCACATTAGGACATCCTTGCTGTGGAGTCCATAGCTGCACGGTCCCACTCGCAAACAATAAGGATCGGTTCTGCCCCAGCCACTTCAATCTCCATGTCATATGTGCAATTACTGGATGTAATAATCCCGTAGTTCCAGGGAAAAAAGCATGCGATAATGTGGACCATCAAAATATGGAACGCCTCCGCTTCGAGAAAGGCAAGGCTGCATTCACACTCAAGGACCGCCTCCAGAGGCACCGTGTGTCACATCCAAACAATGCCCTAAGTATTCCAGGGCGGCAGGATGAAGTGGAGGAGGATGACGATCTCGAAGAAACCAACACCTGGTTTGAAAGTGACGATAATGGCCACATTCACGTATTTTCTGACCCCAATCCAGGATCAGTTGGAGTTTCTGACTCTGATATACCATCTTCGAGCAGCCCTCCTATCATCCCCTGTGAAGCGGTTAAATCTAACGAGGGAAACCGAAAGATGAAAGCTCAATTTGGACGTCGTCGAACTCATAATGAGCAGACAATGGTCTGTCCATGTGGAATTATCTGCACTCGAGCAACCTTTTACGGTGCAGAGGCGGTATCAAATGTTCTCGTGAGTGTCAATACTATTATTATATAGTCGTTCTGGAGTTCTCACTTTACCAGATCTTTGCAAAACGAGTTTTCTCGGTGGCAAGTGCTCAGAAGCCAGAGCATCTTGTCTATGACACCAACTGCGATGCAAAACAGCAGGTGAATGCTACTCAAGATCCCTGGTTTGAGGACGTTGGAATGTGCGTTGATGTTTGGCACTTCCTCAACAAGCACAAGAGCACGCACCAATTCTGCCAGGAAAACTGTAATCCTGCAGACTCAGACAAGGGAGCTGGGATTGCCCAATATATATGGGGGAGCTGAATACGATATAAGGCTAGTTACATGGGTCCAGCTGGATCAGCGGAATACAAATATATTTTACTTCGAAGTTGTAGCCAGCTGAAAGATAATCAAATCTCGTGTTAGTTGAGCCCAGCTGAGTAGAAACTCACGTGGATGGAAGCTCACCATGGCAGGTTGCATTCACATATCCGGCAGAAGATCCTGTAAGGACCGTCTTGCTTGTTCTAGCCGGTTCTCTAGCTGGTGCATCTGGCGAAGATACACCAGTTCCATGCCAAGCTGGCGGCTGCGGATGATGATAATGTCGTCCAGTAAATTTTGATAGTTTGTCGGCGTCTCGCAGTTAGGCCAGCTGGATATAATCTCCTCCTGGAGACCGACAAGCTGCTGTCTGTTTATTTTCTATTAGGTATTATGATAGTCAGCTGCAGGAGGAATGAGAAGTGCCTTGGGACTCACAAACTCAATCGGAAGCCTGACTTCTGGTACACGCAACCAGCCTTCATTCTCTAAGATCTCCGTATCCAAGCCTATAATCGTCTGGAGGTCGACACCTTCAAACAGAAAGTACGTCGGATCGTATTTGTCGTGAACCCCAGGGATCAAGCCATGAGCTCGAACTGGGTTCCTCATTACCGCCTTAAATCCAGCGCACGGTGGTCCTCGAGGCACACCCTCAGCTCTCTCTGTATAATTTTTGGACGTCAACCTCTCCTTTCCTGAGAAACGACTGGAATTGGGGTCGCTACCTGTTCCCCATTCAACAGTAGAGGTCTCGAGTGGTTCGGCGGAAGGGACTCCTGGTGATGATTCCGGCGCCATGCCTTCGTTGAATGGAATGCCGCGTTTATCCGGAGACGATTGTGAAGGTCGAGCATTAGCCAATGTTGTATCAGTTGCATCCTGTGGCGACATAAAATCATGGATGCTGTCTAATGCCTTCTGAAGAGAGTCGGCACTAGAAGCTTCCATGTTTTCGTCCGGTGGAGGGGTGAACCCATCGAATTGTTCAAAAACTGCATGATCGGATGCGGATGACGGTGACGGCAAAGTCTGGCTGAGGGCCTGGAAAGCTTTACCCCCTGATTCTGCATCAACTGGTTGTTCCATAGGTTGGGTTTGAAAGGGCCGATAATCCATGCCTGATGACACTGCAACCGATGGCGCCTGAGCGTAGGTGGTCTCGCATTGATTGTCAGTTAAGAAGGTGTCGGGGAGCAAAGCCAGTGCCTCCTTCAATTCGAGATCCACTGGCAAAGGTACATGTAGAAGTGGAGATATGGGTCGATCACTTGTGGAAGAGATATCGGGGAGTGAGGCCTGTGCTTCAGTGGCATAGTTAGTCGGAGATGGTACCCAATTGAAGGGGGAGCTAGGTCGATTGCCAGCAAAGAAGATGTCTGGTAGCGAGGCCAGCGCTTCTCCAAGATCCATTGTCGGCGAATGGGCTTGAATTTTCGGGGAGATTGGTCGGTTGTTAGTGAAAAAGTTGTCGGGTAGCGAGGCTAGAGCTTCTGAGAGATCTGCTGGGTTAACAGCTCCCAATGCTTTGAGAGGCAGGGTTTCCTGATCAGCTGGCGGCGAGTCCGGAGGCATACTGGAAATTTGGTCATTAGCTAAACATAACGGTTGCCGATGTCGGTCATACCTCAGGTCAGCTAGCCGTCTTGTGCAAGTGGTATCCCACATGGTCCTGATCGCCGCCTCTGGTCCTTGACCTCAGATATTCCGATTGAATTGGTGTTTATCTTCTATTTCTATGAAGTGAGGATACCTGTCGAATGTCATCCTCTGACGCAGCAGGAAAATGTTCATCTGCTTTACGTGGGACAGGTTTTCGTTTTCCTAAAGGTGCCAACTCTAATGGTTCTAGGGTAGTAGTATTGGCTCGTTTGCGTTTTTTCAGCAAATTAGTGGCAGATTGGTTCAAATGCAATTGACCGGCCTGAACATAAGAATCTGGTTGGTGAGTTTCAACGGAGGCCACTTCCGGTGGGTTTGTCACTGGTTTTGGTCCTACGTTCTGAGGAAATGGTACACTGATTCTGACGAGTGTTGGGTCGATCAGCGGGTCAATTGGTGGATTAGTCGTTGGGCCTGGTGCCAGTGGAACTGGTGCTGCAGGGCCCAGTGGATTTGGTATGGGAGGCCAAGCCGGGACTTGACTTTGAGAAAAGGGAAAGCAAAGTCCATCAGGACTGGTGTATGAAGGTGGAAATGGCTGTTGAAGCCAACCTTGAGGGGTTGAGACGAAATAAAATTGAGGTATCTGGCCGCTACCAGGCGTATAGAGCAGACGCTGCGAGTTTGCATCTGCCTGCAGTTGTCCAGTGCCTGGTGGTGTGTATGATTCCCAGCTTTGAGGAGGCGCTGGGGGTAACATTGGGGCGGTCTTAACGACTGTGTGGTTTGTTCCAAATGGCGTATCAAGAAAGGCAGGAGGAATATATGGTTGCTGAATATTGGCAGCAGACCAAAAGGGTGGCCCATTAGAGCCATTAGAAGCGGATGTGCTGGCTAGAGCGAGATTAGCAGAGGCCGGCTGCTCCGTTGGAAATACAAATGTAGCTGGAGGGATCGCTGGAGTGGGAATAGATGGAGTAGATGTAGCCAGAACAGATTCTGCTCGCAAAGGAGCAATAGAGGGTGCTGGAGATAAAGGCTCAGAGGCTCTCGGGATACCTTCCAGACTCTTTTCCTTGACCAAATCACGATCACCGTCAGAATGATCGTCGGAAGCTCCGTCTCGTGGACTTTGAGGTGGAGTGGATGTCCGTAAGACATCTTGACCTTCAATTTTGTTTGACATGGCAAAGGATGCTGCCTTGGGATAAGATGCAGGGATAATCTTGCCATTTGAAAGTACGCTTTTGAAGGCAAATGTAATCGCGCCATGCTCCGATTGTCGTTTTCGAAGGTGCTCAAGTAGATCCCCAACTGGGCGTTTCAAACGACAGGGATCCTGAATGACAAAACCATCAGGGATGTAAGAGAGGTCAAAGAATTTCTCTGGGTCGTTCCCAATTGCGTCCCAGGGTGTATGTGCATGAGGGTTGCCGGTGGCAAGTCCTGGTAGTTCAATATTAGAAGTGAATCGATCTGTGAAGGATGCAAGGTCTCACGATAATGGTCATTGAAAAACATGCGGATAATTGTTCTTTTCGTCTCTAGAAGTTCGTAACCAGCTTTCCCCTTGATGGGTTGAGGAAGGATTGGAATGCCACCGTCACCTTTCTCAATAGAAATGAACGATGTTGTGGGCTTCACCTCAATCGATGAATTCTTGCCGTCAATTGCATCTTGTACATCCAAGACCCATGTGGCGAAGGCCTTGCCAAATTCTTCACAGAGTTTTGGGTGAACTTCTGAAAACGACTGTATCGTCACATTCTTGGCCAGAAAATCTGCATTGTAATCGTGGCTACACTCAACATTAGTAAACTTCTATACCATGATGAAGATTAAAAACAAGTACAGCATAAATCCAGGTGTGCCATCCAGCAGTTGATGGGATTCGAAAGTTAGTGACGACATACCCATCTGCCGATGGGTAACCTCATGCATATTCATAATCATCCGCCTCGCATATTTGTTAGCAGTCCTAAATAAATAAAAGCGATATGAGTAGTTGTAAGTGCTACTTGGAGGAAAATAGCCTCACTTCCGTTGGATTTCAACCGGTGGTGATGTGTCTTCCCATTCCTTCCGAAGTATCTCATATTCATCCCACTCCTCGTTTGAGAGCTGTTCCATTAGCTTGGTGAGCGCTCGCTGATAATGCGAGAGATACTCCCGGGAGCCTGGTTTTGCGTTGGGCAAAATCTTCTCCACCTCGCTCCTTACATCTTCTTGACGGCAATGAGCAACCACATTTCTCAGAGGAATTTTCCGTTTGAACTTGAAGACGCGACGGTTCTTGGCACCTCCCCGGTGATTATTGTACCATGTTTTCATGGCCTGGGCCGCAATTAGCAAATTGATGCATAGAAAACAAGATATAGGTGCCTTGCCTTGCATCGACTGTCCCAGGCCTCCTTTGCTTTCTTGTCCCTTCCGATGACCGTCACACCATACAGGTCAGGATTGAGCTCTCGGATTTCTTCGGAAATGGTTCCAGTTACCAATGCGTCTCGTTCAGCTCGAGTTTCAAGCTCAAGCCATGCATCACGGTGTTTGCGAAGAATTTCAGTCTCCTCTAGGGTCCAATGAGTCTTGGGAGTGGACAGTTTTTTCTTCTTGTGCCTCGCCATAGTAGAGGGGAATGAAGAATGTTTCAACGTCAACCCTGACTTCATTGTGGCCATACGTTTGGTAACTGCCACAATTGATCATCAGCGATTATACTTCCATATATGGCATAACTTCCATAAGAGGCAATGCGCCACACAATAAACGCCCACCTCTGTAATATTTGCACAACTATTCAAACATATAATCTGTAGTAGTTTTTGCCACTGTGTTTTAATGACAAATGGATGCTCATTTAACAATAAATTCTGTCCTGACTCGGATTGCATGATCTATTTGTTCGTAAATGAGGTTCGTTGTATTTATAATTAACCACAGAACATTGCGCAATTTCTCTTTGATATGCTACCAAGATTTTTTTAATTATTTCAGAACGCACATACTGTACTAATATAACCTACTGTTTGTGCTAGGCAATGAATGATGGCTCTGAAGAGATAGAGAAGTATTTGTTTTTGGCTGGGACATGCAACAGGTCTGAGATCTCTTTTCTCCAAAATTTATTCACATTTAGAAGCATTATAGTAGCTTATGCTGTGATAAATTAGAAGACATATTATTTTCCCTCCATAAGCCAGAAACACGCAACAAATTTGAATTATTTGTAAACTGCAATGTATGTTCAATCTGATTGATACTCAATCATGTATCGCAAATAAATTATCTCCTCTGGAGCATCTTGACGCCATATATACGAACATTTTAGTCAATATAAAAAGCTTAAATAAGAGAGCATCCTGAAATAGTGGCCATGAGGTGAGGGCCTGAGGAACGAAGCTTTGAGCCAAGCATTCGTGAGAAAGACCCTGATGTAGGCAAATGAAGATTGGATGTAACTATCTTCCTTCATAGAACACTCCTCATGTCAAGATTCATTCCAGTTAGACCTCGTAAAATCCAGCAAATTAATATCCAAACTGTGGATACAGAATGTGGAACTCGGGAGAAAACCAAGAAGGTCCGACCACAACACCAAGACCAGGGCGCTCACCAGGGATTACCGTCAAAGGCTCTGGCTGACGTCCATCCTGTAATTCTAACACCAGACGAAGGCATAGATAGCTATGAGCCTGGAAGCCCTCTTGCATTTGATGCATTTCAGATCCATCGTGGCGAGGACGGTGTTCGACTTGAGGCTATCAATGAGGAATATTCTCAGTCTGGAATAGTGAGGCATATATTTTATTCCATATATAACCACTCTAATATTCACAGACACAAAATGAATACATGAAACAATGGCTCGAGGAGAAAAGAGTTCCATTTGGACTGAGAATTCTAGAGCTCAAAGCTGGACCGGTACAAGGCCGGTGCTATTGGTGCGGACTCGGTAAGGCAGTCTGGCGATGCCTTGACTGTCTTGGTGGACAAACTCTCTGTGTTCTGTGCTGCCGTGAAGCACACAGGTATCAAATATTTCATCGGGTGGAACGGTGGACTGGAAGATTTTACCAGAAGGCTGCCTTATGGCAAGTGGGTGTTAAGCTTTATGTCGGACACAGTGGTGATCCCTGCCCAACCATTCCCAAGGATAGAAGTTCTGGTAATCCTACACCTCTGGAGGATCATGGAGCTCTTAAACATCTTTGTGAACTCCTCAATCTCAATGCTCATGAACTACTGGATGGTCTTCTCCATGGAACGGCAGGCAACATTATAGACGATCCAAATCTGATGTCTCACAGGGTATCCATGGAGGCTCCAAATTCTATCTTAACCAGACTAAGAGCTGCAGTCGAGGTGGCTGAATTACAAGCGGCGGCAGTCGAGGCCCTGGCGAGCAGTGAGGCTGCTATAGCAGAAACAGAAGGCCCCACTTTCCTGCCAAATGAATCCTCAACACACGATATACCATTGCCTGAAACCATGGATGAAGAAACTTGGGAAGATGAGGCAGAGGAAGATTTGCAAAAGGGTCCATCACCAAGGGTCCTTCCTCGCCCACCCACGTCTGATGCTGCTGGTAATGCCTTCGTCACTTTGGTTGACACCTCTGGGTTTCACAAATTACCAATCGTATGGTGCACCTGTCCTGGTCGTCACTTGGATCGTGATCTACAACTTTTGGATCTTCGCCTGTATCCATCAACGTCGGCCAATATCAAAACACTCTTTACCTTTCGGGTGCTTGATGACTATCGAGGCAGTAATTTGGAATGCAAGACCTCTGCTTACCAATACCACCAGAAACTCAAACGGTCCACATCCTATGCATTTCCCAAACTTGTTCCAAATCGGTACGCTGAGCTTCGCCGGATCTCTCGCCAGTGGAGGAATCTTAAACTCCGCCGGTATTTTGCCATATCCGGCAATGAACCTGCCGAAAGAGGAAGCATGGCACTTTTCTGTGCAGCTTGTCCACAGCCTGGCATTAATCTTCCAGAGGGCTGGGAAGCAGATCAAGTGGAAGATCCGTGAGTATTCAACTGTAATGATTGTAAAATCTAAAGGCTCATGATTATAGAAATCTATACATGCAGAGTTTTACTGCTGATGGTAACTTCAAGGCTGATCAGCTGATCCACAAGAACGCTGCTGAAGACGTTCATCTAACAACTGGAGAAGGTTTCATGACCAATAAGGCTCGATATCAGAGCCATTTGGACATTGCTGTTGAGAGCGAACAGGTGTGTGATCTACAATGATCATCTGATAGACAATTAATTATATTATTGTATACAGTGTCCCTCCTGTCATCGATACTGAGTGCAAGATTGTGCTGAAACTGCTCACCATGGTCGTCGGTGCTCAGGATTAGGTGGCAATTGCTGTGCAAGGCATGGCTGCTTTGCATCTGGAAGCTTAGTTGATTTCCAGAAGGGCGAACGTCAAATGAACATGGACTGGTCGCTTTGCGAGGCACTTGCAACAACAAATGTCAGTGGCATTGAATCGGTTCTGCATATTTACGATATTGCATGCCAGTACCACGTACACCTTCGCGACAGAATTAACAGCAATCCACTTCTTGATATTGACGACAAGATCAAGTTAATTGAAGCAATCGGCCTTTTCCATGTTCATGGCCACCAGGACGAATGCCTCTATCGATATGCTACAAGTTATATTCCAGGTGCCGGGATTGTTGATGGTGAAATTCTGGAAACACTCTGGGCTGTCCTAAATACAGTCTCACCCAGCACACGGACTGCCACTCAGGCTCACCAGACAGAGATCTTGGATGACCATCTTGGAGATTCAAATTTCAAAAAGATGGCCAACATTGGTGAGTATTTTTATTATCAAACATGATTTCTCATTCTAATAGATAATTAGTTGACAACATTATAACAAAGTATCAACGTGCTGTAACCCAGAGTAGCCTCACTGAGCGATACTTCACTGAGATTGATAGAGCAGCTCCGGCAGCTGAACGAGACGTCTGGAAGGCAGATATAGAGGAGGCAGAACTCAAACGTTGTAATGACGTGAAGAGTATGGATATTATGTTGCCTACAATTACCAAAGGGGCATCACTCAAAGAGATCAAAGCCATGATTGCCACTAGGGATTCTTGGGAAGATAATCCATCAGAGGCAGATGATGGTGGGGCAACCTCTTGGTTAGTTTCAGGGCTTCGAATCCAGGACACACAGTTCGTCCTGCATATTTTAATATCCTCACCTGATGACTGATCTATACAGAGTTGAAATACGACAGTTGGTACGCAGCCTTGGGAGGCATCAAACAGCAGATCAGAAACTGGACCTGGGACGAAAGAGGCAACGGCTGGCAGGCAGGATACGAGATTTTCATAAATCAGCCGAGAAATTCCTTGGAGCAGAAGCTGTTCTCGAGCTGAGCAACAAAGCTGAGATAGTTGAAGAACCAGATGGAAACATCAGCGATAGTATGAAGCCAGATGCACCAAAACCACTGCCATCAGATGTGGAAAACAAAATACTCGTATTTCCCTCCCAAGTTGCCGGTACAATAAGCACTGGAGTGCAACATCTACAGGTGAGGGAACTTCAGCTTCGGAAAGGTCGTGCAAATGATGCACTCCAAGGTGTTCGCGAATCTCTGGGCCACCTCTCATTCCAATACATCGAAAAAGTTCGTCGATCAACAACAACTGCACAGCATCTCAGATCATGGCAAGGCATCCGTAGCCTCAACACCGAACTGAGCTTTCACCGAAGAGTATACAACATTTCACGACGGGTTATCGTCCACCTTGATACATCCATGAAGCCTCGATATCCACCACTTCTGGTGAAAGAATGCGTTATCAGTAACGCTATCTCAGACATGAATGGCCGAGGTCAGAGTCAGGCATCACTTGCTTGGTTTTGGGGTGCAGTTGATGGATATCATCCTGAGTCGGCACAGGGCATTGGATCTGACAATAAACGGCTACTCGAATGTGAGTATCCTTGTATATTTAAAATTTCTTCTCAGTCTGAAAACCATTAAACCTACAGTTTACCGAATTCACTGGCTCCGGGCACGAGCACAAAGAAATAGATGGACTGAGGAGCTTTCTCGAACAGAACATGAGATGATATGGGTGACAAGGTTCTTCATGCACCAGGCTTTGAAATGGGACAGGAGGCGGCTAACCGATGAATCTCTTGCAAAGCCTGGATATGACGCCTATTGCTCTCAACAGGTGGAGATGTGGAATGAATTTGGCCGGGTAGCAGATGCGAAATTTGGAATTTCCAACTCCAAGTATAACCCATGCTGGAAACCATCACAGATCTTGTAGTGTAGGACCACAAATTGGAATTTTTGATTTGACAACTGGCTAATTGTACATGGACTTTCCATATCAAGACCCTTGTAGCAATGGCTCAGAAGAACTGCAGTCAGAATGCTTAAGACCACCAGATACACTAGAGCAGATGGTCAGGAGGAAAACATACGTGAAACAGGTGAAGCGACTCCATGAGGGTGGCAGAGTGACTCTGTCATCGATGAAAGATAAATTAAGCAAGCAGAGAAACCGCAAAAGACTACCCAGTAAATTTCAGCCTGTGGTCAAGGTCAGAGAGGAGGTACAAGTTGAGGAAACGTGAGTTGTAAAGCCACCAAAATGGAGATGGTAAAGCAAGCGGTAAGTGGCAAGCCAAGTGGTAAGTGGCAAGCCAAGCGGTAAGTGGCAAGCCAAGCGGTAAGTGGTATGGCGAGCGAGCAATACTGGCAATATCACCAGTAACAGCAATACAAGTGGTAATATCAAAGCAAGCAGTGATGGAGGTAAAGTGAATGGTGGATACAAAGTGAGCGGTGGTGAGAACATTGTGGGAACAGTAATGGTGGAGGCAAAGCCACCGGTCAATGAGAACCGGGACTTGACAACCAGCAATTGCATGAACTCGCCACCAACCATTCATCTCAGTCATGACTTCTTGTCCAGTGTGATATCCAGCATTGACCTGAAGAACGAACAACTCACCATCCACTCTGTCTGTGAACCTGTAGAGAAGATCAAGATCGAGCTTTCCTCAATGACGCAAACCAAGGTTAACCTAGTATTCATCACTGTCGATGCCCCAGGACCAAAGCATATTAACCTAAGTGGTCCTAAGGTGCATTCATAACTAAATCGAGGTGCTTGTTGGCAAGCTAGTTGAACGCACGATTGTCTCGTGACGCATGCGTCGCACCTATGTGGAGGTAACGGTATTGGACTGGGCAGTGAAAAGTCAACGACTTGGAAGCCATCTCGTCTCCAGAGCGTAGGGCCGATGGGGATGCCGGCAGATGACCCCCCTAGGAAAAACCAAAGGTCCTACTCTACCGTGTCCCTCCTACAAATATGTTATTAAAATATAAGTGTATTTAACAGGTGATGGGTGGGTGGGTAGAAAAAATTTGTATGGAGCAGAGAGCGAATGGACGCAACTCCCTGGGCAAGTATGAACGAGCCAGGTAGTGGTAATGATAATAATACCAAAGGTACGGGAGTCACAATGTATCACATGCAGCAGCTCCTTCCCGCGAGACAGCAGACTCATCGGCTTTGCCAACGAATCTTTCAAACTCCTGCATGAAGGCCTTCAGTGATGCCGGTGCGAAGATGAGTTAAATCAATGAGATCAGTTGTCCATATGCCCTCACGGCTACTCAGGAGCATGATACCATAAATATACCATCTAATTACAGCCGTATTTTGGCCTCCTCAAAGTCGATACGGTACGACACTGTCATCATATTACAGTGGCACCTTCCCGTCTCAATATGGCACGGTGACCAGCCCTAATCTTTACGGCCATAACCATATATGATATGATATTCATTCCTACTGACTGTTGTCCATACCGACCCAGCCGCTAACCATACCAACCCAGCTACCGACTCCACCACCACCACCACCGAGAAGAACAAGGCCACCAACATTTACTGGTGATTTTGAGAACTTACACAGAAGGGTCAAGCTGGTGACATCTTCGCCACTAATGAGTTCAAAGGACCCGCAAAATGCGGGTTCACCTTTTTGTCCGACACAATAAAATATTTCTTTGTCTGGTTTGCTGGTCTGGTATTCCAACCGGGTATGCCATCAAAGCAGGTAGGAAATGGCGCGGGTAACTCCCGGGTAAAAAAACTTAGCCCCTATCCATACCCTTGCAAACCCCTACCCACCACTAAGGGTAAGGGTTTGAACGGGTATGGGTAGGGGTTTTGGCCGGTTTTGACAGAAACCCGTGTGGGATCAGCGGTGGGTCGGTGTTCCGGGATTTGCCAGCACAACCGCAAACGATTGTATTCAAGGCAATTCTCAACCACTACTTGTTCTCTTGCTCCCTCTGCCTATTCGTAACCTGAGAACGTTATGAAAGGTAAGTCCAGTGAGTATTAATGTGTATATATGAATAATAACATTTCATACAGCTTATCGTGAGTCATCGCAAGCCAATCGCGAAATAGCCCACATCTGGGTACCAAGATCAGCGGCAACCATGCCCCTCCCCTTCTCAGGGGATGTGGACTTGCAAACACTGCTGGAAGGGGCTTAGGAATGCCAGGGGAGACCCTCGAATAGGGAGACCCGCACGGTACGTGGCTAGCTAGTCCCGCATTACAAGTACTGACAACCCACCTTGATCCAATCTAGTGCACCCCCCGAGAGCGCACTTTGGCGCTCAATGTGCATCTCCCACCTCTGAAGGACTTGGAGATCAATGCAAACCAGCTGCTGCCGCCGCCACAAGCCAGTGTTCTGCTCCAAACCATCACCTCAATCGTCGGCGATTGTGCTGGCCACACAATATGTGCTAGCTCATAACTCACTGAGTTCACTCGAAGATCGACAATCTCGTCCCTACACGATGCATACGTTTGCCTGAAGACCGAACACCACTAATCGAGGCCCTGAATACGGTCCTCAGCGCCACAAACACCGCCCACGTCCCCATGTCTGCCCAAAGATTGAACATACACAAACACCGCCTATGTCCCTCTGCGTACTCAAAAACCGAACGCTGCCAATCGAGTGCTCTACTGCCCTCAGCACCGCAAACGCGGCCCACATCCCTATGTCCACCCAAAGACTGAACATCAGCGACACGAACGCCGCCTACGTCCATCTCTGTACTCAAAACCGAACACCGCTAATTGACTGCCCTGAATATGGTCCTCAGCACCACGTATGCCGCCCACGTCCCTATGTTTTGCCAAAGCCAAATATTATAACATGCGCACGAGCAGAGATTTGGAAGAGGGGGTCATTAGCATCTAGAAGGAATGGCGATAGACCATACTGGCTGATCAGTGCTTATATTGAGTTCCTGTGGCACAGTGTACGATATCTCACTGCTATTATCTCATAATCCCTCCTCATGTCTTAATTTTTATGCAATATATACAATTATTCTATAAGGAGCTTTACCTATTGGACCTCTAGACTTCCGGTCCCAAAGGCTTGTCGGTTCTCTCATCTTTTGCCTGTGGAGGCGGCCATGCCAGTTGACAAACTTACCAGTAGTGATGGAAACACCACTGCGATATTCTTTTTTAATCCTCGTGCCAATTCAATACTTATTAGGTATATTCTCATTCATAGTCAAAAGAATCTTCTGCTTTATGATATGACAGATGACGACCTGCCCTTTCATTTCTACTCTGGGATATCAGACTTCGGCTCCGCGTGGAGTTTACTATCTCGTGAGCCATCATCATCTATCACTATCTTTGCCTTCAATCCGCAACTTCATCATTGAGTTCTTTAACTAAAAACTGTTATGGCAACATACAACACAACCCATCCTGATATTCACATTGACTGGAGGAGGGAGGAACAGATCTTGCGGTTACGGTATAATTACCTTCTTGCGCGACTCAGAATGGCAATCTATTGGTGCTGCAAGTTAGGTGCCCCAGCCCATTTTCAGCAAGGACTTACTGGTGAACTAGTCAGTTAAATGTTTCAAAATGCAACTTTGATCTTGGTTAACATTCCTCAGGAGCTTCTGGTATTCTGTCAAGGCTGGGGTGCTTCATTGGGACTTCGTCTCCCACCCCCTTTTATTCTTCAAGAACTTCTTATGTCATTTTGGTCGCCATCTGCGCAGGATGAACGGAAGCAGCATGCAGTTTGCTCTGCTCTGCATGCTTTATTCTGTGAATCTGACATCCGTCTTGACTTTGCGGTCACTCTGGATGTGGATCCTAATGGGACATTCACTTGGTGGGTTGATGGTCAGATACCCTCCCGTATACAGATAGACTCGCTATTTGAAGAGCATCTTCAGTCTGTACGTATGCCTCCTTCTCTATCGCGTTTATCTACTAATTCGTTCAACTAGTTGACCCGAGATGGTCATTATCCAGCGTCGGGACACCTCCAAGATATATCGAGGCTTCCAAAACTTGCCAATATAGGACCGCCGATTATACGCCTTCAAATGCAATATGCCGAGCAGTATTTTTCTTCGTCAACGGGTCATGGGGATGCCAGTGCGCAAGGGAGCCAGGAGCTCCATGCACCTAGAGGGTCTACCCAGTCATCAACCTCCAAGGACGACACTGGTATCGTTCGTGCTTCATCTGCGGCTGATGGACCATCTGATTTCTATCATGGTGATGTAACAAAGACCCCAGATGGCAGGCTCACCGACTCCAAGCCGACTGCCACCATCTCTACTCTTCCATCTGCCAATGGAACTGGACTTCCCACCCTGTCTAGCGCATCGGTTGAAGTCGGTTCTTTGAACAAAAATACCTCCACCTCCACCTCACTCCCAAATACCATTCACAACTCTGGAGTCAAATCCACCACTCGCTCACAGGTCAACCTAGCCCCATCTACCAGGGAATCTCCCATAACCGGCGATGGATTTGATCTCCCAAGGCCAAATTTGACTGGTGATCAATATCTTGCAGACCGTGCCCAAGCAATTGTGGACGCGCTCTCGAGGACTGGGTGCTGCTCTTGTCCCGCACGCTCCAGCATCCCAAGCCATCCCCTAGGACCGAATCAGAGTGGCATTGTAACACAAATAGTGGCTAGCCTCATACATGAAGTTGGGCTGTAGCCCACTAAGGTTTATCTATCCAGCTGGGCTGCAGCCCACCACCTATCTGTAGGGGAGCCAGCTGTCTATTTT
>Ga0247742_10001697_pt1 | contig 14972 bp, 11 predicted proteins | sample UWRJL208509C2_FD_180944 | JGI IMG/M metagenome (GOLD analysis project Ga0247742, IMG submission 180944) | Plant litter microbial communities from Arlington Agricultural Research Station in Wisconsin, United States - UWRJ-L208-509C-2 | ecosystem: Environmental > Terrestrial > Plant litter >...
ACCATCCTCGCTCTTCTCTCTCGTCCCCGACAGAGGTTTGACTCCTAGATCCGTCCAGCGCTTTTGGGAGATGGCCAGAAGGGCTTCGAGGTATCGGCAAGCCAGATTCAATCAACGAGGTGACAACAACTTGAGTATCAAAACTTTGATCAAACTCGAGCGAATGGTACTCTTGCGAAGCAGATCCAAGGAAGGTGAATTTACGTAGCGTATTCTTACAGCACTGGCGAAGAGCCGCGAACCAAGGTTGGAACACGTCGTCGGAGACTTCAACACCCTGGCCACCAGTAGCAGGTGAAGGAGGAATCAAGAGATCCACAATGCGGAAGGAAGACGCCTTAAAATCACAAGGATCGTTGAAATATTCGGGATCAAGAGAGGCCGCTTCCAGAGAGAAGATAGTTCCTTCTGTGATTTGCATCAGCCGATATATTCGAGACATGACGGTGATGACTGTACCTTGCAGGTTTCGTCGTCGAATGCGGGCGATAGACAGAGGTCGAAACAGACCAAGCTCGTCAGATAGAATCCAGCTAGGTTCGGGTCCAGACTTATGAGCTTGTCGAGCTAGAAGTACCAAGTCGTTGAACACAAAAGCCTGTAGATCCACAGTTCGCATAGAGATATCCGAGGTCATCGGTTTTATCTCGAACGACTGAGCGTGTGCTTCGGGGGATTCTGATTTGATCTGAGACTGAGACCGTATTCGAAGAGGTAGACGCGAGAGCCAACTGGTTTTAGTCGGTGCAAGAGTTGCAGACAAGCCATTCTGTCCGATATTGCTCGTCGAGGACGAGGACGAAGACGAAGACGCAGATTTGAGTGAAGCAGGCTTCTCCATGACGGAGTTCGGTTTTCCAATAGCGTCCAGCAGCCTAGAGGACCGACTTTTCCGTTTATCGCCAAGTTGTTGTTCTTGCACCCCCACCTCAGAAGGGTCGCAAAGATTCGATAAGACAAGCTGTAGCGGTCCAGAATGAAGGAGCCTTCGCTGCCGAGTTGCCAGACCACTCGACAACGATAATCCCTGTAAACGGGTAGTAAAAGACTTCAGTAAGTTATACTCATCTTCTCGAATCTTTACTTCTGTCAAAACTCGGACAACCATGTCCGTAGATCGACAAAGCGAGAAGGTTGACAGATAATCTTGATGAGTTTTCGGTGTCATATCCAGCATTCGCTAATACAAACCTGCGTTAGTACGACAACGGGCGATAAATAATTTACGATGCCCACCGCGAAAAGGTCCTGATAAGATCCAAGTTGGTTGATGGGAAGCATGAGCAACTTCTCAAACGCCCAGCCTTGGCATTCCGAAGACCTTTGTTGCAGACGAATGAACTGGCCGAAGTCACTCCTCGTGTTTTCGGTTAGGCTCACTATCTCCTGTAAGACATCCGCGACTCTGACCACGTAGGGCTGATACACTTCGATCTTCAAAACAAACCATCTGAGCGACTCGGACACCCGATCCGTTGCCGGCGACATAGTATCCCGTGCGGAACACAAGGACTCGTAGACCTGCTCATGCAGGTTAACAATATCATCAAACCAGTCGAGCAGTCGTGCGACGTTCTGCGGAACGCCTGCAATCCATGATCGACTGTTCTGAACTCTGAGGGGGAGTACGAACATCTTCATGCAGATGTGGAGCAGGCGTAGGTGCTCTTCTTCAGTCTCGAAGATTTCCTGAATGACCCCCTCCCGCGTGTTTGAAATTTCGGGCTGGGACTGGAGACGAGGGGTCCGAGTCTCTTGGTGTGGGCTATCTTCTCTGAATCTCCTATTCCCGCTTGCGGAATCATGCTCACCCGATCGAAGACGCTGATGACCATATGCCAACGAAGAATTGTCGTTTATTGATGACGCACTTTGAGTTGGTGAGACAAAACTGAAGTGTGGAGTGGCATCGTGGCATTGCTGCAAATTTCGTCAGAAAGTAATATCAATATCGTCCTACCAATGCGACTCACTGAGTAGCGGCGTTCCCTCTCTCTCTCGCTTGCACCCAAGCTCTTGAGCATGCTATCTGCATCAAGACCTAAGACATCATCATCGGCCTGTCGTATCGATTCATTGATCGAAGACATGTCGCTGTCGGTATGAGACAGATCATCCTGGTTAGGATCGCCTCCACTGAGCACTTCATCCGATGGTGATGGGGGTATTCCAAAAGCCTGGCGCTCACGGGCTGCAGCAGACCGATAGTCTTCCACGACAGCTGAAGCTTCGCTCTGCTGTTCACGAAAGCTCCTACGACGTGTTTGTCGACCTAGACGTCCACTGCCATCCGCCTGCCCGTATTCCCTGTCCCATTCGGACGGCTTTGGTGTGAATATCAGCTGGGTTTCGGCCGCGTCGTCTGTTGTGTTTGGTTTAATGAAAGAGTTGCGGTTCTTAATCAAATCTCGAAGGCTTAAAGGAAACATCCGATCTGTGCGAGATAGCTCCGGATATCGCTGACAAACTGATTGAGACCGAGGGGGGTCATTGTCTTCGTCCTTGGGAGATGCCTGGAAAGAAGGTGTGCAGCTTGAGCTCCGCCGTCGAGGTCTTGAGCGACGTAACGAATAGCCTTCCCGTTCAGATTCAGTCTCTTCCCCAGAAAAACATTGCACCGTGGAAACGGGCGAATGTGGGGAATGAGGATTGGCGAAGGGCCTGTTGGCCAGGCCTTGACCATCCGACTTGACTCTCTGACCGTGATTGATGTCTAGCCCTAAGGAACGTGTAACCCTGGCGTGGTTGTTATTGAGCTCATCTGAGTATGAGGAGCCTGCAGACTCTGAAGGTGATAGAGAAAATCGCAAGTTCTTCTCCACAGGTCTAAATCGGCTATCATCCCTCCTCGTTGATGATTGCCCCGAAGCTGGTCGACAGAAGTTGGCAGGTGATGAACCCAGCGACAGCCCCAGCCCAACAGGCCCTACTTTCGAGCCGTAGGTTCTGTTAGACGAGATCTGGCGATGAGAGTCTGCATCACTCTCAGAGCTGGTACCCGGAACGACCTCAGCGTTTGCTACGGTTAACTTTCGCCTGGCCTTGGTTTCAAGTTCAAATCGCCGTTCGAGGTCGGAATCATCATTCAAGGTGCCATACTCATTGCCATGGCGTCTAGAATATAGCCGAGGGATGCTCGACTGGAGCTTTGGATCCACCCGATGCACACGTGTCGGTTCATCGTTTTGTGTTGATAGAAGCTTCTCTTGTTCCGTAGGTTGGCCTGTGTCAGCCTAAACAGTTGTAAGCCAATAGCAGCCATCGACGGAGAAGTCTTCGCGCACCTTCTGAGAAGATTCTCGAGCTTTGGTACCGTTAAGAGGAGAGCGTAATGGTCCTGAGCATTTACGAGTCAAGAGACTCTTCATTGTCTTCAGAGATGTGCCAGACGTAGATGGTGACTTCGAGGAGCTGATTGGAGTGTTTATGGTTGGAGTTCTTGGTACTGGACTCTTCAGGGATGACTTAAGGACGGATTTCACAGGCGCCTTGAGAGAAGATAACGGTGTACCAATGGTGGGTGTCGCTTGGATATGGGGCGGATGTATGTCAGTTTCTTCGTCCGCATACTGATCGTGGCGTTGTGAAGACTGCCACGAGCGATTCTTCGTCGTTGGTGTTGGGTCTTTCCTTGTTGTACCCCGCCAACTGTCCTCGGCATGCTCCAATCCAGGCATGTACGTCGAAAGTCTTGACGGTGCGCCAGTCATTCGATCGATCGTATCCCGAAGTGAAGGTAACAGCTGAGCCTCCAGTTCTGTGAATCCGTTTCTAGTGCTCTGACGTTTCCTGAAGTCATTTAAGTCCGGAAGGTGCTCCACTATTGAAGTTTCCGAGCTGGAAGGTCCTCGCGCATGCGAATACCTTGTGGATCCTTTCGTGTTTAAGGTTTTCGAGTTGAAAGATTTTTCGTTTTCTATAACCTGCCCGCCAATTCCATGAGTCGCGTATTTGGTGTCCTTTCGCTGGAAATAATCATCAGCGGCTGCTGCGTAGTAGGATGGTGGCATGAATTGTGGTGTGGAACTTGTGCTACTCGTGTTAGGCGTTCGCGGTGGAGCAGCAGAACGCGGTGACTTGGACCGCACGGTGCCCGACCGTGAAATGGGCATATTTGGAAGTCACAGCCAAAGTTTGATTATAACACGAGCAGACGATCTTCCTGCAACTGAATGTCGTAGTTTGGTCGTAGTGGTTCACGGCTGATGCAGTCTATTCTGCCAAATTAAGTTCGGTACCGTTGTAGCACCAAATACTACCAAACATTCCATCTGAAAAGGGACCGTCGGGAGACTAAGCAGACATATGCTTTGTGAATCCGAGGTGTATTATCTTCATTTTTTCGATCACACCACAGCAAATTAGTTACATCACCAAGTGCCAGTCCGAGTCGTCCAATCGTAAATACTTGATACTTAAGAACCAGCCGTACAGAAAACCACAAAAATAGAGAGAAGAGCTAGTATTATATGGTGGTTGAGCCATATTAATGGCTCGATATGTGTCATGCCCCGACGTTTTGTATTTATTGCGCAGCAACGGCTGAAACACTGTCCCAGAATCTGACATGGACGATAAGACGACAACCGACTGATCAAAGAAAGTTTACTCACTCGCATCGCTTCAAGAGGGCCTCAGAAGTGGTTGTGGTTCGCAAATCCGGAGTGTTGGTTTCTGTCTTATTAAACAGCATCTCAACAGACCCAGACCACTTTGGGAACGGCGGAGTAATATCTAAGATATTCCATTTGACGCTGGGATCGAGAGAAATAGCAAAATTGAGGAACGTTCCAGAGAATGCTGCTTGGAAGTCGGCGTTGGAAAACGCTGGTTGAGCACCGTTAGGGAAATAATATGGGAGGTCATCTCCGTGAATAGCTGGGGGGATACCAAAGAAACCCTTGAGACACTCAGGTAAGTTTCTTGTGAAGCAAATGAAAGAATATTCTCTTACCTTATATGCCTTTGTACCAAAGGCTCGCATCAAAGTATACGTGGGGCAAAGGAAGATTGCTGTAAGACGCGGTTAGATATTTTGGTACAGTAGATTCGAAGTTGTCATACAGTCGCTCATGATTGCTCTCGCCTGGTCTATAGGAGAACCGACGTCCGCATAGGCTCTGGCTCCGGCTTCGACTTCGACTGGACCGAAAGTAGGATAGAGTTGTGCAAGATAGCTGGCTGCGGTAACTGTTCCTTCAGTGGATGGATCAATGAGATGATCTCCTTCAGCAGTGTTGGTGACGCTGTAGAGAATTTCCTGATCAAGACGTTAATCAACTGAAGGCCGAAGTATTACATGATCTAATCTTACACCGTTCAATTTTCCCTTCTTCAGTAGCTGGGAAGGTCGTTGCGTAATTAGCGTGCCGTCCACCACAGGCCCGTAAATGAACGTTCCGAAAAAGCTCTCAGTACAAATGGCTACATTGGCAGATTCAAGTGCATTGACGTCGACGGTGCGCAGGCACTCCAGAGTATCAGCTGCAGAAGCGCATCTGGGGTAAGAGCTTTAATATATAAACAGTCCTCGTGAAGGAGAATGACATACCCAGATTTCGTTACAGTTTGATTGTATATCATCTGTCAAATCTCGTTGAAGAACTTCAATATCTGAGGGGAATTCCACTAACCTCGGGTATCGGGTCGTTATACCCGTACTCGGACGGTAAGAAGACAGAGCTAGTCATGGCAGCTCGGAACAAAGGAGGATTCGTGGCACCTTCATTGGCAACTATATGTTGCACGACGGAGCCCGCTCCAGCAGACTGGCCCCAGATGGTCACTTTCTTGGGGTCGCCGCCAAATTTAGAGATCTAGGTAGCGTGAGTTTCGTACAGCGTGAACATTTGAAGGCCACCAACATGACTTTGGACCCATTTTAATGCGAATTGTTGATCCACTAAAAAAGTGGACAGTCCTTTTCAGAAGAAGGGTCGACATCAAAAAGCTTGTGGTACTTACACAAGCCAGCGTTGAGCACCGCTCCATCCTTGACTTTCTGGCCGGCCAGGAACCCAAACGCGCCGAGGCGGTATTGGATAACGACGACAACGACATTTCCACCAGCCTCGCGGATTAGGTCGTTTCCATTGTAAGCGTCTGAGCCAGCGAGTCCGACGGCGCTTCCAGCCACGTAGCCTCCTCTACACGATAAATGTAAGTTGTTCACCCAGTGTTGATAGGCAAGTTACTGAGACTTGCCCATGAATCCAGAAGACAACATGCAATTTTTCTTTATCACCAACGTTTCCTGGAATGTAAACGCTTGAATGCGGAAAGTATCAGTGCATTGATCAGAAACGACGGTCCGGAATTCGACATACTTCAAGAACAGACAATCCTCATCGAACGGGGGCAAATCGTCTCGAGACTCCAATTGAACGATAGAATCCAGACTCCTGCGGCTAGCAGTCGAATTTACCTGGCGGTATGGTGTCTGAGATGCCAAACCCATGGCGCCCATATAGCACCTGTTGGGTTGGTTGGCCGCCACCTGTACGCTAGTAGTGGTGGCAGGCTCTTGCGGGGCAGCGAATCGCAGCGAGCCAGTAGGTGGTGCTGCATACCGAATACCAAGAAACTGGGTGTTGTTCGTACCAGAGATGGTGTCTACAAAAGGCACACCCTGATATGTGGCGTAGCCTAGGTCTACAGTGCCAACAGGTGCGGTTGGCAGGGACAGTACATGTGAAGAAGAGGCGAGGACCGTGAGGAGGAACGAGAGGTTCTTAGTAAATTCCATCTTCTTTCCCTGGGTGCAAGACGAGGACAGTCGGTATGTGTTGCAATATTATAAATATTCAACGGCATTGTGGACCGATCAATCACCAAAGAAGATCAAAATGATGCTGGGGAAAGATATTTCCTGAAGAAAGATACGCGGGAACTATTATTGAAAAAGGCGCTTAGGCGGCATGTGGAAATCAGGTCAGAGGATATCAGAGACGGTGGAAGCACATACCTCGTCGCTGGTGAGGTTACCTGGAAATCGTTGCTAAAGCCGCTCAGGGCATAGTAAGCAGAGGTTAAGGATTTCGAGCGTTCAAACCTGTGTCGCCTTCTTAAGATCGTTTGAGGATGGATGATAAACTCGATTTATCAATGCTAGCGCGGCTTATTATAATATGCCGAAGCATTTCATTTCAAGTTGAAACGTGTTCTTTTGAGCCGGACCTGAGAGTTTGGATCTGGAAGACCATCAGAGACCATTGATGACGAGTAACCCATTATCAAAAGCGGAAAGTATTTGATGCTTGCTGCTTCGAATCCATTCGGTTGAACTGGCAGCGTGCTCACAAAGCAAATGAGATTATAGTCAATAATGCGGCCAGCGTTACAAAAGGGTACAAACCAGATCTTATGTTGACTGAGTTACAGCACGCTAGAACGGCTATTGATGCAAAAAATGACCGATTCGTCGGCTGCAGTCAGCTGCACGAGGACTTTGTCGCTCTTCCACCGCATGGGGGTAAGTAAAAGCTCCTGCAATCATTCACCATTGATTGAATCGGATGTGGTCGTAAGAATTGGAGCTGAGACGGGACGCTCTGAAGAATTCTTGTGACCATGATAGTAGTTGGAAAGGAAAGAGTTTCGGTCTACATAATGAAAATGATATTGGTCAAACATTGGACAAGTTTTACCACGGCATATTGCCATCAGCCAGACTTGTACTACAGACTCGAATCTTGAAGCCAGTCAAAATGAAGCTTGAGGCCTTGAGGCCTGAAATCTTAATCTCAAGCCAACCATCGAACAGGGCCCTCTCTCCGGTAATCACAGTTCGGAGGAGCGTTCTCGAACATGACCTCCATAGACCATCTGGAGCTACGAGTGATAGCTGGCACATGAAGCTCTCTGCTTCGTACCACCATCATCCCTCGCCACTCGTGTGCGAGGGGGAATAGGTTGCTATTCAGCACCGCCATCGATCAGATCATGTGCATTTTTTTCTAGTCCTGTCAGTGTTTGTGAGACGGACCCGTTGCGAGACCACAACATTAGAAATCTTAATGAAAAAGCCAATTTTAATCGACAACGGCGATATTCCCTCCCGCCCGTTGCAGCTCGTCTCGAACAGCCATGTCTCCTAGCATGGGCTGGAGAGCACTACTGTACTAATCTGACCTACTCTTCTCGTCACGCGTCACAGACCGAAGAGAGAGATTTCGAGGACGTCACGCGTCCCAACCTCGTCTGAAGCCTGCGGGGAGGCTCAATAGCACCACAAAAAGGCGATTTTTGGTGTTGAAGAGATGAATTTTTTTGTCCCGTCACGCGTCGTTCTCGCTTTTGAAGAATTCCCGAATCCCCCTCTCTTCGAAGGTGTCACGCGTCACTTGGCATGAAGGGTTGGTCGGAATAGTTATGAGTCCGAATGTATTAATTGTGGCCTATGGCGAAGGGAGTTTGCGAGCGAAGGCATAGGGTGAGGTCTATGCATCAGCGGTGGCAGTGCTAAGCCTTCGCTTGCACTCGGACTGCCACCAGCCTCTCGCGCTGAGTCCATGCAAGTGTAGCTAGGCTTTTCTTTTCTCACCCACCCACCACTCCCAGAAAATCAAAGCGCACTCTCGGCTTTAGCTTAGCAGGAGCTAAAGCGGCGGTTCTCGAAAGAATGTGAGTACCATCATGAAATATGCGCCTAGTAACTATGCTATTCACGATCTTCTGTCTGGTAGACGAGCCTGCCTGCTGTAGAGAACCGCCCGAGCGCTATGGTTTGGATCCCACCCACCCATCGCGCTCATCTCGACGGTCCCTCAGGAGCTCCTGCCAGGCATAGAAGCCTTCGGCTTCTTGCCCATATATTACTTCCAGTCGCACTCCCGCTACCCTCCTCTGCCTTAGCGCCCAGCATAGAGTATACTAAGCCGGGTGTCCTGCCATTGGATGTGACGCCTAAGTAGTCGGCAACAGCCGGATGCGTGTGATGACATTGCGTCTATTTGGTTATTGCCGCATTAGGATATAGGCGCCCAGCGCCGGACCACGAGGAGCCAGCCGCAGGCTGGCGACGAGTGGGGAAGGCGGTTGAGAATGTCAACGACACTAGTTATTTTGAAAAAGTTACTGGACTCGTTCCTGCCATGCATTGCAATGGCCCACATTTTCAAGTACAGTAAGTACCATGCTTTCGCCCACAACTCAAAGATACGCTTACTAAGTGGATCCATGGCTCAAACTGGATGCAATATCCACCTTGATTGACATCCATATCACCCAAAGTTTTCACCTAGATATGGCTAAACCTTGTGCTAAAATCGACAAGAGCTAGAAGTATTTCTGATCTGGCACGGTGGCACCTAGCCTTAGAAAAACCAGGCCGGCAACTGATGAAGTAATTCTGAGTAGTACTAGCATTTCGTTCAATTTGGCCGGAGAGGACAGGCTGGAATCTGGGGGTGTCACCTGTTGACCCTCAAGGTGGCCGACATCCAGATTTCGGCCAAAGTAAAGATCTGGCCACTTGTAGTAGCCAGTGCAGTACCACCAGGACCAAGTCGTTGCACCTCTCAAGCCCTTGAATCGAGAAATAGAGACTTTATTTACACTTACAGCTGTTTCAGAAAACCTTGTCCAAACTTTTTTTCAAAAATTTGTGTTCCAACCGCCGCGAGCAAGCATAGGCAAGCATGTGATCTGTTGCGACAGTTCGGGACGACCGGCAACACAAGCCGGCTTAGTCAAATAGGGGCACTCTCCTTACATCCTCTTGAATTCAGCTGTATAGCAGTATTTCTGCACAAAAAAAAATTCACGGGGCTCATTTATGGAATAATTAAGCCAGCAGAGGAGTTAAAATGCCTCTTACGCACGGGCTAGCTTTTTGGAGAGAACCACAGCCAATGAACATAACCCCACCAAGATTGCCTCCCCGAGTCCGCGGAAGCTTCTTTTTAGGCTCAAATTTTGATAATTAGAGATTAAATGTATAAATGAATAACTTGGTGCATTTTTTAACTCTGAAAGTACCCGGGAAAGTGCCCAGCGCGCGAGGTAAAGTCAGCGTGTCCAAATTTGGAAGCCCCTGATCAGCCAACGTGACCGTCCAAATGCTCTCACAGGTCACCTGGTCGCTCGCGGCGTCGAGAAATGGTTGGACAAGGTTTTCTGAAAGAGCTGTAAAAGAGGAAATCATGAACAAAGATGTCCTCCGTTCTCAAAGTTTTTGGCGATACAACCACAATTCTGACGAAGATTAAGCTTCCGATGGGCATTTAACATCACTATAAGCCTATTTTAGACGTTTTTTTTTGAGCCAGATTCTAACGCCGGCCAAGCATCAGTCTGTCTCCAAAGTGGAGTAATGAAGAGTGGGGCAATGAAGACATGGATCCAGTACCTACGGAAGGCAGAACGTGGTCAACTTAGGAGTATAACACCTACTACTAGAATTCAGGAGCTACGAGCGTGTCTGCAGTGAAACAGGCGAGCCCGATATTGGTGATAGGACTCTTGGCAACCTGCGATCGCAGTTTGAGTACCACACGTGTATGTCATTGATAGTTCAGGCTTGTAGCCATCAACGGCCGAGTACGGTCCGGGAACTGCCTACATATATAGGGGCATTTCCGGTTTTAAACCATTCTTGCCAGCCTTCCAATTTACAACTGCTAGCGATTTTAAATAAACTCAATTCTAGATCTTCACTCTCTGAATGTGTATATCAAATGTCATTTTTTGCCAGTGGACCAGCGCACATCATAAGCGTTGGTACGTAGGCCCTAGTTATTTAAATCAGCATGCAGGCTAACGGTGTAATAATCCAGTTTTATTGTGCTACCTGCTCTATGGCTCTATCGGCTCCCCTTCATGTTAGTTTCGCCTCAAAAAGAACGGCTTCTGTTTTCGTTCAAAGTCTTTGTGGTAGCTACTGCTCTGTTGGACATGTTGATTTGGTCTCCCTGTCGTTCCCGCAAACGCAAGTTTACGTCGATATACGTACATACACGATAACTCCTTAAGTTGGGCTTGGCTCAACACATTAGCAAGCTACTCGACTGTCTCTGTCAATGACACTGGTCGGGTTTGTCGGTACATACTCTTTCACATGCATAGTCCCATGGCCCCTTACGACGCTGATACGGCCACACCAGGTGTTGTGATTACCTTAACCGGACCCACTTCGACTAATCGACAACTGGGATAATCGTCCAGCGACCTTCGTCGCCGATTTCAGCTTTCCTTTGACGACTCTCGGTACCAATATAGCCTTAAATGATTATGTCCTCAGTATATCAATATAAAACGCGGGTAGGTCATCTGTGCTGTTGTGGGGCCGCTACTGGGTTTCTGTCCTTCATTTTGGGCTGCGCTATCTTCCTGAGGCCTTTTGCTGGGATGTAACTTTTTTTTTTTGTATCCGTTACAACAATTTTTAACCCGTGGTCGTCAATACTGGATGGTGGCAGATGTGAGCCCGTAAATTTCACCTTCAGGAACACAAGCAGAACGCGTTGTACTGGGTTGTTCACCACGTTAAGGTCAACGTTCCTGCAATGTACGATCCTACAGAGACACACGCTTACTAGCATGGAATTATAAGGGTTCAGTTCTCGTGCTTCACTTTAATCTGCTTTGCATATTATTGGCGGCCTCTTGTCCATCGTTAGAATTGGCGAAAGCAGTTGTGTTTGTGCTAACGACAACGTCAAATTTTGCGGGACTGATAAAAACACAAGTCAAAAATTTATGTCGGAAATTGTTTAGATATTCGGCGCAAGTTAATAAGCAGTCGAATGTGATCTTAGAGAGGTACACATCCACTGCCTTTATTTCTCTCCTCCATCGTATATACGCTGCCTTCGAAGGCATTTCCAACCGGAGACCTTTATAGACAGTGCCGTATTGGCAGAGGATTCATCTCCTCTGCACCAGAATCATCTGGTTCTTCCGGTGGTAAAGAAAACGGTATATTTGGTAGAGATATCTAAACTTTATATAGCGCACGATGGAGTGTTTAAAACTTATGGTTCGTAATGTTGTCTATGTGGTAGTATATCCAAGTCCGCATATTGATCTATGGTCAGCTAATTAACCCTTTCATCCTCCGCAAACCGTACGCGATGGTCTGATTTATCGGTTGAAAGCCGTCGGACCTCCACACGATCAGGAAGGAGGCCTTCCTCCATTTCCAGTTCAGTTGATAAGTTCCGACGATGCACGGACTTTGACAACGAAGAGGCTTCTTTCTCTTTGGTGAGCTATATAATGTAATACGAGTGAGAATTTCGAAGCATCCAAAATGAAGGGCACGGACTGCAACATAAAATGCAGAAGCAAGGATGAGGAGTGTCCCGATGACCGATAATGTCGTCGGAACTGCGTTAAAGAACACCCGCTCCAGTATCGTGGCGAAAATTATCTCCATAAGACTTTGAGCAACTTTTTTGGGAGCGAAATTTGAATACGCATACCTGCGTATATACGGCCATCGCACCTCTACCAGCAGTTTCCCGTTGCAAGCCCATCGTGAGTAGGACCTAACGCCAATGAGTATGGATAGCGTCGATTAGCTGCGCTGCGTCTTACCTGCGCAATAAAACCAAAGACGCCGATCGTAGCCAATAGAGCTAGCCAATCTAGGCGAGTCGGGACGATGAAGGCTGTTTTCGTCATTGTTAACCTGATGTCAACGACATCAATTCAGTTCTGATTACACGGAAGTTACTTATTCCATGAACGTCTCACCCTGCCGTCGAGACGATCACAGACAATAACGAGAAGAAGGTTAGCGAATGAAGGGGATGTGCACGCTTCCCAATGGCTCGAATGGAAGTGTCTACAAGGAGCAAAATTGGCGATAATTTGTTTCGGGAGACGTGTTCACGTACAAGCTCCTGTTGCTCCCAAAACGCCAATCATTGCCACACTGCCAAATGTTCAGGACTTTAGCTACATTGCAGGGAAGGAGACTTTCCAGAACTCACCCAACGGCAATCAAACGATCTGTAGCAGTGCCCTTCTCTGCGCCAGGAGTGACATCAGGAACTCCATCAATACCATGATTAGGCATCGATATTGAAGCATGGGAAGATGAGCCAAAGAGAGCAGTCGGTCTTGCAATGAGAATAACCCCGATCAGACTCACAACTGAGAGGACGAAAGTCAGGTGTATAATTATATACGGAAATTAGGAAAACGAGGCACTCACTTCCCGCAAGGGCCTCGCGACGTGTGAAGTTCTCCCCGAGTAATAGAGACCCAGCGACCGCCGTGCATATGGGCGCCAGAAATGTCAAGACGGTGGCATCAGAAAGCGAGAGATATTGAAGAGAATAGTAGATCCCGAATAGCCCAAAGAACCTGCAAGGTCAAACTCGGTGAATAAGTGGCGATAGAACGGTCAGAAAGGAGTAGTTACCCAACAAATCCTCGACATACTAAGAGCAGCCTGACCTCCTTCGGACCCAAAAATGGATCTGAAACCCCAGCAGCAAGCCTTTTGAGATTAGCAAAGAACTGAGGAAAGGAAGAATCGAGGTGCTTTACATATACGAAATTGCACACACATATGTGATACTCTGGGAGTGATCAACACACAAAGCGGACAAAAGAAGGTTATAAGCCCACCATTCGCACAGCGACGAGCTGCGAATTCAATGAATAGACGTCCAGACGATTACTATGAAGGGTTGCTCACCTCTAGAGTGGGAACAGGCGGATCAATGACATTAAGCTTCTTCACGGCCACATTGACCATTGAAAGAAATGCTTGTGAGCCAATGACAAGGAGAAGACCAGTGTTTTCCTTGATTATACCCTGTACTTGGGAGCGTAGACGATCTACTCTCGAGCATGCAGTGCTTTCTTCCTGGTCGGTCGACCCAACATCATGGCCTGAAGAAGATACAGCGGACGAGTGAGTGATGGGGAACACAGAATGCTGGGGAGTCAGGGCGGTGTATGTATTCCTCGACGACATCGAGGTAGAGACCACAGAAAAGACCCGACGGTGAAGTCGGTGGACTCATGGTCATCGCACCAGCATCTCGGCAAGAAGATATTTTATCGGTCCGAAAATCCGAAGTCGGTCATATGTTCCAAATTTGATCCAAACAGTTGACCTTGTACAAACACGCTCTCAAGAGCAACTCCGAATGAGAAATAAAGCTCACATCACTTTCACAAGAAGAATTGCTCTCATCTTTGTTTCTTCCCGACTATATTTTTAACGAGTCAAGCATCTTGGAGTGCTGATATCTTTGCCTAACTGTGGATAACTCTTCTGAACATCTGCCCAGACCCTGCTGAAGTCGTGACTGCTCTGATATCAACCTAATTCCTTCGCCCAATTCAGCCCGTTAGGTTATCGTTGCTCCTAGAAGCCGGCTTTGCATATTTCCCAGCCTGACGTTGCTACTCCTGGCGGTCTTTTGGGTATTAGAATCCTCTCCGCTCCCTGTCTGGTGTTCATGAAATAAAGAATCATAAAGAGGCACGGGGCCACGCGACATTCGATCGTGATCGATGCTAGGCCACGCCGCCCATGCGATCGATTTCATTTAGCTATAATTACTTAGAAAGGTAATTGTTTGCTTCGCGCATTGTGTCGTGTTCTTGTGTGGCTCTGTTGGCATTCGACGTGTTGGCGCGACCGCTATAAAATTGTGGCACTTCCAGCTAGACTGTTAAACTTCAACCTCCATCCCATTGCCCACTAAATTTTACCATTCATGTCCGACTCTACACTTGATGCCACAACGCTGCTCTCGCGACTATCTCTTCAAACCAGGAGCCAGAACTCCCCGTCTACATTGCTAGCTCTCCCCACCGAGCTTCTTATCGATATTATTCGCATCTCGGTTTTCAGCTCGTCTCGAAGGGTCGGATCGCTCAGTTCCACCAACTCCGCCTCCCGCGCGGCAGTGTCCATCAGCCTGACATGCCACCACCTGCGCGAGATAGCCCTGGCCTGTCCAGATATCTGGGCATACCTCATCGACTTCACCACTTTCCGCGAGGAT
>Ga0247742_10001700_pt1 | contig 14957 bp, 10 predicted proteins | sample UWRJL208509C2_FD_180944 | JGI IMG/M metagenome (GOLD analysis project Ga0247742, IMG submission 180944) | Plant litter microbial communities from Arlington Agricultural Research Station in Wisconsin, United States - UWRJ-L208-509C-2 | ecosystem: Environmental > Terrestrial > Plant litter >...
TCACCTATCAATGACAGTGGTGAATATAATTACTGGCTTTTCCAATGAAGACTAGATTCTGCAGAGTTCTGGAAGCACTGTAATAGATATTATATTGGAAATTTCTAGACCATATTCACATGTATTCAAATGTGTTCTGATAAATTAGTCTAGTTCTACTGAAGAAGCAGCAAAGCAGATGAAACACTTATTCTACAGCTATCTATTCTAATAAAACATAGGAATTTCTATCATAGTTGGCACTTGATTGATACAATGTAAGTATTGCATAGATTATAAAAGACTTACTCATATATATCTCAAATCTAAGAATATACTGCTTGTATAGGATTATAATCATATAGTATACTTATCTTATAGAAGACAAGAATGTCTCTAATCTGAAATATTACTAATACTTTAACAGAAGTTAGACATATTTTATTAAATACTTATAACTATTTAAGCCCTGACTGAAACTATTTTATAACTATTTTATCTCTCAATAAACTATTTCTATAACTATTCTACTCTATCCTAAACTATATTATAACTATTTTATCACTTAATAAACTATTTCCATATGTTCATAAAATAGTATATAAATAATTATATAAATATTTAAGTCTTCTTTGAAATATTTATTGAACTTAAATAGTAATAAATACTTTTGTCAATAGTCCAGACTATTTATATGCATTGGAACTATTTATTGTTATGTAAAAGTATTTTATAGCACTTGATATAGTTTTAAATATTTCTTGAAATTGTACAAACTATTTTAGTGTCTCAAAAATATTTCTCATTATATAAAAGTATTTCAAAGTATTTTATTATGGCATAAAAATATTTATAACAAATAAAACTTATGTTTTAGATACATAGACACATCTCTGGGTTTGTCTATTTTATCTGTATTTGTAAGATTTATTCTCTATGTTTTAGATACAGAGATATAGTGCACACTTTTAATCATTTGCTTGTTGTGCTGCTGCAAGTCTGAGCTAACTCAAGACAATTTTCAGCTCAACTTGATGCATGCTCAAATTAGATAGCTCAAGTTCATCTTGCCTTAAGCTGCCTCATGATGGCTATTCCCATTCAGGAAGGCCACTCTGTAGTGTCTTGCTTTTGTCAAGCTTTCGTGTATTTAAGCAATAATAACCAGAGCCATCAGGGATGCTCTGGTTTTGTCTATTTTATTTGTAAGATTTATTCTCTATCAATCTGTCTTATACACATTCAAATGCTTTGGGTATTGGAGTCAAATTGTGTTCATCTCATATATAGTACATTGATTTTAGAAATTAGATCGGTAGTAATCCAATAATGCTGTCTCCTCCACATTATCCAAGAAATCTGCATCCTCAAAACCTTCATCTTCACCAACTTCATAAATGCCTATATCTTCCTCTCCCAATTGGCTTGTAAATTCATTTCTTCGAAATTCCATTAGGCTCTCTGGGGTTGGGCCCCAATTGCTTGAAAGAGAGCAAGGAATCCCTTGAACCATTGGTTCCCATCGAATACACAATCCCAACAAATATTCCTGTCGTTGCTCCAGTTGATACCGAACATCTGCTTCAGTTTCCAACTGAAAACCACACTCCAAGATAAACCACTCTTCTAGCATCCACTCTTGCATAGCCAACCGCTCATATAGAAGTCTTCTTTGCTCCTCTTCACATCTCTCCAATTCCAGCAAAGACTTGATTCCAACTCGTACCTTCTCATTTCCCAGCCAATCTGGAACAATGGAACTCCCATCATAATCATCATTCAGTCCAATGTCCTGCCATATATCATCATCCACATCCAGCTGATAGAGACCTTCCATTTCTATTTCCAATGGCACCACTGCACCCTTAGGTGCTTTTTTTGCTCGAATCAATTTGTGAAGATCCATGCAAAGCTTGTTATACTTTCGAACCAAGTTCTGGATCCCAGGCTCCTTTCTCTTGATCTGGCTTGAAGCATTTTTATCAAGCTTGAGATGATTAACAGTCTTTCGATAGGCACGTTCCAGATTTGCCAACTCGAATTTCCTGTTTCGAAGCCTATCTCGAAGCCTTTGCTTGAGAGCCAAAGCATTCATTCTGCTCTTCAAAAACTCATTTCCAATGAGTTTTGAAAGATTCAAGCGACCATCCACAGAAAGCTTGCCCTTCTTATTGGCAACTGCCTTCTTTCCCTTCTTGATATTCTTCTGCACCTCTTCAAGAAGAGCCGATAGCTCTACTGCCGACAATCCATCAGGATAGTCACCAGTCTGCAGAGCCTGATCATATGATTCCTTCTCCTCCTCATATCTCTTCAGACTCTCCATAAGTGCAAGAACATCAAAAATCTCCTTATCAGCAAGCTTTGCTGACTGGCGCTTCAACGGCTTTGTCTGTTCCTGCACCTGCTCCATCCACTGGGCTTCCAAATACTGCCGATCAAATCCAACATCTTCTAGATCCTTCAAGACTGAATCAGCATCTAACTTTCTCTCTGCTGCATTCTGCCACTTCCGCCTCAACCAAAGACCCAAGTCTCGCATTGACCTCTTGTCAAGATGCTTGATTTGTGTATCAAGAGTATAAATCCAGTTATAGTAATCAGATACACGAAGTGAAGGAATGAGCAACTTGATTGAGCTCCAGAAGCGTTCGCATCCCTCTCCATCTGTAAGGCCAAAGCCTTTACACTTCCGTGGGTGATAAACCACCTGGCATGGCCACTGATGTCCATATGCATGGAATACAGATATTCCAAACACAATTCGATCCAGTGCATGTGATAGAAACCCATGCTTTACACAGCTACGATGTAATTGACAACCAATGTCATACAATACACCGATGCGCATGGTTTCAGGAATATGCTGAAACAGCTTCTCCAATAGGCAAAGAGCATAATGCTGCTTCTCTCCTGCTGAGGTCATATTGACCAACCATAGAACACGATCATGGCGGCACAATAAAGCCATAAGCCCAGTATCTGAAAAGAAGAGAGTACTGGCTTTTATACGACTGGCATCAGCAGCAATGAAGGACTCGCTGCATTCATTGAGGACAGATGTAGGGACTTTCAGCCCAGGCTCATAGTCCACTTCCTCAGCCGATGCAGCAGTAGCAGTTTGAGTACGTGCATCTGATGCAACAGCAGACCCCTGATGTGCCTTTGAAGGCCGAGAGGGACGAATGCTCTCAACGGTTTCCTCCATCCGCAATACCTCATCCACCGGAATAAAGACAGTCTCCGGATGATGACGAGGAGGAGCCCAACTGTTACCTTGTGATTTACGTCTCTTCTGTGTAAAGCATGCATCTAAGCACACAATTGGATCCACACTATAACTATGTCAAAAAATATACAGATAGCTTATTATTTAGCTTACAGTTCATCTGGCTTGGACCAATGTGATCCACCAAAGCAAAGTGGACATCTCTCACGGAGATATTCACTTGGCCGATCAAGCTTAAGTGCTGCTGCTAATGGGTCTAGAATAACTTGATATTAGTCCTACAGTTGTAATAAAAAGATAGCTAACCATCAGCAGTATCCATATCTACATCTTCTGACAAATTATATGGGATATGCACAGTATCTTCTACAAGTCTTATAAGTAATTATCAGACTTGAATCAGAAATTCATACTAGCATTATGTTCTGGGTCATTCTCATCCATATTAAGAACACTTTGCCAAATTGAGTTGAGGTAGTCACGTAGTTGTAGATTCGAGGTATCAACCAATGTTGCATACCAATGCATGGCATTGCCAAAGCGAGTTCGTAGACTATTCTAACATCCATGTAAGACAACAAACTGGTATACACATGATAGAAGACTCACTCGAGTTGCTAACTTGAATTTACGAGCACTTAGAAACCCCTCCAACGTCTCACACCAAGCTGTGGTATTAGGAGCTGCATTGACAAACAGCTCTCGAACAAAATCCAGCATCTCCAAGTCAACAGCAAGAGAAGGCAAAGATGGTGCACAGGGAAATAAGCCCTTCTCCAGAAGTTGTAGTGCAACTTCACTGCATGTGCAGACCTTGACATTTTCAATTTCTATCATGAATTAGATACAGTGAAAAATATTAGACAATAGAACACTTACTGTTAAAATAGATACAGGAAACATCTAACATTCGACCATTTGCACAACCTTTACAACCTGTTCGACCCCTAACCATCCCAATATTCCTCAATGACTCTGTCTCCTGCATAAGAGACATGTATGGCTTCAAGAGTACAGGAATGATGTCCTCACTCCATTTCCTCCATTGACGCTGCTTCTTGCTGCTTCTCTTCAAGTTTGCATCAGTCTCAGAGGCAAGATTTTCCAGCTCAGGTGCACTGGTTGCATCAACATAAGCAATCCCCACTTCTCGTGTCTCTATTCCCTGCATTCCATCACTCTCATCCATCAGTGGTTGATGACCAACTGATCCAGAAGTGCCATCTACATCGATAACATGAGAGAAGACACCTGCTGGCGTCACAATACGACCACTAGCATTGGAGACAACACCCTTCGAACCATATGGGCGCCGCTTCTTGGGAAGTTGGTCAACAGGAATCAAACGGCTTTGAGGAAGATTAAGAGAAGGGTATTGCTCTGGTTGTAACGCAGGTGGCATGATGGGGGAGTGGAGAAGAGTAAGACTACGAGTTTCACGAGGATCTTATCACACCAGTACACAACGAGACAAAGATAAATTTGGAAGGTCACCTGCAGGTGACCACGTGCTAGCAATTTAACAAAAAAACTACAAGAAATGTTAGTATGCCACAAAGAAACACAAAGAAGATGATACTCACACAACGACGAAGATATACAATGAGAACCTAAACAAATTTCAGTTTTAGTAAGTGAAATTATTGAAGCAATTACTTACTGACATATAGGAAGACGAAGGGCGATACTACACCGGGAGCCGATGAGGGACGCAAGGGGCTCGGTTGAAGTAGCGGAAGAACATCTTGCAGTAGAATGGGAATGCCACCATCTCGATACGCTTAACGTTCGTCTCATCATAGAGGGCAGTGCTACCCTCTGGCGTCACTACCGACATCCCACTCAAATCAACAGCTTCCCGACCGGGCCATGATGCAAGCAACTTGCGAAAGTTTTCAAGATAGACCTTACGATCTTCAAAGTAGTCCGCTCCGAGGCCCTCATCCCATTTCAGCATAGTAAGAGACAGCCAGGACGAACGGGGAAAGACACTCTTCACTTCATCATCTTGTTGCTCTGCCCCAAGAATGTCTGTCGAAGACCTTGGCCTTACGCAGCGATCCAGCGCCAACAACTCCAGCCGGAAATTGTTCTCAAACAACTCCCAAACGACCTGCTTACCCACGTAAGCAGGCAATTCAAACGATCCTGAGAGCTGCTCTGCCTTGAGCACCAATGCTCCGTCCCAGTGTATGGGGAGCGGAGGCCCAGATGCTGGGATGAACTCAGCAAAGAGCTTGTTCGCCTCCTCCTCTATCATGATCTTCCGCTTCTTTGCCGAGTCGTTTGCCGGCTTCTGCTTCTGCTTCTTCTTCCCTTTGCCGGACGCTGAGGACGATGTGTCTGCCGGGGGTGGTGCAGCCAAACCTTGTGCTCTTGCAATCAAGTATAGGAAACGGCGCCAATGCTGGGGATGCGGTACCTTCACTGCCTTGTCGGACGACTGAAGGCCTGTGATACGTGAGGCCCATTCCAGTCGCACGTACAGCCAGCACACCAAATGTCTGGACACACTCGTCTCTCCACTGACGAACATGAACGGGTCAGGGAAAGGGTACCCGCGCAAAAGATCGAAGTTGGGATGCTTGAAAACGTGTGGCTGCCTTGCAAGTGCGTTTAGCGATTCGAGCGCAGCCTTCCAAGCAGATGACAGAGCAGGGGTGAATGGAGAATCAGGCGCGGCAGTGAATTTTTCCGAGTTGTGTGAGCCTGCCATTGCTGGAGGCGTGGAGGATATAGACAAAACTTGAGGATGTGCATCTAATATTTTGTTAATACTGAATCAAGTTTCATGGTATAAAATACATACGAAGGAAAGTCGGTTGGTTCACATCACCCAACTGCCTCTCGTTGGATGAGTGTCCCATGTTAATCCCTCCGATTCGAAGTGCTTGACAGGCTCTATTGCGTTCTGCAGATGGAGGACCGGATGTGGCAGCTCGGGTGTTTGGATGAATGGCCTTCTCGAAATAACGACTCTCCACCAGGGACGGAAGAGGAGTAACTTGCTCAACGATCCTCACATTTTTGGTAAGGGCAGATGGGGGGCGTATAAGCCAGACCGGAACACCTTGTTGATAGAATGTTTGAGCCTCAAGCACGTTCACAGTTACTGCCCCCATCACGGAGTCGTCAACCGGTAAGATATCCAGATCATCCTTCTCCAAGAGACGAGGAAGCCAAACGGTGAAGTACTCCAAACACGCAAGGCACTCCAGGTAGTAACGCTGGAAGCTGGTACATGTCATCAGTGTGTTATGCCTGGACTGCGGCGCACAGTCCAAAATGGCCATGCCGTTCATCATGCCACGCCTGCAGTGCTCCATGTCGCGGTATTTGGCCGGATATTCAACCGCGAGAGCCTTCGCCTTCTGTACTCTCTCGCTCAGAGAATACAATAATTGGCAAAATTCCTCGACCAACGTTGACTTGATCAAAAACATGGCGCCCAGAGGGCCTTCTTCTATCACCAAATCATCGTCGGAAAGGTTGTACCACGCAAGGCGGTGAGCGTGTCCAATGATATCGAATTCGTCAGGCCGTTGTCGCATGTAAGGGTAATACCAGGTCCCATTGAAGAAATATTGAGTCCAGAGGGATGGGTCGTGGGTATAGAAACGGCCGTCGATACGAGCAACAACTTCGAGCTCATCGAGGGTGAAATCGAGAATGATTGACATGTTCGGCGACGTAGCAATCGGGTCTTGAGGTATAGTACGGCCATCCGGAAGAACTTTGAATGGGATATGTTCCAAACCATCGATCCGATATTTGAGCCCGCCTCTGAGCTCGGCGATCGATAGAGCGTCCGTGCACCTCAGTACTGTAAAGTGTTGTTGAGTAAATAGAAGAGAGTTTTTGACGACGAACATACCATCTCCCGGCTTCGCATTCGACGCGAAAATTGCACGACCCGTCCATTTCTCCCGCCCGATCCCAAAAACATCCACTTCTCCGTCTGCAAGCATTGGTAGTATTAGCAAACAGGTTCAAGAAATAGATGAAGACTTACAAATGAACGCGGACCCGCCTCCTGGCGCGGCCGCGAATACAGATGATACTCCCGAAGCAGCCATGATACGAAGTACTGCAATCAAAGTGTATCGCCAGCGTTAGTAAAAACAGACACGACCGAAGTCAGTGCAAACGAAATGGATCGAGGGACCGACGAGGTCGGACCCGTACTTTCCAAGCCGGAAATTGCACGACCGCAGTCAGCGCAGTGGCAATAGCTGGGGGAGGACCGACCGAAGTCAGATCCCCACACCAGTCCATGCGACCGAAGTCAGCATGAACCCCACGAGCGACCGGAGTCAGCTCGTAGAACCAGGAGGGTGGTGATATCTTTTGGGACGCACATGGTGGGATAGTCGACGCTGGGTCTGTACGGAGACATCAGTAGGCAGAAAATTGAATAAATAGAGGACTTACTTTGCGGAGGACGTGAGAGGACGGCACGACGCGTGAGTTACACGACGTGTGAGTAGGTGATCAAGTCGTGTGCGAAGTTATCAACAGAGATTTGTTGGCTTTGTTTGGCAACAGCCTCACTTGCGCGCACAGACATGTGTTGGCTTTGTTTGGCAACAGCCTTGGTCGTGAGCACAGACTCAGATTAGATAACGAATGTATCTTCACTTCAAGCACTCTCACTCGCACTCGCATTCGGGCTCGGCATCACAACCCCCTCATACTACTGCTGACTTTGGTCGCAGTATGCTTGCTGACTTCGGTCGCAGGTGTTTGCATTCAATCTGACTTCGGTCGGTTGAACATCGACTCACATTACACTTATGTTCGACATCGACACGAAAGCCCAACCTCTGACCTCATCCCTATCGTGCGTCTCTCCCCTGGAATATTGCTGACTCTGGTCGCAATAAGCTTGCTGACCTCGGTCACAGGCGTTGACACTCGATCTGACTTCGGTCGGTCGAGCATTATTCCCTTCCACATCCCTCTTGGTAAGTTATTGAGTGCTCGACTTGTATGCCATTCGCTACTCGGCCTTTCAGGACCTCCATTCGCACAACCACGCCAAGGATTTATCTTTGGATAGAGTGCCGGTCGCTGATATCGCACAGATGAAGGTAAGCAAATATCCACTCTCTACTCTTCCTCGATTCCACTCATCGGATGTTCCAGCTGAACTTCCCAACTTCCGAAGGTTCTCGTTTTCACTTTCCGTTGCGTGGGATTTATGATTACTCAACCGACTATCTCAATGATCGAGGAAGTTTACCACAGGTATGTCATTTGTTGCTCGTTGGTGACCCCAATCTCAGTATCACCATGTGGCCTACTACCTCTTCCCCAACTCCGTGAAGCTAGTAGTTCATCCTATCATTTAAATTTCTGCCGCCTCTCTCCCGAAATTGCGTGATACTTTATTATTACGCAGAAACATACTGATACTTAACTCCGCAGGACTTTACATCGAACGCATCGAGGAAGAATATCGTAGGTGTCCCTCGTCTGTCAGACGCTCGGAGCTAAAACTTGATTAAATCTCTACAGACTCTTCATTCGACTCTGCCTCGACATCGCGCAGATCGCAGACTATCCTTGGTGTGTATCTCATCCCCGTTCTGCCGCAAGTATCTCATTATCAATAGGTGGTCTACCATCTCTTTTGCTATGGCATTGGTTTATTCGTCGTTCCTGGGATTTTGAACGAACAGTTTTTGGCGCATATCGGTGGCTCTCCGGCAATTATGAACCTGGCACTTGTATCTTTCTGTTCGGTGCATTAGACTAACAGATGAAGTGTATCTCGGTTGTTTCTGATGATTACACAGGATTTTCTCGTAGCGCATTTCAAGTCCGTGTTCTCTCGGCCATGATCGACAAGGTACGAGACATATCTTTCCTATCAGTCAGAGAATAATTTTATTGCTGTTTTAGGTTCGCAGAATCACTGATTGGGCTGAGTACTTTAATTGACTCCGCAGGACCTCGAGATCGAGGATCAAGGGAAAGTCTTGCAGGTGGGTTGTTTTCGTCTCGCAAAGTTGGGTGAATTACCCTTACGCTGTTGTGCAGAATTCATGCTGAGTATTACTGACAATCTTACTCAATTCTGTAGAACTTCGATATCGCACGTATCAAAGAAAATTACCCATTAAATGCTCGGAGCTGGTACTTACTCAAATCTCGAGGGTCACCGGCGCTTATCGATTGTAATGCTCGGGCAAGCGCGCGGCTCTCATGCCGAACCGAGAGTGTGGGAATAAATTTTGACTTAAGTTCGCTGTCATCGTGTGAACGCTCCAACCTGTACTCAACGTACACGTTCGCCACACCCATTTGGGAACCTCAAGGTAAGCTCACATAGTTTGTATCCATATCGGCGACTCATTATTCTTTGCTCAAGGTTCTCCCGCCCACGAAACAAATTGGCGCCTCCGACGACATCCAGTACACGCAACCTAACAACACGCGCCGCCCCGACAACTTGCCTTCAAGAGCTGACTCCGGTCGCTCTCCAAGCGCTCCTTCTGCTGACTCCGGTCGCAGATGCAGATCTGACTTCGGTCGGTCTGCTAGTTAGCGCTGTGGAGTCGGTATTCAATTCAAGATCTTCGGCAGCTGTGACGAGCGCTCAATGCAGCGACAAATGGAGCAGCTAGATATCTGGACCCGACAGCGGTGAGCCCTGGCTACTCCAACGAATACAAAACCAAATTCACACCTGACGCCACAGAAACTAGGAGGGCGTATGTGCGCGTCTCGTTGGATCCAATTCACCTACGTTCTGCCAGTGAATCTATCGTTCCCGATGGAATTGGAACTCGGCTGGTGCGTACAGATTTACAATATGTAGCAGCTTGCTGAGATTACCCTTGAAAAGATATCCGGATTTGAGGGGGACCGAATATTGTTCTTAGAACGAAATGCCAGGCAGGGCCATTCCCCGATCTTCAGGTTTAATTGCGCGCTTGCCAGGCCCAATCTAGGTGGAATCGCGCTCCCCGATCTTCAGGTTCGATATGCGCGCTCGCTAGGTCCAATTCAGCTGCAATCGCGCTCCACAACTTTTCTTCTCGGCTGCCTATCTCTATTCCTTGCAGCCCAGCTGCGTCCACTGTGAGATTGATTCTCTTCCTAATTTGTTTTATGTGCGATGAATTAATATCTCGGTGGTCAGATAATGGAACTGGCGAAGGCCTTTTATTTTTATTGCTGCGACATATCTACCTTCGTCCCGCCTCCTTAACGTGACAGGCTGATACCCTGGTGAGATTGGCATTTGCTTGGAAGAAGTTCACCGTTAACTGACCCTGTGCGCTGTTTTCGCGATTTCAAGAATTGGAGGTCACCCTCAGCCCTAGTTATCTCGATTTATTATTATTCTTCGGTTCATATTTTGGGGTATTCGGAGAGTATTTAAAGTCAACGAAAGATACTTTCGTTTTGCCACTCTTTCTCCCCATTTTTTATCATGGCTCGCAAGCGCAAGGCCTCCAACAACGCCAAAGACGATAACCAGGTATTTTGCATCCAATGCTGGTTGAGTACCATCTGATATTCGTTCCAGCCGAAGCCTAAACGCTCGCGGGCGAAGAGGAGAGGCGACGATACCAACAGTGAGGTTGGCGACGAGAGCGACCAAGTTGTAAGTATTGCTAGCGTTGCCAATATCCAGTCATACTCACGTCGTCCCAAGCCGTCAACACAAGCACCTCAGCAAGCACCCCCACCAGCGACACGGAGGAAGATAAGAGGTTCTCAAAAGAACGATGTGGTTGATGACGCGGATTCTCAGGTATTTCACATCTATTTTACCTTCCCTCTCGATACTGACATCAAGTATAGGTTCAAGAAAGGTGTGCAAACGAATTTTCACGTCGGCTGCTCAATGTCTAGGGAAATCTGAGAAGCTGACTCCAGTCACTACTCGTATCTAGCTGACTCCGGTCGCTTGGTATATACTCGGTGCTGACTTCGGTCGCACAGAGTTTGATTGACCTCTTAGTCAAAGAGCAGATATGAATGCGGGCTGACTTAAAGTCGTTTGCTAGCCATCAACAGATATCCCAACCTCTCACTGGTCGAAGATTGAGATCGGGGAAGAAGATGGTGTTTGTTGACGTTCCTCAGTGAGTCAACCCGCTTCGTTCATACAATGTGCACTGATTGTTTCCACAGGCGGAAAGGCGCAAGAGCCAGTCTTACCACTGTCACAAGGCCAGAGGTGCATCCACCCGAGTCTGTGTACGTTTCACATGTCAATTGTTACTCTACCGTTCTCTAACATCCATGGAATGCAGCTCTTGCCCCAAGCCGCGTCCAATTATGCATCCACGTCCGTTCAAAAGCCCTGACCCCTGGGGTGGATGGAACAAGGCCCACAATAAGGCTAGTGCACAGCGTCACGAGAAGAGAGTTGCAGAATATCTTCAACGGTTGGAGGAGGAGGAGTCGGCAACAGCAACATCCGCGGTTGGAGATAGCGCAGCCAGTTCAGCCGCATCTGACAACGCATCTTTGACGGTCTCTGACGACATCAGCGAGCCCCCTACATGCAATACGGGGGCATCAAGTCCATTGGGAAGCCACGAGGACGACATGGAAGAAGATGCAAGGAGCAATGGATCCGATCTTCGGAAATCTTACGCGACTACCCTCATTCGCATCGGGTGCAACCCAGCGTCACCTTCCTTCAGCGATAACATTCGAGAAGCACAAGTTTTCAATGAAAACTTGAAGGACGACAATTTCAATGTAGATGATGTCATAAGGTCCTCTGGCCCACTGCCTGATGGCTTGCCAGAGCATCCAGCACCAGGCTCACCACCGTCTGAGGATCCACCCAACCAAGGCTCAGAACCCGATGGCGATGAACCAGAGCGACCCGATCCCGATTCAGATTCGTCTCTGCCTTCCTCACCCACTCCTCCACGTTCGTTTCAGTACAAGTTCCATAAGTGCGGGAGTGTATACTGGGGTGAATCTATATGTACTGGTGACCAGACAGCTGTCGATCGCTTCACTTCCTACCGTCGCTTTGGTGAGGGACCGTGGAAGCCAGTGCCGAAGGGCTTTGTGGTACCTCGCCTTGACAATGCTGAGGAGCACGAGCGGGACGCCACTCGTCTTGAGTATCAACTCGTTGCTCTTCAAGCAGCTGATGTTGCGGATCGTCGACTCTCTCGAGAGCGTGCAAGGAGAGCTGCGATAGAGGAAGGTGAACAGGAGAAGGCTGAGTTTGCCGCAGATGAGAAATCAAAATCCATGGGTAGGAAGACATTCCCAACGAAGCCGAAGTTGGTGAAAATACCTCGAGAAGAGGGGTATCAAACACCCTCGGAGAGTGATGGATCTGGTAGCGACTACTCTGCGACGGAGAAAGAAAAGTCGAAGAAGAGGCCACCGCCGTCATCATCGTCATCGTCATCTGAGGACGATGCTGCCTCTGATACACCGAAGCTTCCCCCTCGTCCAAAGAAGCAGGTTAGGCTACAGCAAGTCACCCCCACCTTACGAAATGGAGATGATGGACGCCGTCCACCTGCAATGTTGAATGGACACCCTCCGTCCACAACACCAACTGGACGTCATATGTCTGCAACGCCAACTGGACGCTCTCAGTCGGTAACACCAAAAACGGGCTGTCCCCCTAGCGAACAGCTGGAATACGCGAGGGCTATTCGTTCAAGATTTGATGCTGAGATCAAGAAAGCAGCCCAACTGTTCCAAGCAAACAATACTTTCCTCTGCTCCACGGATTCCAGTGGACTCCAGTGAACTCCAGTGAACTCCAGTGGAAATCCACTGGAAGTCCACTGGACTTTCACTGGACTTTATTTCAAGTCAGTAATCTTATATTGACTCTAATTAAAGTCTAGTGGACTTCCAGTGGACTTCCAGTGGATTCCAGTGGACTTCCAGTGGATTCTACTGGAACTCTGCTCTATAATTACATTATCTTCAACATCTCTCTCTGCCTCAAGGATTCCAGTGGAAGTCCACCGGATTTTTACTGGATTTCCACTGGACTTCCACTGGACTTCCACTGGACTTCTACTGTACCTTAACTGAACCCAAACTTTAAATATTAAATCATATATATTACTATTTCTTTAATTACTAATTCTGATATAATCACTTTACTTCTTGATTGGTACTATTTATAGATTTTGTCTATATATAGTAATAATTACCAAATATGGAAAAAACCAAAATCATAGAGACATGTTTGTTATTCCTAAAAATGTCAAAATTAAATCCTAAAGCTTATTAATTATTGAGAAAAGGGCAAAATACTCGCTGGGAGCCGGCGATAAATATTTTAAATAGGATTTTTTCCAACTTATAATGAATATATTAGTAATAGTCTTCAAAATAGAGATATTAATATACAATACACAAATGAATTCAACACTAAGGCAATTTATGTCCACTGGAGTCCACTGGATTTCCACTGGATTTCCATTGGAATTCCATTGGACTTCCACTGGACTTCCACTGGAATGAAAGTCCAGTGGACTCCAGTGAACTCTTGGTGGAAAACATTACAATAAGATTATAAGACTACAAAATTCCAGTGGAATTCCAGTGAACTCCAGTGGAATTCCACTGGAAAAGCACTGGAATCTGTGGGGCACAGGAAAGACCTCCAAATGGCAGTTGAAGTCTCCTGTCATGAGTATGCATGCAGGGAGGGTGGGGCGCGCGTTCAGCTAGGAAGTTGATCGCAGTATGCTGATCGTCTGAGTAGACGTTCATAATGTTGATAGTCCTCCCTTCTGAAAAGAGAGAGAGAATTAGAATATTGCGGTGATCTATGAGATCTCAATGCAGACTCAGATGAAGTTGGGTGAACCTGGTATGCACGTATGCCAGGACTCTTGGGGCCTTGTCATTAGTGGGTGGGCGCACAACTGTTAGCTAGTCGGGGTGCTTAGGTGCGCCTACGATCTCGTTTCCCTGCCTATTGGTAGTGGATGGTATTCTACGAATTGCCCACCAGGGCGGTTCTTGTAGAAATAATACGTCAAACTTATTTCTTAATTCAGACAGTAGGGCATCCATCGCTTCTTTGCCTCTTACCACGACGTGCACAGCCACTGCCAGCCAACAGCCCCACTTCCCCATCGCCAGCGCCATTCAGCACGCCTCCAGATTTCGATCAGGAGTAGTAGGATAAGGACCTAGGGTCCATGACAACTCAGTCAGAGGGGGGAGGACGCAGTGGCCGCCGCGGATCTCCCAGTGTACGCATTTCCAACTTATCAGCATCGTCGGGGGTCACCCCTTCGTCCGCTGTTTCTCCTCAGAGTGGAGGCGCTGGGGGTCACCCCAGTGGCTCTACTTCTGCATCTCAGCAAGCCCAGGAGCGTTATACTTCCGTTGTACCAGCGTCAGGGTCATCCTCAAAGGTGCCCTCGCGCGCAACCTCGGCGATGGGTCCTACAACCTCTGCCCCACCTTCCGAAGGAGGAACAGACAATGAAGACACAGAAATGCGTCACCAGACTCCGTTCCCCCCCTCATTCATGGCGGAACCGTCACCACTCAGACTCGTAGGCAACTACGGCGTTGCTGAGCAGGACGCGGAGGCGATTGCAGCCGCCTTACTCACCACTACTACGTGGTTTCAACAACCATATAAGCTATATGAAGCCTTCAAAGACATCAATAGGCTGTCAAGGTCAAAGCATCCAGTCAGGGCATCCCCAGTCACAGGGAACTTCCTGTCAGTGCTTTTTTGTACTATTGGTGGGGCTGGGCAGCCATTGTTGGGGGC
>Ga0247742_10001701_pt1 | contig 14956 bp, 14 predicted proteins | sample UWRJL208509C2_FD_180944 | JGI IMG/M metagenome (GOLD analysis project Ga0247742, IMG submission 180944) | Plant litter microbial communities from Arlington Agricultural Research Station in Wisconsin, United States - UWRJ-L208-509C-2 | ecosystem: Environmental > Terrestrial > Plant litter >...
AACATTTGATAAGTACGGTGATTATGTATCTAATGAATAAAGCTGATCTGACCTATAGGAGCTTTCTGCCTTTTACAAGGCACCCCCTAAACTTATCGTCTTATATGCACTTATATGCACATATTGGCGCGTATGTGTTTTTCTTGATTTTTCCGACACTGGATCTCCTGCTGCTCAACCTCAGCCAAATTATCAACACGGATTCATCCAAGCCAGTTCCAGCTACAACATCCTTGGATGTGAACCCATCTTCAACATGTACTCGGTTGGACAGAGTCAGATCACGTTGGGGATGGATGTGGTGATCTGGGTGTTGTGGACATTGGCTGAAGTGATTCTGAGGCCTGTGGGGCCTTCCATTTTTCTGTCTCAATTCGTGTTCGACATGTGGCCGCGCCTCTCAACGGGTAAAACACCCCAAGTGGTCAGGTTATATGTTTTATCTCATTTTCTCGCCACAATTGTATTGGTAACATCTTATATTCACCAGATCGGCCTGAGGTTTTTAGGTGCTCTAACGGCGATTTACAGCCCCCTTCACGACTCCTCTCAAGTTGGCTTGGCTGATAGAGCCAGAACACGATCATCAAGAAGTTGGGCGCCCTTTCCTTCGTTTGCTGCTCTCTATCTTTATCCCTTGAACGACACTTGGGCATCTAAATACATTGCCCTCACCAATCAGCACAGGAAGATCGGCAGACAAACCAGGCGAGAGGAATGGATTCTTCGACTTGAAAGTTCTCAGTGGGCAGCACGCAGAGATCTAGGAGAAAGGTGGCAGTGAGGGTGGCCGATGCAAAGCTGGCCAGGGTGGACAGAACGGATGCAATGATTGTCGAGCGGTAGTCATTGTTGTTGATAGCAACGCCGACCTGGTCTAGCTCCTCTCGCTTCGTTTGCAGCTCATCAAGAAACTCACGGACGTCACCTCTCGGTGGGCACTTCATACCCATGAACTCCTGGCGTAGGTCCGCCTGGGCATAGACTCCTTGTGGATGCGCATCAAGGTTCCATCCGGGAGCTTTTGCGTCAGCAACAACTTAGGGGCTCGTTCCTTCCTCTCCCACTCCTCGATTGCCTTCTCCTCATCAGGGGTTGGAGTGGCCGTCGACTGAGTGGATATCGACGCTTTCCCAGCTGTTGTGCCAGTAGCACCAACAGGAACATGTCGAGGCGCGGACCCATCAAAGTGGCCCCAAAAGCCCTTGCCTTCGATGGCATCCTGGAAACGGATAGTAGGCATAGGGTTCGAGTAAGGACTGGATCAAGTTCGAGTTTCAAGCGCGGCAAACAACTGAGACGTCTATTTGTACCTAGATTGTAATGCTACGGTACAATATTAGTCTAATGTAGTACGCGAAAGAGTAAGTAGCCATAAAATGAGATGAGTAGTATGTGTGATGCTCGTTAGGCGAGCATCGCGCACTACAGAACATGGCATCAGGCGAACAAAAGGGGGGCGCTCGTGCCATGAATGGGAGCCGACGCAAACGTGTTCGTGTGGCGCCGATGCCTGGTATTTCCTGAATTCCAACACAGCGCATCAGGGTTGCATGCATTCGCATGCACCCGTCTTGCTGTTCTTCAGCGATCATCATTGCGTAAACTTGTGCTGTGCCCATTTCCCTCTCCTTCCTTAGCCTCACGCAATGACTCGGAGGGGAATTATACTATCTGACTCGGACGACGACGAACTGCAGGCTGGTGACGATGATCTATTTCACCCAGCCAAAATTACCAGTGAAAAGGGGGGCAAATATTTTGTCCAGTGGGAAGGGAAAGACCCAGTTACTGGGAAACCTTGGCCCCAGTCTCTGGTCAGAAAGGAGGATTGCACAGATGGCTTGGTTGAGGCTTGGAAGGAGGAGCAGGAGAAGTCGAAGAAGACATGTATGTTTTATATGCCAACTCCCCAACACTTAACCATGTTGACCGTCTTATAGCCACAAAAACAAACCAGAATGTTGCCACATCCACTAAGCCTTCTAGACATATAAAACGGGCCCTAGCTGGTAAAGACGCCAAATCTCAGCCTAAGGTTACATACCAGGCCTCAACTGCCTCCTCTTCGGCCTCACTTTCGAAAGCGAGCAGAAAACGGAAACTACGCGACTCTATATCAGGGGACGAACTGACTACTGCACCCTCTCAGGAGGTTATCTATGTGAGGCCCCTCAAGGAACAGAAAACTTCCGTCGGAGGGCGCTCTGGAAGCAAGGATGAGCCCCAGAAACCTCCACTTGCTTCCGAAATGGCCGTGGGGTCGCTTCCTATAAAGTTTGGGCCTCCAGGGAAGGGGCGTATCCGTGCCTCTGCAAAAGTCGTCGAATATATCCATGGCATGACTCCAAAGACTATAAACTCCAGAGTGACAACATCTCCGTCGAATGGGAGTCCAACACCCGCATCCAATGGCCCTCACCAATCTATGCGGGAGTCAGTTCCAACCCTTTCCCCCGAGTCGAAGAAGGCAGTGGAAACGGACCAGGTTGTTAAAGTCATTTCGGGAGCCGATGACCCTCCAGCCCCAGTGTTAGGATTTGATGGATACTGGGACAAGATTGGGGAGGAGGCAGATGGAGAAGGTGGGGGCACGGCGATGGGAGATGAATCAGCGGGGATTCTTGCGCCATCTCCTGCCCATATTCAAGACTGCAGTCTTAACTCCTTTCACACTGTCAAAGATGACTTTGGCTCTTCAGCCGTACTGCACCTCGGAGCGCATCTCAAGGTTTCTGTCAATAATGGTGTGTAACACCGTACCTTGATTGATACTATACAGAGCAGCTGACATGGATTGAAGACAGTCACCTGGATATCAGCGCGACAAATACAGGTGCCAGCAAGAATCCGACACGACCACATCCAGCTAATATAATTGCTGGTACACTGAGCAGCGTAGCTGGACCTCTGGTATGTCTTGTGAATTGCATATCAGAAAGTGTTGGCTAACGGTGATGATTTTTGAAAGCCACCCCCAGCGACGCAATCACATGTGACGATAGCAGGAGCATCGATGCCCGCTAACACTTCTCCGATCGCAAGGCTTTATGGCATCTTTTTGGTTGGCCCAAGTGACACCACCATTGCCGCCACTCCTCAAGTGGTATTAATCCATAGATCGGGTCTAACAAGAAAAACTTCCCAGATTATTTCAGATGTGAGGGTTCGAGCCTCACTTACTGCAGTGGATATTATCCGTGTCACACTCACGCAGTATGGTGGCCTCCACTTATGGATAAAATTTTGCTCTGCTGACAAGGCCGAGAGGTTCAAAATTGCTGCTCTGGGTGAAGGTGTGGTCACATTCTGCGAACATGTGGACCAAAAGCTCTATGATGCTGCACTCTTGTCTCTTGGCTCAGTTTCGGCAGCGTGGGATGACCCAAGAGGTCCTCGTAGACGTCGATACAGGACTTGAGGGGGTGGGTGATTGATAGATCGACGGACGGACGGGTTAGTGTAAAATGTAATATTCGAATTACACATACAAAATTTACAGAAGAATTACGGAGTTGTTTAAGGTGCTCCTGGTGCAGGCGTCTCAGGGCTTTCATGCAGTTCCCCCACTTGGTCCCCGGTATGAGTCCAGCCCTGGTACAACTGCACTACTCGCCGCGAGACTTGCAATAGAAGAACAGTGCGTTGATACCATCGATAATGGACTTAGGTTGGCCAGTCTTCTCGAAGATGGAATCCTCCATTGAGAATCTCTGCTCCTCGTCCATGATGGAGTCGAATGAGTTGCGACGTCCAAATCGCCTTTGAGAGGCATCGCTTTCGCGTGGAGAAGTAGAGATAGACGTGAGGGGGCCATGATATGCAGCGTTTTCGAACATCTTGTCTCCAAGTCCAGGTCGGCCAGGGTGCACTGCGGAGAAGTCGCTCATGACAGAATCCATGGAGAGGTCTTTACAATGACGCGCCCAAGTCGATATCCCGCTGTTGGCTCCGTATTTAGCATATGACATGGCGACTGAGCTTGCGCTGGCGGATGAATCATTTCTGCGATGCTGACCAAAGCTGCGGTTGTACAGACTAATTGGAGGAGCTTGCGAAGACACAGACACGTTGGATTCACGGCGACGATGACCACGCGCACCAGGAGCAGGAGCAGATGGGCAAAAATAGAAGCTTGACGCATTGCTATCAACACGACGACGAGGCTGGTTACGGATGAACGCAAACGTGTCATCGACGGTCATAGACATCGAGATGCTCGACATGTCCTCTGATGACAGGCGCTCACGCTCACGAAGACTGGGCAAGCCATAGTTGAAAGGGTCAGTAGAGCCACTGTCGATGACGTGGCCGTAGGACGAGACGGAAGCAATGCCGAAGACTGATTCGTGCCGGCGATGGGGAACGCGTCTTGAGTTGTTTGGTAGGAGGTGGGTAGAAGGCAGGGCGATCACTGCTGAACCCGAAGCCCCGTCGGACTTCATCAAAAGAGTCGAGTCCAGCAAAGCTGATATCCGATGTAGGACGCGACATATCCTTATACGTACTTCCGCGGGTCCTTTGATGGAGGCTAGATCCTGAATTGACTCGAACACGACCGGTGGCCGCATCATGGCCGAGGAGCCTCGCGTAGATTGACTTCAAGACAGATTTGTCCTCTAGATCGTCAAGTATCATTGAGGATTCAGAGATCGATCGGGCTTGCTCTGGAGGAGGAATGATATCGGAAAGCGTTAGCGGCTGCTCCTGAGAGGAAAACACGGTCGAGCCATGCTTCGGTAGCCCGCCGAATTTGAAAGAGGTGTTGAGCTGTCCATCCGATGTCTTCGATGCGGTTGATCGGGCGAGTTCTACACTGGGCGAGATTTCATCGCCACTGAACAAGATATCGTGCCTTTCGGTGTGTGGAATGTGTTTTCCAATTGTTTGACGAATGACCTGCGATCAGAGGCGCCCGACTCATTGAGCTTCTTCAGTTCCCCCTGTGAAATCGTGAAATCGAAAGATTTCTTGGTGTCCTCGTCGGAAGTAACACTCCCATCATCGATGTCGAGGTGGTTGTCTTCTTCGTCAATGAGCAAAGCGCGGAATGTTGGGAGCTGCAGGATAGGCGCCACGTCGGGAACTCGAGGAGAGGCGGTACGAGCAACCGACATTTCAACATCAAGAGTAGGCATTGCTGTCGCAAGGCCCTCATCCTCATCTCCGGGTGACAACGACTCCACTACTGAGCCACGATTGGAGTGAGTAGCAAGGAGGAACCGAAGCTCATCCGGAACGTCGGAGTCGGGATCAGACTCATCGGGCTCCGGACCAGTAGTTCCGCCCATGGTGCCAGACATGCCTAACGCCCTCCTCTGTTCGCGAGTGATTGGGACGCTGTAAGATTCTGCGTATGAGTCTGCCAAGGGATGGCCGTAGGAGCTGGTACTGGACCGATCACTTCGTGTGCTTTGCTTGCTGGTGTTGGTGGACTCGCGATGGTCTGGTGGGATGAGAGATGAACGCCTATGACCCTTCTCCTTTTTGGAATCGTGGATGGGCTTGAAGACTGGCGTTAGGGAGCCACTGCCACTCGATCCGGGCTCATCGAGCGTCATGGAACCCCTGGAGGTACGAGAGGAAGATCTACGGCCAAACGTATCCAATAGGTGATGTGCTGGTACGTCAGTACCCTTCTTGACATCGACCGTGAGCCCTGCCCTAGATCTAGACGCTCGAATCGTTGCAGCGGTGGCTGCAGCACCAGGTGCAAGTGAGATTGGAGCCCGCAACCTTGCAGGTTTAAGCGGTTGGAATACGGGTTCAGGTTCAGGCTCCGGAGCATGCGCCATGGTCCGCTTATGACCTGTTTGAAAGTGTCCGAGGATAATGGCGGCGTGCTCACTGCGGCGATCGAAGTGTTTGCCTTCTCCTTCACTGGTGAGAGACCCTGAATAAGTGTATGCCATGGGGCAATTTGCTGCCCGAGGAGGTCGGCGTTCAACTTGATGACAGATGCCTTAGGTCGAAGAGGAGCAGTGACAGCGGTAGTCTTGGCCTTCAATGGCGAGGACGTCGAGGAGGACGTCGATAAATAGCCACGAGACTGAGCATACAGCCGCAGAGAGCTGATGGAGGATGTCATTCCTCAGCGTTTTCTTTAGGGGACTTTCAAGTGATCAAACGTTTGTTCTTGGGGCTCTGAGTACCAGACGGTGAAGTGGATGCAGAAGCAGCTGCAGAAGTTGTCTGCGATCCTGACATATCCCTTTTGAGCGTAGACAGAGGCGACGGTCTAAGCGGTGTCATATCAAGGGTGCCAGGCGTTGCTTGCAGATCGAGGTTGTTGATCAATTGGGCAAGGTCGTTGGTGGCGGCCTGGATAATCGACATAAACGCTATAATAGTACCATAGTTAGATCTATATACATCGACCAGAGAAATTGAAGATACCTTCATCATCCTCAGCATGGGTGGGCTTAGGTCGCATCTTGCTCAAAAGTTGCTCCGACATCGGGCGGAGCCTTGGTTTTTTCATCGGCGTAGATGAGGGCGAAACATCCTTCGCAGCAGCCTTGCCCAGCCCTTCCAACCTCTCTCAGGTCATCTCCAATACATATCTTCCCCCGATCTCACCCTCCCTCAGCGGCTCATCATAATTGGCGCATCCATGGCCATCCGACGTCGCCTCCTCGATTGTAAGAATAGGATATGGCCCATACGAACCACGGCGACCACCCATCCGCATCGACGACAAGGTGGACGACGTCGACAGGAATGAAGGTGCCTTAAGGCTCATGCGCCTATCGTCCTGAGACTCAACGACACCTCCTCGCGCGAACTCAATGCTGCTATCTTCCAGACGGCCCTCAATTTTGCTCCCTTCTTCATCCTCTTGAAGAAGCATAGCCGCCCCAATCTGGTGATGCTGCACCTCAGGGAAGACCGAGCTCAACGGTGTACGCCTCCTTCCTTCTGAGCTGCGTCAGCTTTCCCTCTCTGTCCTCCTCTCTGTCCTCTCCCCAGCGTCCTTCCCAACCTCAATTGCTCCATCCTCCGAAACTCTCCTCGATCCGACTGCCTCCCTTTCCTTCCTCCTCTGCTCTCTGACAGTTTCCAAGCCCTCCTCGTCCCACTTGGCACTACCAGTAGATACCAATGATCCGCTCGACAGTCGCGAATTGCTCGACGCAACAGAGATGGGTCGCAGCGGCGACCCTGCGGAGGAAGCAACGGAACCAGCTCGTTCTCGTCCTGAGTTAGGTGCAACAGCGATAGCCGAGTCGACCGACAGACGGTTAGGTTGCGCTACTGCAAGGGAGGAGGCAGCAGCGTTGGAGCTGATGGAAACACTGGCACTTGTCGGAGCTGGTCCTGGGTTGGAATGTGAGCCCAGTACATTGAAGTTGATCGAGCTTGCGGTTGATCCTCCGCGCATATTGGGCAGCCTCATTGTCGAAGGCAACCCAAGTCCGAGAATCGAATGTTTCTTAGGCCCTAGGGTTTTCTGCTGTTCAGGGGACGACGCAGTGAGCGCACCAACTTCGAAGGACGACGTCGATACTCGGAGCGTTTGAGCTTTGGGCATTGACTTCTTCAGCGATTTCTTCTTCGTCGCAGCACCTCCCTCAGCTTCTATCCCAGCCAATTTGTTCTCCTTCTTGACCTTGTTCTCCTTCTCCTTCACCGTCCCACCTTTCTTCCTCTCCTGTTTCTCCTTCACGGTGTCATCCTTCTTCTTCCCTTCTTTTCATTGGGAGTCTCTTCCCGCGACTCTTTTTCCATTTCCTCCTTCAGCTCTCTGGCGGTAGGAGCAGACATACTCTTCAACTGTGCTGGCTACCCAGCAATCGCATCAACCTCATCGCTCTGACTGCAATCAATCCTTGCTCCACACCCTGCCCAAGAGGAGCATTAGGAGCTGGAGGAGGTGCCGGTAGACCACCAGCAGCGGGCGCTGTGGAGCATGTGAGGAGAGGCACGGTGGCTGACCTAGCCATAGGTGGTGCAATCTGAGTTGCAGGACTTGCCACCATCGAACGATGAGCATAAGTGGGTTCGGAGGCACGCCCGGGTTCTGGTTCAGAAACGTGGAAGGCAGGCATATCAGGTCATGGATTCGGAGAGTTGGATTGAGAGAGAGAGTCGATTTCTTGCTGAAGAACCCGCCACGATAAACGAGACATACGTGGCACCTTGTAGGTACCGATTGTCAACGGCCAATAGGACTGTGGATCTTCACCTCTGGAGGACGATTTTGGCTTGTTTGGAGGTTGGTTTCGGTTGCTTAAACACTGGGGGAAGAAACATCAAGGATTGCAGCGGATAATGCATAATGAAAACTTGTGCTAACAATTGCAATTGCGGGCCCAGGTCTGAGCTTGAAGATCCAGGGCCCCTTGGCTGCCCTCCGGTAAGAGCGTGAGGGAGTCTGCCGTGATACAGTTCAATTGCTAAACTTGAGTGGAGTTGGCAAATTATATATGTGATTACATAATCAAAAAAGCGTCGCATATTCCCGATTAAGACACGGAAGGGGCACGAATAGAAATGCATAGACACCATCTCCGGCAAAGGAAGAAGGGAAAATAAGATGGATTCCCGAACCGTCCTCCACTGACGGCAGAAGAAAATGTCAGTGTGATATGTTGAGGGGATGAAAAGAACCGAAGTAGGCATAAGGTAGAAGCAGATCGTAACAAAAGAGGGGGGCTCGCTCGTAATCTGTACCAGGCATGTGAGGTAGGGTCTAGGGGGGCAGAGTGAATGAATGGGAAAAGCAAAAGGCGGATAAGAGACGCACTCTACAGACATATGCTCGAAAGCATATTCCTCCCCTGGAGTGGCAGAAGCGGATGTACGCTGGGTCGCAGCGAAACTCGCAGGTAGGCGAGACTTGGGGTACGCGCTGAAGGCCGGCATCTCTGGAAGCGGAGAGAGGATGTTGGGCGGGCGAGTCTGCCTGCACCACATACGTCCAGGAAAGCTGACGTTTGCCAACCACATAGCTCTCTTTCAGTGCAGAAAAGGCAAAACTCACCCTAGCCCTAAGGCCTGCCGCAAAAATCTCCGCAGAAGAGGGGCTGGAGGGAGAAGGAACCATAGCTCCAGACGTCCAGGTAGACGCACTGCTAGGCAGCTTAGCATTAGAAGAGTCTGCCGATGTCCAGGCGGACATACGTGAGGGCTGCTCTCTAGCAAAAGGCAAGGGATGTCGTCCCTGACAAAAGCTCGAAAACGCGTAATTTTTTTGAAGCTCCGCTTTAACCACGTCATGTGGCTTAGATAGTCTTTCTTTGGGCCGGCTAGCCAGAGCGGTGTCAAGAAACCCGGGCCACGTCGACTTCCTCCGCAGTAAATTTGGGAATTGAAAAGACTACGGCGCACGTGTATATACAAACCCGCCACTATCTTATGGAATCTTGCCGAACACTCCTACTTGCATTTTATATACCGACGTCCAACTACGCATTTTCAATATGTACTATTGGTTCTTTCGCTCAACCGTCATGGTGGTAATGAAAACAATAGGGCATACCGGTAGTGATACAACATAGACACCTCCTCTAAGGCTGGTCCTGGGCTGAACGGTCGCGGTCACAGCGTAGAGGCATCAGAAAGCTCTCGTGTCTAACAGTATCGGCGCGAGCTGTTGGGTGGGCTACCGTCCACCTAATATATGTCAGCACCCGTTCTCGTGTACGGCGAAGGAGCAGCGAGTCGAGCGACAGAGTGGGGCTGAAAAACTTGTTAGGTGTACACATACAAGTGGGCCGACGGATTACTTACCATGACAAGCGACGAAGATAATTACTGGTGAAATCTATCGCTGCGAAAAGAAGAGATCAGGCGCCGAAGTCCATTAGGCGATGGGACGTACTGAGGGTAGTGGACTCAATTTTCTTGAATGAATTTCCAAAGGACGAATCTTGCCGTTTCGTTGATATCGGCGCCTCTTGTGTACTCTGGGAAAACGCGTGGTAGCGGAACCTGCGCTTATTCAAATCTGAGCTGCTTTCGACGAATGGATAGTACTGGTACTGACCTTCGGTAGCTTGTTTTTGAAGACCTCAAATGGATGTCCACAAAACCAACGCTGGCTACGACTGATACAAAGGGGTAATAACTCCGCCATAAGGTTCTGGGTTGATATACGAGAATTGAGATGACACCCCCGAGTTGAGTCTTGAAGCGGCATATGGGGAGTGTACTGCGACGGTCCTTAACGGCAATCCACGTCGTGTAGGGCTAGGTGATCTGGAAGAGCCTTTGGCCTAGTAACGACAAAGGTGGGTGAACGAAGAAGTGGTGACATGGCGTATTAACATACCCCGCGGGTCTCTTACTTCATAAGTCCCTCGTCGTCGTACTGTCCACCTTCCTCCAACGAATCATCGCCGACATTCTTGTGAGAGAGAAGGGTGTACATGGTGTGGGTGTTGGCTGGCAGTCAAGTCGTCGCTGCTCGCTTTCGATGATTAACTCGAGATATTAAACTAAATGTACTTGTCAGCTTTAATTTGGCTTGGTCGATGACGTACTCACATACTGACGACGCAGGTAACATAAACTAGAAAATATTTTTAGTAACATGTTTGAAGAATCCGTTGAACTTACGGTGTGTATTCGCCGACAGGGGGATCATGCTAGCAAGACCATTCAGTGGAGCTCATAAGTGTTATCTCATGTGACATACAAGTAATAGGATCCAGAAGCAAGGGAAAACTGAAATAAGCGGTGACGGTTAGAGCTAGCAGGGCGGAATAAGTGATAACACACCAGTAGAACACTAATCACTGCGCAAAGGCCGAATCGGTGTCAACGGAAAGACCGATATATTTGTATTGGATGTCAAACATACCTTGTCGCTATAGCACAATTAATGACGTACTTGACCAATCTATTGGTCATCGATTCGGATCTAAGTTCCACGAGCATGCTGGGCTAATCAACACCACTAAAAGGATGGAAGTGGCTTACTTTGTAGTTTCAGATCGTTGGGATTCAACGATAAGACACAGAGTAGCAGATATTATGATATCGCAAGGAGACGCCGCAACCCCTTGGGCGATCGTTGTTTTCTAGAAGCAAAAGTTCACCCATGTCGATAGGTCAACTTAGAAAATGCGACGCACGAAGAGAAAACCTGTTCCCGTTGAGATTACTGAATAATGCCTGCTTGCTCCCCTAATCGCCATGGTGATCAATCGCAGATGCGAGCGCAATCTACTGATGAGACTTACATCAAGCACACCTGGGTTTCAGTGCAGGAAATGGAACACAATAAGCGCTTAGGCGACCCAGGAATCTACAACGTTGGTGGAGACAATACTCACCAAGTCCAGCACCTGTAAGATTCCATCAGTCGACCTTCGAATAGTGATTCTGGCAAAGTAATTACCTATTTGCGTAAGGGCTAATCCAGCCTGGACAGAACGATGAGCATCAGAACGAGTCCCGAAATGAGATACTTACTGCAGGTACTGCCATATAACGGAGACTGCTTCGCAAAGTCATGCCAACTACAAATTAGCAATAAATGGCTTGTACATAATCAATGCGTGATTGAAAACTCACCGGTCCAGATACGAATGCAGAGATATCTAATCGGCCAATATGTCCCTCAGTCAGTTTACGCCACAGGAGCAAGGTAGTGAACGCGCACTAACATCTCGGCGATGAACGCTGTGAGATACTAATTTCACAGTCAATAGACGTAGGGTTTAGGAGTGATGGCTCGGAAACTCACACAACAAAGGTACTTTCCCTACCGGGGAGATTATACACGGTTAGCAGTCTGACGGAATGTGAGTGTCGAAGGATACGAACAGTTACTGCGCTAGTGCATAACATTCAATTGTGATCTAGCACAGAAATCAAGCCACGTACAAGGTGATTTCGTTTAAGAGGCCCATGTTCCCCAATTTTGTTATGAACATGTCGTAGACCTGAAGGCTGCTAAATAAACTCTCTGAGGTCACTAGAAGACTGCAAGAGAGAGTTAAGCGGCTTAGGTGACCAGCGCATGTGAAAGGCCACTGACCCAAGGGTGCAGACCATTGCTTTCAGAGATGTGGGATCGTTGCTGGCGTAGCTTCTGAGGTAGTGCAGAGTCATAACCTATGGTCATGGCTTGAGCAACCACAGAGAAAGTATAGGCTGCAGGATATTCACCAGTGCTATACCGTAAAGCCTAAAATTTCGAAAGTATCTGAGCGCCGTTCTGCGAGAGGAGAAGACGAGGACTCACCAAGTATTAATTATTGATGTAATCAGAATTGCACCGTAAACCCGAGCAAACATAGCATGATCATTGGGAATGGCTGGCATCGTGGGGCTAGAAACCATCCAGCCATGTATATATACCCCAAGGAGCGGGAAGTGATAGGCAATATGAATACAGGGTCAGGCTAGCCATGGCCACTACAACATTGCCCTGCAAGGTTGGTTCCATTCACTTATGTAACGGGAAATCTTGACAGCGGCGCTTGGATAGGGAAGCAGATCCTGCCATAATGAGAGGCAACTGCGCTGACAAGAGGTGACTTAACGCGACGTTAACTGGCGCGTCGCCAGTACAGAGTGGTCGTCACTCAAAGGGGAGCAGCGGGCTAGCGTCAATAAGTAGAATATGCATGTTTTTCGATGAGGGAGGCAGAAATGGTTTTACGGCATAGGAGGATGGTATGTAACATATGGCTATGCAAAGTACGACGAATACATTGGCGACACATGCAGGGGCAGGCAACTGGTCCCGTGGAATAGGCGTCGTCGAGGAAGACTGAGACATGACATTCGAATTGCGCTCGCCTTTAATCAGTGTACCAGCCTTACCTAGTTGGAGGCCATGTCCTGTATGAACTGAGCAGCCCATGTTCTAGCAAATACTGCTGCTGCTACCGTAGGGCATTACGCCATTCAGTATTATTCTTGAGCTTTAGGCCACTCGAAACCTCTCAGTACCTCTTGGCCGTCTCACTGAAGAACGCCTCTGTTTGCTGTGTCCATGCTCCCAGCCCAGGACCTTGGTGAACCCAAAACAGCTACCTAGGCCACCACGATAGAGTTTTGAACGTCGAAGACGCTTTGGTAACCCCGTCAAAGTTATTGATGAGGTAAGAGCCACAAACAATATCTTCTTGCTCAGGAGGGAGTTGGTCATCGCAGTAGACAATCACTTCGTCTTCGAGGTTATATGCAACAATCAGATCGCAGTGTCCAGGACCTTCCAAAACTCGGCACTCGCTCACAGCCGAATAGAAAAGTCGTCCAATGATCCCGCCAGCCAATCGGCAGGAACGACCATAATCGGACTCAAATACAACTTCTCGAGCATCTTTATACAACTTCTCATCGGCGGTCACGGTCCATTCAGCCTTGCGTTCATCAAGCCCTCGAATCATGGGATGTTCCCAGACACGCACGTCCTGCTGTCGCTGCTGGAATACGGTGGTGGATGGCGACATTGGCCTCTAGAAGGCCCCGCGCGGCGTCAAATATGGTCATCCACTTTGACCGATAGATATGAAGAACTGTGAGTGGGTCTTTCAAAGCAATACACCACGTTGCCGAGTCTTTTGAACCTTTAGGAGACTTCAAGATGTATACCATTTCGCCTGCTACTTTTCCTTTCTCGGTTGGGGGCAACGTAGATGTAAGGATGACACCAGAGGTTGGCAAAGTGATGGATCAGAGTACAGTAGTTAGCATAGAATGAGTATGGATAAGTCACAGTAAGTAGTGTAGCTTCGTTTCCATGTATTTATCCCCTGAGGATGAGAGTCCACATTAACGATGGGGCGAAAAGAAGCAGGTGACAAGTCGAACGTCGCTGGTAGTCGCTTGTAGTCGTCGCCGCATCCCTTGCCTATTGCAGCGGCTCTACAAATGTTCAAGAGGCCAACTTTGACATCATTTAAATTTGGAGGAACGATATGGGCGAGATCGTCGATCGTCTGAGACATCTCCTGCTGCTCGACGATTGGCTCAGGCCCTAAACCTTCTATGTCTTGCAGGCTTGGGATGTGATATGCGCAAGGTGTAAGATTGTTTTTCCTATGTCCTGACGTTGCATGACCGCGTCCGCCAAATAAAGGTCAGAGTGCCACGTTTCACCCTCAGTAAATAGCGAAGTCGCACTTTGGTCATACAATAGTCAACTAATTAAGGGTGTTTGACTAAATGTCGTTTTTTTGACAGATTTCTGACTATCGTAGTCTCGAGATAGTCAGACATCTGTATGCACCACTGATAAATAAGGGAATTATTATTATTATTTAAACATGATGTAGTATAGGTAAAGCTGAGCAGGCACAAGCATCGACTACGTACCCGTTTCATCCTCTGCGAGTGAATGTTTCCAAATTGAAAAACACAACACAGACGTCTACTCGCGAGCTTCTTTTGGAAAGACAACCCGCCTCGTTCGTCGTATACCGCCCTGGTCGCGACTTTGATCGACCAGGCCATCACTGATGTTCCAGCTCGCAAGCTACTCGTTGCCGGAGAGGAAGCGGAAGGGATTGGTAAGTCCCAGCTTCGGTTGGAGAACCAGAGAATGGAAAGAAAGGAAGAAAGGATAATTTAAGGGTTCTCGATAGTTACGATACTGCAGATTGAGGCCAGCACATTCCTCTAGGCAGGGGTCGAGTCAACTGTGTGCAAAGAATGAGAGCGCAAAATTATAATCATCACAAAAAAGGACCGCTTCTTACAATGGCCATAGTAGTAATTACACACCAAAAAAAAGTCATTATATATGCCGCAAGTCATTGCTTAGACCGCACGTCGTTGGAATGGGGTCGATCAATAAATTGGAGCAACCTGCGTGAACTCTTAGACGGCCTCACAATAAAGCAAGGGAATGTAAGCTAATGCAACTATTTGAGGCCATTATAATGTCGCACAATTCTGTCAGCAATGACAATGCCTATCAGTCTATAGAATACCATGCAAGGACTCAAAATATTTGCTGTTCCTCAGAGCCTACAATTAGAACCTTACAAATAGAGAT